>Ga0315289_10010036_pt1 | contig 13590 bp, 13 predicted proteins | sample YL17G11_40_MG_FD_203452 | JGI IMG/M metagenome (GOLD analysis project Ga0315289, IMG submission 203452) | Sediment microbial communities from Yellowstone Lake, YNP, Wyoming, USA - YL17G11_40 | ecosystem: Environmental > Aquatic > Freshwater > Lake > Sediment | place: USA: Wyoming | collected...
TGGTCGGAGAAAAGACAAAATTCCAGGGAATAATTTTTATTAAAAAACCATAAAGACAAGCAAAAACAAGAAGAATAATAATGATTTCTAATTTACTTTTTTTCATAATCCTTATAATGATGAAACCTAATTTTAAATAAATCGAAAAACACCATCATAATCTCCTTTAAATTAAAAGCGGAAGGACTAAAATTTTGTTGTTTGATGAGAATAGTCTTGACTGAGTATCCTAATTTTTGGCTTAAATAAAGAATTTCTACATCAATGACAAATTGGTTAGTGAAAGCCAGAGAAAAAATTGTTTTGCCCGCTTCTCTCTTAAAACCCTTTAAACCAGCTTGAGTATCAAAGTAATGAAGACCAAATAATATTTCTAAAAATACATAAAGAAATGGCCTTAAAAATTTTTTAAATAATTTGTCATTATAGAAATCATGGCGCTCACCAATAACAACCTCTGCCCCTTTTTTTAATTCTCGAAGCGCGTCTTTAATACTTTCAACTCCATAAGGCAAATCGTCATCAGTAAAAATGAGGTATTGACCAGTAGCCTCCTTGAATCCTTTTCTTAAACTAAGGCCCTTACCTTGATTTTTTTCATTCTTTAAATAAATAACAGCCTTGCCAAAAACATGATTAACTTCTTTATCAGTGCCATCTGAACTACCATCATCAACAATAATAATTTCTGCCTCTGGATAAGTGTTTTGAATTTGAGCGATATTTTTAATTAATCTCTCTCTGCGATTATAAGTGGGAATGATTAAAGAAAGTTCTTTCATACCAAAATTATTAATAGTATACTTAATAAAAAGAAAAAAACAAAATTTAATTGACACCTAGTAATAAAAGATTTAATATATATAATAACTAAAGGTATGTCAGATTATTCAAATAATATGGTTCTTGTGCCCACAGTCATTGAAAAATCCAATATTGGCGAAAGGGTTTATGATATCTATTCGCGTCTTTTAAAAGAGAGAATTGTCTTTTTAGGCGGGCCAATTGAAGATGCTTTGGCAAATACCGTAATTGCTCAATTGCTCTTTTTAGAGCATGAGGATCCGAAAAAAGATATTGTTTTATATGTCAATTCTCCTGGGGGTTCAGTTACCTCAACCTTAGCGATTTATGACACCATGCAATACGTCAAACCAGACGTGGCGACTTTTTGCATAGGTATGGCTGCTTCTGGGGCGGCAGTGCTTTTGGCTTCCGGAAAAAAAGGCAAAAGATTTACCTTGCCTAATTCGGAAATCTTGCTTCACCAAGTAATGGGCGGAACTGAAGGTCAAGCCACAGAAATAGAAATTGCCGCTAAACAAATTGTTCGGGTAAAAACTCAATTAAATCAAATTCTTTCCAAGCATACAGGTCAACCAGTATCTAAAGTAGAGAAAGACACTGATAGAGATTTTTGGTTGACGCCAGAAGAAGCAAAAAAATACGGAATTGTTGACGAAATAATAAAAACTAAAAAATAATATTATGGGAATTGAACAAATGCCAGACATTAATAAAATACGCGAAGAAATAGATGAAAAGAATGCTGAAATGGAAAAAAAAGAACGAGAAAGAATAGAGAAAGAGTATGAGAGATCATCAAAACAAGAGAAACCAACTGAAGAAAAACCTGAGAAAAAACCCGAAGAAGGAAAACCTGAGAAAGAAGAAGAGCATAAAGAAGAAAAAGAGGAAAAAGGAGAAAAAGAAAAGGAAAAAGAAGGTTTAGAAAAAGAAATTACAGGAAATTTTTATGACGAATTGAAAAAAATAAAAGATATGCCGGATAAGACAGGAAGGTTGAAAATGGAAAAAACAGAAAAATATTTTCAGTTAATTGAGAACTGGCAAGATTTAGCATATTTAGATAATTATAAAGGCATCCAAAATATTTTCTCGGAACTTGATAAATTAAAACCATCAATATTCTTTTATAATCTAAAAAAGGCGCGAATAACTAACAACGTTGCTAAAAGTATGGCTTTAAACTACAAAGAATGGGGGCTTGAAGATAAAGAAAAACTTAAAATAATAAAAAATTTTGTTAAAGAACAATCAAAAGAAAAAAATATTTTTTATTCAAAGGATAAAGCCCTAAAGGAAATAGCCCAAATTTTAGCTTCAAAAGATATACCTTATAAAGGCAATATTGATGTTATTGTTAAAGATATGGAAAACCCAGATATTAAATCAAAAACGATAGGATCAATGGCAGACATAGAGAGACAATCAATTAAGGAGAAAAAAGAACATTTACAATCCCTAAAGGAAGATATGAAACGCGACAAACTGCCACCAGATGAAATAATTATAGAGCAATTAAAAAAACTGGGGGTAGACCCAAAAGTGGCGTCCAAAGTTTTATCTAAATTGGTTGAGACTTTAGAAAATCCGGAGGTGCAGAAAAAAATTCAAGAACTTAGAAACGCAATAGAAAAAGTAACAAAAGAGAAAGGAGAAATTCCAGAAGCTGTAAAAAAAGTAAAAGATTACATAAAAGACGAGAAGAAAGAATCTCCTTGGAAAACAGCCTTTGGAGTAACAGGTGGAGCAATTGGATTTTCTTTATTTCTTTTTTTAATGTTAGTATTAAAAGGCGTGGATTATCTTGCTGGTGAGGCTGGAGGTAAAAAAAAGAAAATAGGATAAAAAATAAAAATGATGGCTTTGCCGTCATCGCGAGGGCAAAGCCCGTGCCTGCACGCCGAAGTGCGTTACGGCAGGCAGGCGTGGCGATCTCAATAGATTGCTTCGTCCCGATAAATCGGGACTCGCAATGACATCCTTAAAATTTAAAATTAAAAATTTTAAAAAATGGATCAAAATTTTTTAAATCTTTTGCCAGAAGAATTAAGAGATACAATTTCAAAAATGTATGACTTAATTCTGGAACGGGCTCTTCTTAGGGCTTATCAAAATTTAGATGATGAAAACAAATCTTTAATGGCTAAAACTTTTGATTCTGGGACCGAAGAAGAAAAAGCTAATTTTTTAAAAGAATACTTAGGGGATTTGCAAACAATAATGATTGAAGAGGCAAAAAAGGCAGCGGAAGAAATAAAAAAATAAATCTGTCCCTGTGGCGAAGCCACAGGGATGAAGGCTAGATTTTTTTAAAGAGGTATCGGCTCCGCCGATGTATCTAAAGAATTAAATAAAACAAGAAATACATACTTCTGGTGAATTTTTTCTTGGAGCGGGTGAAGGGAATCGAACCCTCTTCTCGTCCTTGGCAAGGACGTATAATAACCGTTATACGACACCCGCTTAATTTTGATATTTATAATAGCAATATTTTGTTAAAACATCAATCGGGGTTGACTTTTCCCCAAAACCACCTTAAGATGATATTGAACTTATGGAAAAGAAACTGCTTAATGAACTCAAAAAGAAATTAGAAGCGGAAAAAGTCCTTTTAGAAAAGGATTTATTGAAATTTGCCGATAAAGACAAAAAAATCCCCTATGACTATGATACGCGCTTTCCAGAACTGGATGTGGCCGCCAGACCATCGGCTCCAGATGAAAATGCCACAGAAATAGACAGCTATGGCAATCTTTTGGCTGTGGAACATGCTTTAGAATTACGTTTAAAAGAAGTAGGAGAGGCTTTAGAAAAAACCAAAAAGAATGACGGAAGTTATGGAAAATGCGAAAACTGCGAAGGAGAAATAAAGATAGAACGATTGAAAGCTAACCCAGCAGCCAAAATTTGCGTAAAATGCACCAATAAAAACAAAAAATAAATAAAATAACTAATAATCCGCCATCTGGCGGAAAAAGCGGTGGGTAAATATATGTTAGCCAAACTCTATTCCACCGCTTTTTTTGGTTTAGAAGTCTTGCCTATCGAAGTTGAAGTCGATGTTTCTGAAGGGCTTCATTCTTTTAATATTGTTGGTTTGCCTGATCCAGCAATAAAAGAGGCCAAACAAAGAGTCTCAGCTGCCATTAAAAATATCGGAGCTAAATCTCCTTTAAGATCAAATAAAAAAGTTACCATTAATTTAGCTCCGGCTGATGTAAAAAAATATGGCTCCTATTATGATGTCAGTATTGCTTTGGGTTATCTTTTAGCCTCTGGACAAATAATCCCTTTTCCCGTTGAAAAGAAAATTTTTATTGGCGAATTAACTTTGGAAGGAATTATTCGACCAGTGATTGGGGTTTTAGCTGTTGCTCTCTGGGCTGAAAAAAATCATTATGAATATCTCTTTGTCCCTCAAGAAAATGCTTTAGAAGCAGCTATGGCTTCCAAAAATCTCAAAGTGATTGGCGTCAAAACTCTTCAAGACTTGATTGGTTATCTTGAAGGGAGAATTAACATTAAATCTACTCAAGCTTCTTTTGATAATTTTACTTCTTCACAAAATTATGCTCTTGATTTTTCGCAAATTAAAAGCCAAGAAAAAGCTAAAAGAGCATTGATAATTGCCGCTTCTGGCGGACATAATGTTTTGATGATTGGACCGCCTGGTTCTGGAAAAACTCTCTTAGCCCGTGCCTTTCTTTCTATCCTGCCATCCATGAATCTTGAAGAATCTTTGGAAGTGACAAAAATTTATAGTCTCAATGGTCTACTTAACCCCAAAGAACCAATAATAACTTCTCGACCTTTTCGTTCTCCTCATCATACTGCTTCTTCTGTGGCTTTAATTGGCGGCGGCACTTGGCCAAGACCCGGGGAAATTACTTTAGCTCATCGGGGGGTTCTCTTTTTAGACGAACTGCCAGAATTCCAAAGAGATGTTTTAGAAAGTTTACGCCAGCCCTTGGAAGAAGGAGAAATTTCTGTTTCCCGAGCGCAATCGCGAGTAGTTTTTCCAGCCAAATTTATTCTTTTAGGAGCCATGAATCCTTGCCTTTGCGGCTATTTTGGCGATCCAGAAAAAGAATGCACTTGCCGGCCTTCAGATATTATTCGCTATCGGAAAAAAATTTCTGGTCCGCTTTTAGATAGAATTGATCTTGTCATTGAGGTGCCAAGATTATCCAGCCAAGAAATTACTGAAAAATCTCCAGCTCCAGAATCAGAAAAATTAAAACAAGAAGTTATTAAAAGCAGGGAAATTCAAACGAATCGTTTTCAAGAAAGAAATCAAAATTTATCACCAATCTTTACTAATAGCGAAATGGGGATTAAAGAAATAGAACAATTTTGTTTGTTAGAAAAAGAAGCGGAAAATTTATTAAAAAAGGCTATTGATAAATATAGCCTTTCTGCTCGCGCCTATCATCGAATTTTAAAAATCTCAAGAACAATAGCTGACTTGGAAGGAATAGAATTAATTAAATATTCTCATGTGGCAGAAGCTTTGCAGTATAAAACTGAATTCTCCTGGAATACCTATTAAAAATCTTTTTTCACTTCTTTAAGACGCAGGGATTTTGAGCGCCTCGAATCTCAAAATGCAGATGGCAGCCATTAGCATTGCCTGTATTGCTCATGGTGCCAATAGTCTGACCTTGGCTGACTTTATCGCCTTCTTTGACGTAAAGATCACCTAAGTGGCCATAAACAGTTAAAGGCGCCACATCATTAGTATTATGTTGAATTTTAACATAATTACCATAGCCTAGATTCCAACCCTTTTTCGCTTCCATTACTAGACCATCAGCTGAAGCATAAATAGGAGTGCCGCAAGAATTAATAATATCAACGGCATTATAATAATGGAGAATGCCCTTATTATAACCAGAAGCAGGAAGGGTAAAAAATCCTTTTAAATCAGGCCAACTAGAAATATTCACTGTCATGGGCTTAAGGCCAGCGCTTGAGGCAGCGGAAGAAATTGACGTGGAAGACAATTGGCCATCAGGAATAATTAATTCCTGATTCTCAATCAAAGGTTTATCATCAGAAAGATTATTAAAAGCCATAATTTCTTCTATGGAAGCTTGGTATTTTTTGGCAATGGAAGAGATAGTATCTCCTTTTTTCACCAGATGACGCACCCCAGAAATAGGTAAAATCACTAACTCTTGCCCGGGATTAATTAAAGAACCTGATTTTAAATTATTAGCCCACAAAATAGTATTTAAACTGACGCCAAAATTAGCAGCAATTTGACCAGCAGTATCGCCATCTTGGACTTCATAAGTCAAAATACCATGGCGTTTCGCCGTCGGCAAATAAAAGGCTAGAGGTGAATTAATACCCATTAAACTTCCATTATCCACTATCATAAAGAAATTTTCTAAAGAAGCATCTGCTTGATTTTCCTCTAAATTTATGATGCTGCCATCAACGGCTATATTTTCAGAATAAGCATAAGCGGTCTGGCTAAAAAGATTTGCCTCTAAATTATTATCAATTAAACCATTTTCTTTGATGATTTCAGCTGCCTCTTGCCCGCCTGGCTGGGTCACCCCTATCTTGGCTGAAAGGTAGGAATTACCTAAAACAAAAGAAAAGATTAATAAAAGAACCACTACCTTTAATAAATTAGGAGGCAAAACCCTTTCTAATTTCAAATCCCAGTCTTTTAGCCTTGTTTTTAATTGTATTTCTAGAATAGAAATGATATTTTATAATATTAGGGTTATTCTACTAAAAAAGAGCCTTTTACGACTCTGAATCATATTTTACCAAACCCTCATCCAATGTCAACTAATTTATTTAGGTAAGTTGAATAAGCCCTTTTTTGTACAATTAGCCATCTCTGTTTCAGAAATTTTTGGCTTTGCCCCAGTTAAACCGAAATCACGCAAATTGGCTACCAATTTATTATTCTCAGTATCTACGGCTTTAACAATACCAAACGGGACTTCACTGCTAATCCATATCTCTGTCTTATTTTCATCAATAAATTTTGCTATTTGAATTGTCTTTCCAGTCTCAGTGGTAAAAGTCCCATAAGTATATTGATTAATTGAACTATACCTTACAGGAGTAAAAACTGCTGGTAAAAAAGACTCAAATGAAGGCACCAGCAATTTCATCAAAGATTCATCCACGCAAACAACTTCATTCTTTCCTTTCAATTTACTGACTATTTTTATAGCTTTATCTGACTTTTTGTCCAGCCATATCTGAAGGATAGCATTTGTATTATCTGAGACATTAGAATCTATTTCTATTCCATATGTCAACACCCCCTCAATGGTTTTTTCCCCTAAATAAACTGATCGTTGCAAGCTTTCTTTGCCTCCCTTATCTATAAACACAATTTCTGACCAAGCTCCCTGTTTAAGCTTTAAAAAGCCAGTATAAATATCTGACCCCCAAGGATCATAGTTCTTTCTATTAGGTAAAATAACTATTAACACTAATATTATCAAAAATACTCCACTAGCCAGAATGATTAGGTTTCTATATGTTTTTTTATTCATCTTTTTTATATTATAATTATTATATCGACTACTATATTCTACCATTATAAACAGTAATAAACAATCTTGTCAAAATTTTAGATGACAATGAATAAACAAAAAAGATTAGGCCAGGTTTTTCTTAAAAACCAAGATATTGTCCAAAAAATCATCCAGGCAACAGAAATTGAATCCAAAGATCAAATTCTGGAAATTGGGCCTGGAAAAGGCGTCTTAACTGAGCCTCTTTTGCAAACTGGCGCTGAAGTAACAGCAATTGAAAAAGACTCTTCCTTAGTTAAATACTTAGAAAGGCGCTTTGCCAATAATTCTAACCTCATTATTATCCAAGCAGATATTCGCGATTTTCTTAAAAATGAAGATTATACAAAATACAAGATACAAGATACTAAATACAAAGTCATCGGCAATATTCCTTATTATTTAACATCCCATCTTCTGCGTATACTTTTAGAAAATCCGATTAAACCAAAGCTAATAGTTTTGATGATTCAAAAAGAAGTGGCTGAAAGAATAACAGCTCAACCGCCCCAGATGAGCCTTTTATCTGTTTCCGTGCAATTTTATGCTAAGCCGGAAATTATTTGCTATGTTCCGAAAACCGCTTTTCAACCAAAACCCAAAGTAGATTCTGCCGTTATTAGACTCGCACCGATAAACACAGATGAGAACACGGATAAAACGCTGAAAAAAAACTTTTTCAAAGTGGTAAAAGCTGGTTTTAGACAACCCAGAAAATTGCTCTTAAATAACATCTATAACAACTTAAATATAGAAAAAGACAAAATAAAAGAGATCTTTGAACAATTGGATATTTCTATGAATGCCAGGCCGCAGAATCTTTCCGTACAAAATTGGATTTCCCTTGCTCAAAAACTAACCTTCTTTCTTGTTAATTAAAAATATTGTATAATAAAGAAACTATGAAAACAATTATGATAAAAACAAAAAACATCTTAAAAATTGGAGTTTTTAGCATTGTAATTTTATCTCTCCTTATCAGCCCTGTTTTAAAATCTAATATTCTCGAAGTTAATGCGAACGGGCTTATAGAAGAGCAACGGAAAGACATAAAGGAATACACTGCCATTTTAAATGAAGGGTCAGCTGTAGATATTTGTGACATAGCTTTTCCTGGGGGTAAGAACAAATGGGCAATCTTTACCTCCGACAGCGATGAGGTAGTTCAACACGCATTTTGCGTTTTTCAAATAGGCGCTATTGAAGGGTTGGGAAAAATGTTTAATGCAACCATTAATTGGGGAATAGCAATGACATTATGGGCCATTGAGCCTGCTACCTTTGGAGGATTTGTCACAAATAAAGGAGTTACAGATGTTGGAAAAATAATAAGAGATTTCATTAATCTGTTTTTAATTTTGGGATTGGTTTTTATTGCCATTGCCACTATTTTAGGAATAAAAAAATATAGCTGGCAGCAAACTTTATGGAAATTAATTGTTGTAGCTTTGTTAGTAAATTTCAGTGTAATAATCTCAGGAATGATTTTGGATGTCTCCCAGTTTTTTACTTATAATTTCTTAAAATTAGCAAAAGCAAACAATGATATTTCAGTGGCAATAAAATCAGGCTTTAATGCATCTTCCACTATGGATAGTTTAGCTCACTATTGTTTGTTTAGCGAGGAATGTGCAGGAGTAACTGTATCTGGTGGTGGCGGTAGTGCTGGAGCCTTTGCTAATGGTCCCATTACCTCCGCCTCCTCTACCGTAGCAGTGAAATATGGTTGGGGATTAAGTTGGGGCAATTTCTTAATTACCACTTTCGGTATGATTTTGATTGGACTATTTGCTGTAATCGCTTTGTTAGCTGTTTTTGTGGCTATGATGCTCCGTGCTTGTCTTCTTATTATTCTCCTTTGTTTATCACCAATTGCTTTTGCCGCCTGGATTTTTCCTGACACAGAAAAATACTGGAAAATGTGGTGGGACCAATTCATTAAATGGTGCACTTTTCCTGTTATTTTCAGTTTGATGCTTTTTATGGGAATAACTGTTATGGATGCGTTATTTAAAGGAATTGGAAGCGGGGAGTTTGCCAAAATGGGAATGATAGCTTTTGGCATTCAAATGTTTCTCTTTTCTATGTTCTTAGTTGCAGGATTAATTATTTCTGTCCAGGGAGGCGGAGCAGTGGCCCAATTTGTCACAAAACAAACTAGCAAGCTTGGATTGGCTCTTGGATCTGCAGTTGGAGGAGCGGTAGTTGGTGGAATTCAGAGATCGGATACTTATAAAAATGTTGGTCAAAAATTAACTCAAACCGTTTTTAGCCCTATCGGTTATAAAATGCTTGATCAGAGTAGCAGCGCTCGATTTACTAAACTCAAAGAATACGAAAAAAGAATGGAAGAAGAAAATCAAGATTTTGTTATGAATATAGCTAATGGAATAACACCTAGTAAACTACAGCGAGATTCATATGCCCGTCATATGGCTGCCGTAAAAGTTGCTATAAGAAAAGGATGGATTAAAAATGATGATAAAGCTGCGATTGATTTTATTGGAAACAACCTGGATGATTCTGGTTTTAATACCAAAGAAATTTTAATTGCCTTACCTCAATTCTTCAAAAGAATTGGTAACAAGCTAATAGCAATCACTGGAGCGGGTGATGCTCAAGCGGATGAAATGCTTACAACTTTAAAAAACATGAGTGCAACTGATATAGCCAAGAATAATAAAAGAGAACAAATTTTTGAACAGTTGAAAGCCAAAGGAGCTAATCTTAACAGATTCATCCGAAACATAACTAAAGGTTTAACAGCATCCCAGCAAACAGCATTCTATGGAAATTTCGATAGTGGATACTGGAACACTAATGGAATGGGTGGAGTAGGAGGTGTTATAGACAATGCCGTAAAAGGATATTCTGAGGAAGAGATTCAACAAACCCAAATAAATCAAAGCCCGTCACTTCGAGAAGTTCTTAATAAGCCAATAGAAAGAAGGCCAGAACCACCACACCCTAAAGCTACTTGGAGCTTTACTGAAAAGTGTTGGATCGTTCCAAACGCAACAGGTGGTATTGGTACGCCACATGGCTCACGACCAGTTGGAGCACAATATTGGGACACAGCAACTGATTCATATCAGCCATATCCTTAAATCGCAATAAATAATGGAAGATAATTTGAGACAAATTTTAAACAATTTGCCGCCAGCCCTTAGAGAGGCCTTTTTTTCCGATCGTCTTAGTAGTGCCACAAAAGATGCAACAATTTTTGGTCACTTAAATCCAAACTCTGATCAGTCAGATAACCTCGAAAAAGATTTAATTGATATTATATTAGGAAGAGCATCATTAAATAAATTTTCAGAAACACTAAAATCGCATTTAAATGTTCCTGATGCCAATCTGACAATAATAAAGAAGATTATTCAAGACAAGATTTTTGAACCATTAAAAGATGATTTGAATCGATTAAAGATTAACCAGCCAGAATTCACTTTTCAAAAGATATTGCAAAAAGAAACAATAATACCTCAAACCCCTTTAGAAACTCCGGGAAAAAAAACAATAAAGACTAGTGAGATAAAAGAATTAGTCCAAAGACAAAAATCCTTAGAAACAGCAAAAACAGAAGTAATCACAAAGGAAGAAGTTCCACCTGATTTATCTCTGCCGGAAATTCAAGAAATCAAAATTGAACGACCAGTTAATAGAACCGGGGAATTAAAAAGAATCATTATGCCTTCAACTTCTCCAGAAGCTCAAGAAAAGATTCATTCCAAACTAATGGAAGCCATGAATAAAAAAGAAGTTAAACCTAAGATAATAGAAGAAATGAAAAAAGTGGTCATTGAAGGCATTAAAAAAACTCCCCAGCAAAAACCTAAACCAAAAACAATTCAAGAAACAGAAGAATCAATAACTTCTCAGGTAATTGGAGGTGAAGGAAAACAATTTATCCCTCAAGAAAAGGCTCCTCTATCCTCTCTGGAAAAACCATACATTTTTGATGTCAAATTAAAAGAAGAACCCTCCGTCGCTAAAGCTATGGAGGGCAAGGAAGAAGAAAAGAAAGAAATAAAATATCAAAAACCTGCAGAAAAACCCTTCGGAGAAGCATAAAAATATGTTTTACGAGACACCGCAATTCGTCAAACAAGAAGTCAAATTAATGGGAGTCATTACCTTTAACCAGCTTTGGCTTTTAGTGGGAATTTTAGGGTTTTTAGCAATTCTATTTTTTGCCTTAAACCTCTGGTTATGGACTATCTTAGCTTTAATTCTTGGACCTTTAGCTCTTATTTTAACCTTCGGTCAAGTGAGCGGTTTGCCTATGTATAAAGTTGTTCCTGCCGCTATCCTTCATTTTTGGCTGCCCAAGTATTATTTCTGGAAAAAAGAACAAATAATCACAGAACCAAAAGAGACAGCTCAACAACAAACAAAAACCATTGTTAAACCCCAAATTCAAAAACAATTAGATAAACAAACCTTAGAAAATCTCAGTCAGTTTTTAGATCAGTAATATTATGACTCAAAAAACTAAAGAAGCTCTCAGCAGTCAGTCATTAATCAGCCTTAGCCAAATTAAGAAGGGGGTGATTATTTTAAAGAATGGCGCTTTGCGCTCGGTTTTAGAGGTCTCTGGCATTAATTTGGGTTTAAAGTCAGAGGATGAACAAAATACTATTTTAACCTCTTGGCGCAATCTCTTAAATAATCTGGAATTCTCTTTAGAAATCATCATTCATTCCCGTCGTCTGAATATTGATCCTTATTTGAATTTCTTAGAAGAAAGAGTTGCTAAAGAGCAAATTGAACTTTTAAAACTCCAGGGAGAGGATTACTATAGTTTCATCAAAGGTTTGGTCACTGAGAATAATATTATGAGAAAAAAGTTCTATCTGGCAGTACCTTATGATCCTATTATCATCAGACCAAAAACCGCTTTGGGTCAAATAACCGGTTCTTTTAAAAGCATGCTAAACTTAAGCAGGAAATCATTTAATGTTTTAAATCCCTTGTCTAATGAAGAGTTCAACCAATATTGTCAGCAATTGATGATCCGTCAAGATAATATAATTGCCAACCTTTATCACCTGGGCTTATCTGCCAGACCCTTGGAAACAAAAGAATTAATAGAAATGTTCTTTAATCTTTACAATCCTGAAACCTTTGAAAAAGAATCTCTAAGTTTACCCGAAGAATTTAATAAATGACTATGTCTTTCTTTAATTTTTTCAAAAAAACTCAATCTAAAAATTCTTCTCGTCAAGAAGCTCTGACAACTTTACAGGATTTAATCGCTCCAGCTGGTTTAGAAATCTCACCCAATAATTTAAAATTAGGAGAAAAATTTTGTTCTACTCTTTTTGTTTTAACTTACCCGAGATATCTTTCTTCAAACTGGTTTTCTTCTTTAGTCAATCTGGATGAATCCTTTGATATTTCCATCTTCTTCCATCCTTTAGAAGTAAATGCTATTTTAAGAGACTTGCGCAGAAAATCTGCTGAAATGCAAGCCCAGATTTCGATTGAAGCTGAAAGGGGATTAGTTCGTAATCCGCTTATCGAAGCAGCTTTAAAAAACATCGAAGAATTAAGGGATTTAATCCAGCAGGGCAATGAAAAATTATTTGATACTGCTGTTTATATTACTTTTTTTGCCAATAGCAAAGAGGATTTGAATAAAATTCAAATTAAAATTGAAAACGCTTTGGAACAGCAATTGATTTATGCTAAACCAGCAGTTTTTCGGCAATTCGAAGGCTTTGAATCTTCATTGCCCTTAGGTTTGGATAGACTGCTCATTACTACACCTTTAAATTCCCAGCCAGCCTCAACCCTTTTTCCTTTTTCTTCTTTGGATTTATCAGAAAATACCGGAGTTCTTTACGGCATTAACCAGCATAATAATAGTCTGATTATTTTTGACCGCTTTTCTTTAGCTAATGCCAATATGGTAGCTTTTGCCCAAACTGGCGCTGGCAAAAGCTATGCAGTGAAAATGGAGATCTTGCGTTCTCTTCTTTTGGGTACAAATATTTTAATTATTGATCCGGAAAATGAATATACCTATTTAGCTGATTCTCTTGGCGGCAGTTATTTTAGAATCGCTGTTGGCTCTAATGACCATATTAATCCCTTTGATTTACCAATTGTTACGACTGAAGAAACAACAGAGGAAGTTTTTAGAAGCCATATCCTTAATCTCATTGGTTTAATCAAATTAATGGTTGGCGGTTTATCCCCCCAAGAAGAAACTATTTTAGATAGGGCCATT
>Ga0315289_10010037_pt1 | contig 13589 bp, 11 predicted proteins | sample YL17G11_40_MG_FD_203452 | JGI IMG/M metagenome (GOLD analysis project Ga0315289, IMG submission 203452) | Sediment microbial communities from Yellowstone Lake, YNP, Wyoming, USA - YL17G11_40 | ecosystem: Environmental > Aquatic > Freshwater > Lake > Sediment | place: USA: Wyoming | collected...
TTTATTTGCATCGGCGGGTACCCTTGCCTGGATAAATGCCTGGATATACGTAGGCCTGGTTTCAATTTACCAGGTAATAAGCACAGTAGTATTAGCCAGGGTAAATCCACAGGTACTGAATGAACGCGGCACCGTCACCAAGGCAGGAACAAAGGCATTTGATAAGGTATATATAGCCGTTTATCCGCTGCTTAGCTTTGGAAGCCTGGTCATCATGGGATTTGACGCAGTACGCTATCAATGGTCGGTAATGCCTTTCTGGTTGACCTTCATAGGCATATTTATATTTGTATCTGTGGCTCCGGTTGCCCTTTGGGCCATGGCGGTTAATAAATTCTTCGAGTGGACAGTGCGCATCCAAAATGACAGGGAGCAATATGTTTGCACCTCCGGCCCCTACGGGATAATAAGACATCCGGGGTATACCGGGTTGATTATGACTTTATTAGCCTATCCATTCATTCTAGGTTCATGGTGGGGATTTCTGCCGAACCTGGTATTGATTTTCATTATAGTCATCCGCACCGCACTGGAAGACCGCACCCTTCAAAAAGAGTTGCCTGGTTATAGGGAATATGCGCAGAAAGTGAAATACAGGCTAATCCCGCTTATCTGGTAGAACCCATTTCAAGGAAGCCGCCGCCAGCTCGGATATCAAGCTGGCATAAGTCACCCCACCATTCCCTATTTACTTGCCGTCTTTGCCTAGCGTGCCTTTGACTGTCTGGTGTTGCACTATGTTGTGAATCGAACAAAACTGACTATTGTGCAACTAGCTGCTTATACGACTAACTTAACAAGTGGTATAATTGTTGGGGTCAGGTCACCTGCGAATTAATCACTACATCTTTTATATTTTCAGCACTCTTTTAACCTGCTCCATAGATTTAGCATTAGTTTAATTCAACTCCGATTTCTACGATTCATAGTGACTAGTTTTCACAGTTCTTAACATTTCTGATCAATACAGATAGATGAAACGCATCTAATTCACAGTGACAGCTATTGACTGGTCTATTTAACAATGCTACACTTTCTGCCAATCGTCACGAAATATCTTATGGTATTATCTGAACATTTTTGTCCGGCATATTGGATAGTCTGGGGTAACGGTAAAAATTTGTACGTTCGTCAGAAATAGCCACAGAAATAATTATCAGAGTGTGGACTTAAGGAAATCACTGGAATAGCCTCCATATAAAATAAGCATTGAAATCAATTGATAATTTGGCAGAATCGGTTGTGCTCTTTGAGGGATAATAGGCTATATCTGTACTACCAAGAGTGGCTGATAGGAGTTTAGATACTTTACTGAAGGGTAATGGCTCCAATACGTGTGGAATAGAAATGACAAAGTAGGGGGAGCACAGTATGTCACAACAAGCTATCGTGAATCCTGATGAATTAGAGCGTTTTGCCCGAGAGCTTAAGCAATATAACGATTTCGTTCGAGATAGAACAAAGCGACTACATGGTCAGTTTCGGCAACTTGAGGAGACTTGGCGTGACCAAGAGCATCGCAAGTTTGCAGAGGAATTCGAACGAACCAGAATGCAGGTGGATAGGTTCCTAAAGGCGGCAGACCCATATGTTCCGTTTCTAGTACGTAAAGCTCAACGAGCTAGGGAATATCTGCGACAGCACTAAGACATCGCTAGGAGCTACTAATGAGCCTGAATGCCAAGGTAAAGTCTATTGAGGCTTTGCAAGAATGGAAAGGTGCACTTAAGCGTTTTGTCGATGACACTTGGCAAGCTTTGCGTTCCGCAGAACAGAAAATTCAGCGAACAGAAGAATTGCTTGAAGAGCGCTCCAATCATTGGCGTCATAAAGTCGAGCAATACTGTGAGGATGTTTTGCAAGCCAAGAGAGACTTACAATATTGTCGAGACGAAGAAGACAACGATTGTAGCGTTGAAGAAGAGGCACTTGTTGAGGCTAAGCTCCACCTACGTAACGCAGAAGCAGAACTTGATAATGTTCGAAGGTGGAGCATTCGGTTTGATAAAATCACGGCAGATTATCGAGTTCAAGCTGAACGATTAAAGCAATTTCTCGCCGTTGAAATGCCACGAGCAGATGCATCTATGGGGCGCACTATAGCTTCCCTATGTTCTTATGTTGAGAGGATTCAGTCGTCAGAGCAAGTGCTCTTTGATGAATTTGTTCATGGCCTCTCTGCAGATATTGATTCCAAGTGGAAGATTGAAGGTAGCCCAGAGGAAACCAGAGAGCTTTATACTGCTCTAAATAAGTTGGCACAGACTGAAAAAGGCAGAGCGAGTGCAGAAGCCATTCAAAACCATGGCACTACGATGAAATTTGGATATCTGCCTAAAAAGTATGTCTGTGTATATTACCCTGTTGATAACGAAATCGTAGTCAATTTGAATTGCAGGGCTCGATCCGCGAGTGTTCTGGCTGCCTACCTTGCCCATGAGGGTACGCATGTAGAATGGAATCACGGCAATCCCAAGCCATCCCTAAATGAGGAGTATTACTCATTTAAAACTCAAATCGAAGTATGGCAAGAAGTGAAAGGCAACGAGCATGATCCTCTTTGTGATGATTGGGCGAAAATTACTGCAGAGGGAGAATATATATCAAAACTAAAGATACTCGAAATTTACGGTCAAGATTATTTTATGGGATTTTGACGAATAAGAATAAATGCCATTAACTTGGAGTTGACGAGCTGTGGGATTGAAAGACTACTTCTTAAATGAAACAGGTTACCTAGGTGTACCTTGTTCCTTTCTTCGTCCTGCCGATTGGAAGGCTAGAGAGATTGGGAATGATGATTACAAGGCGATATTTATAGAAGGCCCGCGCAATCAAGCAGGGACATATACTGTATCACTCGTTGTTGCAGCGTTACTCACATCAGAACCAACACTAGAGAAAGCTGCGAGTTCGCTTATTGCCAGATACCGTTCAGCATTTGATTGTACAGTGCTTGCTCAGACCGACGGAATAGTAGCTAGAAGGACTGCAGTCGAGTTAGAAATCAGTTTCTCAATGTTGCTACCACCGAATGAAGTCAATCCACAACAGACCGCAATCCGCGAGCGGCATATTTTTCTTTTACAAGGCGGGCAGATCTTTGAATTTACATATTCCGCCCCAGATGAAGATTATGCAACTTGGTTGGAAGCCTTCCATATACTTGTGCAGACCTTTTCCTTTACAGAAGATGCCCAAAAAACGACTCTCTTCTCGTTGGTTGGTGATGTGCAACCTAGCACTACTACTAGCAACGACGAAGAAGATAAGGGAAATAAATAGTAATGACAGAGAGCCTTGCAAGTATTAGCAGCAAGTTAAATGAAGATTGGCAGCGAGTGCAACGGAGGTGGCACGAGACTACACAAGTGTGGGATGACTCTATACGTCGTCAATTCGAAAGAGAATTCTGGCAGCCACTCGAAGCTCAAATATCTGCTACGCAGCGGGAGATGGAACGACTGGCCAATGAAATTTCCCAGGCACATCGTAGTATAAGGTAGAATAGCAACCACATTGTGTCCGACTGAGAGTAAAACAAAAGAACGGAAGGGAAGTTGAAATTAAGTTATAGGAAATGATAACCGCAGCTGAGATAACAGACATCATGGGACCGGAGGGAGCAAATCCTGGCTCTACTGTCAATGTCAGTGTGATTATCCGTAACTATGGGGACAGTCCTAGTTATTTTTATGTCTCAGGTTCATATATAGATGGGGCATTACGGCAGGATGCCAGAGTTACTCCCACCAGCTTGTCTTTAGACCCTGAAGCACTTGCTAGCTTCACTAATAGTTTTACTATGCCTAATAACGACATTGAGTTCCTTGCCCAGTTATGGCATGGCGATGGTCAAAATCGCATAAATGTCGATTCGAAGAAAATCCACATTAAAGTGATAACATCGTCGACGGGTGGGATTAATGGGCACTCCTCTTCCAGCAAAGCTGAAACACGCAATTCAAGTACTACCACAACTGCGGACAAGCAGCGTAGTGATTTTCTTCAACAAGAACGAGATATCCTGCAGGCATTTCGTCACTATGATTCCTTACGCAGCCAAGCTAAAACTGAAGCTATCGAGTCACGACAAAGGCAGCAAAAAGACAATACGGAAAGGCGAGACTCCATCATCAAGAGAGCGACTGCAGAACTTAATGACGCCAAGAAGGCTATGAGTAAAATTGAATATATGCTTACGAGTATTGGGCTTATTAATATGCTTCAGCAGGCGATGTCGACTATACAACCTAGGCCAACCTCTGTCATAGTCGATGAAATGGTTAGTCAACTCGCTCATTCCTCTTCCGAAGCAGTGAAGATCGCCAGCAAAATAGAAACTGCTGCAAAGGAAACTGCAAATTGGCGGTTGGCACAGCATGAGCACAGTCGGCTGACGACGGCAGGATGGTTTTTGCTGTTCTCATTTCTGGCATTCTTTTCTATTCTGCCCGGCATTATGAGGCAAGAGGAAGTGTTGTTGATCCCTGGTCTAGTATTGCCCCCGATATTCTTGGCCATTGCCGATAGCATTTGGAATCTAGGGAAAAAAGAGCCCGGCAAAAGTTTTAGTGGAGGGTATCTGGCACTCTTGTTTGTAGCTCCGGTGGCACCACTTATGGCTCTATACTGGATTTTTCACCTGCCAGCAAACGGGAGCGCCATCAGAAAGAGGTATGAGCCTATGCGTCCTGAGCGCAAAGCGAGACGCGAGCTCCGGAGCGTCTTACCTGGCTTGGTGCAAGCATTAGCCGATGCTGAATTACAGCACAATATTATATCGTATACAACTAACCAGTACTACGACCAAAGAGAGAACCAAATCGAAGCTGAATATCAGCAGAAAGTGGCTTCGGCCAAGTCTGTATATGATGCATCGTGGGGGCGACTTTATCAGGAGAGCCAAGCAGTCCACACAAATCTGGGGTTGATAGGGGCGCAATGGAGTGACAACCTCTGGAAATCCTGGAAGCCTCCCAGTGAAGAAGTGCTCTCGCCTTATCTTCGATTCGGTAAACTAGCCGAACGAGGTCAATGGCATCAAATATTATTGCCAGCCTTAGTACCGCTTATTGGTAAAGGAAACCTAGTAATTAAGTGTTCCGGTTCAGCCAAAGATAAAGCAGTCGAGATAGTTAGATGCCTAATGGCGCGTTTGTTGGCCATGGTTCCGCCTGGAAAACTTCGCTTTATTTTAATGGATCCAGTCGGGTTAGGGCAGAGTATGGCTGCCTTTATGGACTTGGCTGATTATGACGAAACTCTTGTCGGAGGAAAGATTTGGACTGAATCCCAGCATATTGAAGAACAACTCGCCCGTCTCACTGAACACATGGAGTTTGTTATCCAGAAGTTCCTGCGCGACAAATATATGACTATTGAAGACTACAACAGGGAAGCTGGCGAGGTGGCAGAGCCATATCGAGTTTTGGTGGTAGTCAATTTCCCTGTTAATTTCAGTGAGTCAGCTACGCGACGTTTGGTTAGTATTGCTCTCAACGGGCCACGTTGTGGCGTCTACACAATAGTTACCATGGATACCGAACAGGAACTCCCTTACGGATTTCATAGCGTAGGGATTGATGAAGACGTAGGGAAGCACGTGATGCCAAATCGTAAGAGAAAAAGACGGGAATGGCATGGAGATAAAGAAGGACACCACGATGAAGACGAAGATGAAGACGAATATGAGGATGAAAATGAGACTGAATATGAAGACGATTAATTCAACTAGGATTATGAGGACTACTACGAGGGGGGCCTCACAGTATGAAGCAAGGCTTTAACCTAGCAGATTTGGAACGGACAGCTACATTAATTGTGTGGGATGGGCAGCGTTTTGTGCTCCAAACCGAGGGCTTCGAATCCTGTCTGCTGGAGTTAGACGGAGCGCCTGCCGGAGAGATCTTAGATCGCATTTTAGAATCTGTCGGTAAGCAAGCAAAGGAGGCGAGCCGAGTAGAGACACCTTTCGAACGAATTGCTCCCCCATCTACACTTTGGTGGCAAGGTACTACTGCCGATGGGTTGCAAGCACCATTGGGACGCGCTGGGGCTCGCAAGATACAATGCCTCGAACTTGGCCAAGGAGTCGCTCAACATGTACTAGTGGTTGGTAAAACGGGTGCGGGTAAGAGCACGCTGCTTCATACCCTAATAATCTCTCTGTCCTTAGCCTACTCGCCAGATGAACTTGAACTCTACCTAGTTGACTTCAAGAAAGGCGTGGAGTTCAAGACTTATGCCGTTCACAGCTTACCCCATGCACGAGTCGTGGCTATTGAAAGCGAACGCGAGTTTGGCTTGAGTGTTCTTCAAGGACTCAATACCGAGATAAACCGCCGCGGTGAGCTGTTCCGTAACAGCGAGGTTGATCACATCAGCAGTTATCGCCGGAAATCTGGGCAGCGATTACCTCGCATTGTTCTTATAGTAGATGAATTTCAGGAATTCTTTGTTGAGGATGACACTACGGCATCACAGGCATCACAAATCTTGGATCGATTAGTGCGTCAAGGCCGTGCTTTCGGCGTTCATGTGCTCCTCGGTTCTCAAACCCTGACTGGCGCTTACAGCCTAGCACATAGCACCATCGGCCAGATGGCAGTTCGTATTGCTCTCCAGTGCGACGAGGCTGATTCTCGCCTGATTTTGGCGGAAGACAACCCAGCTGCTCGACTACTTCGCCGTCCCGGAGAATCCATCTATAACGCTGCTAACGGCTTATCAGAGGGTAACGACTTGTTTCAGATTGCCTGGTTGCCAGATGAGAAACATGATGAGTACTTACGAACTATTCAGAAAGTTTCACAGACCAGAGGATATGCACCACCACAACCACAGATTGTCTTTGAAGGTAATGCGCCAGCCGAGGTTCAAAAGAACAAATTACTATCTGATTTGCTAATGCTAACAGAGTGGCCTCCGCCAGTTCGCAAAGTCGCTGCTTGGCTTGGCGAGCCCATAGCTATAAAGGAGCCAACTGCCGCTTACTTCCGAAAACAGAGTGGCAGTAATCTCCTTATAGTAGGTCAAAATGACGAAACGGCAGCAGGCATGCTGGTGGTTTCAATCGTAAGCTTAGCCGCTCAATATAGGCCACAGGACGCCTGCTTTTATGTTTTGAACTTCAGCCAAACAGACGCTGCTTATGCTCAGCTCTTCGCGGGAGTTGCTGATTCTTTGCCGCACTCGATGCAGGTTGCTGGTCATCGCGGATTAGCTGAACTTATTGGACCTATCGCTGCCGAAACAAAGAAACGACTAAACGGACAACACGCTGCTGACGCGAAGGCTATTTTTCTGGTGCTATTCGGTATGCAACGCGCACGGGACTTGCGCCAAGAAGACGATTACTCCTATAAATCCATCAATGAGCAATCCGCGATTTCGAGTCCGTCCGAGCAATTTAACACTATCCTCAAAGATGGTTCCGATGTGGGCATATTTACCATCGCATGGTGTGACACGTACACGAATTTGATGCGGACACTTGACCGACGCACGCTACGCGAGTTCGAAATGCGTGTCGTGTTCCAGATGAGTGCCGAAGATTCAAGCAATTTGGTCGACTCGCCACTTGCCAATAAACTAGGGCTATATAGAGCTTTGTATTTTGGTGAGGCAGAAGGCCGGCTTGAGAAGTTTCGCCCGTACGGTTTACCGACGAAGGAGTGGATGACATGGGCTTACGAGCGATTACGACAAAAGAACAGTCAAACCACAGGAGCTGACACAATCACCCAGTAAGATAGCATCTGTTCACAAATAGTATATAAAGACATTGGCATGAGCAAAGTCATTATTGGGAAATCTCGTCATGCGGGTGCACCATTGACCAAGCTCTATCGAGCAACTAGACATTCCCACACTGATGGCTCAGGAAGCATACAGGAGGTGTAGCATGACTTGTCCTACATGTAAAGGTAAAGGCATAATAAAGTGCCACAAATGCGGAGGTCATGGGCAATTAGTGGGCATCATAAGTAATGTAACTTGTGGCGTGTGTCAGGGAGCTGGTCAAGTAAAATGCCCTAACTGTGGTGGTAAGGGTCAGGTTTAGAGTAAGACTCGGGATATTAATGTCCCGCGTTCAGGTTCTCGTCTGGGATATCAGTATCATTAGTTTCATCACATCCTCCCAAATGTCGATTCCATGCGTATTCAAGGCAGAGAGCTACGAGCAGTCGAGGTTATGTTGGGATATGGACAGCAACAATCACTCGTGTTGTCTGAAAAGATTTAAGTTACCTCAGCGGCTGAGCCGAGACTTATTGTCTGACGTTTGTCTGTAGCGAGCCACAAAGTCTCCAATCTGAAACCACCATGTGTCATCTTCCCACTGCCTCAGTTTAGCGGCGACTGACATCGGCTGGTAGGAAGAACATTCAAGTATCAGTCTTTTCTCCGGACATAACAAGGGTGTAGTGTAGAAACGGCGGCATGTTGAACAGGAGGATCTCTTAAATACTTCAAGATACGAATGGAACTGCTCAGACCACACTGTGAAATCAGACGCGCTACGACCCTCGCAATATTCAACCTCAAGGCTGCTAATCCTAATTTTAAACCTGTTGCTCGGAGACTCAGATTTGGGTATCTCCCACTTGTATGAAAAGCTACTAGCCTGAGTTATTGTCGCCGGATACCTATCAACAATACACTTGTATATTTTCCCACGCTTGAGGAGCTCAATTTTGAAACAACTAGGTGATCCAGAATATGTCCACTGGACAGCATGGGCTTGTCCCGCCAGCCATTTTTCACCACCTCTAGGGGATATGATCTTTATTATCGGTATAGCTGTTTCATGGAGAGCTTGCTGCAACATCTTCTGGCCTTCAGTTGAGACACCCTTGTTAAAGGTTGTTTCGTCAACAATGTCCATTGCCCAAGCCCACGACCAGACCGCCCAAGAAGCCGCCTCTACAGTAATGCTGCGTTCTTCCTCCAAATGTCTGACAAGCTTGGCAATTACCAGTAGTGTTGGCGCTCTAGCGGATTTGAGTAGACTAGATGTCAAACCTTCTTCTACAGCGGCTACCAGCACGGCTATCTCTTTCTTAAATGTGGGACATCTATCTGCTAATAGGGACCGGCATAAACGCCCATCTAAGTAGAAGTGATCCCCGTGGTTTTGCACCAACCCCTTCAGTCTTTGGCGAACAATATCATTCATTGCCATTTGTTGCCTGGACGCATCACATCAGTGTTTGATTCTATCCCCATCATAATAGCATAGGCAAGGTTATTGTGTAACTCGTAGGTGTGTGCTAAAATTCAAAACAAGGTCAGCTACAGTGTTGATAATCATGAAGGGCGACGCATGGGCCAGATTCTGAAGCCAAAGCAGACTGTTTATGCAGAGTCTTCAAACCTCCCCTGTGTGATAGAGGCTGACATAGGTAGCGGAGGGCAGGGGGAGGTGTACAGGGCCAGGATAGACGGGAAACCAATTGCGGTCAAGTGGTGGTGGCCCCACAAAGCTAAAAGCGCCCAGCGCAAGGCATTAGAGACACTCATCAAAAAAGGGGCACCCAGCACCAAGTTCTTATGGCCGATTGACCTGGTTTCAGCAAATGGAGTGCCGGGGTTTGGCTACATAATGCCCTTGCGAGAACCGCGTTACAGATCAATACCAGACTGGCTGGCAAGGAGAATCACTGCGAACTTTCGTACTCTGGCTATCGCTGGATTTCAGCTTGCTGACAGCTTCATACGACTTCATTCTTTAGGGCTGTGCTACAAAGACATAAATTACGGAAATGTTTTCTTTGATCCGACCAACGGAGATATACTCATTTGCGATAATGATAATGTCACTGTGGATGGAGAGAAGGGTGGAGAAGAACCGGCCACACCTGGCTTTATGGCACCTGAAATCGTCTGTGGTACGGGAACACTGTGCCGCAATACTGATCTACATTCCCTGGCAGTTCTGCTTTTCCTCTTGTTCATGGTGAATTATCCGCTACAAGGTAAAAAGGAGGCAGAGATAAAATGCTTGGACGATAAAGCTATGAATATGCTCTATGGCACAGAGCCGGTGTTCATCTGGCATCCTACTGACAGGTCCAATCGTCCTGTGCCTGGATATCAAGACAATGCCATAGCATACTGGGGGATTTATCCCACTTTCTTGCGCAGACTGTTCACCAGGGCATTCACAGATGGCCTATTCAACCCCAATAAACGTATTCAGGAGAGCGAATGGCGGGGAGCAATGGTCGCGCTTAGGGATTCTATTTTCTATTGCTCATGCGGTAGGATGAATTTCTATGATAGCGAAGCTATTCAACAAGCAAGTGGTGACACTGGCTTCTGCTGGAAATGCAAGAACAAGCTTGTATTGCCCCCTAGAATCAGAATATCCCAAAAGGGTGGCTCTTTTAATGTAGTGATGCTGAACCATGATACACAGCTTTTCCCTCATCATGCTGATCGGGACAAGATGTGGGATTTCTCCAAATCGGTAGCCTGTGTAGTTAAACATCCGAAGGACCCCAAAATTTGGGGGCTTAGGAATCTTACTAACGAAAAATGGGTGGTAACTCTTGTGGATGGAACTGTCAAAGATGTTGACCCTCAACACAGTGTCTCATTAACATTGGGCGCAAAAATCAACTTCGGAAAGGAAGTAGGAGAAATACGCCTGTGATATACTAGCCTCACGTCTTTATTGCGATTGCTAAATGTAATGATTAAAGTCACTTTCTGAGAACAAATAATTAGTGGTTAGACCAAACAAGACTTATTAACAAAAACGGAGGAGGGAAATAACTGATGACTACCAATAGTATGGACGACATGCCGGGCGGGAAAATATCTCATAGACCATTACATTTTTTCTGGCTGGCCGACTGCTCGGGTTCGATGGGCGTCGACGGGAAAATACAAGCACTTAATACTGCTATAAAAGAGGCCATCCCCGAAATGCGTAAAGCTGCTCAGGGGCACCCGGAAGTAGAGGTCAAGGTAAGAGCAATTAAATTTTCCACCGGGGCTCAGTGGCATATTTCCCAGGAGACGCCAGTGGAAACTTTTGAGTGGAAAGATTTGAGTGCGGATGGTGTTACCGACCTTGGGAAAGCACTTGACTTGCTTGTAGATGCACTGGATATGCAAAAAATTGGCACTCGTGCCAAACCACCGGTTCTTGTTATTGTATCAGATGGGCAGCCTACCGATGATTGGCAGAGTAGCCTTGAAAAACTAAACAAGCTTCCCTGGGGGCAAAAAGCTATGAGAGCAGCCATTGCCATAGGGCAAGATGCTGATAAAGAAGTATTGCAGAAGTTTGTCAATAACCCGGAGTTTAAGGTCCTTGAAGCAAATAACTCTCAGGCTCTTGTTGACTGCATAAAGTGGGTGAGCACCGTGGCTGTCAAAAAGGCTTCGGAAGAGAAGACACTTGGAACGTTGGATCAGGTCACTGTTTCTGACAAGTCAGATGTCTGGTAATGCAAAGCCTTAATACAGGTCAACTTTGTTCGCACTGGAAAATATAGATTTAGTGTTGTTCTATGCGCCTTCACTTAAAATATAACAGTTTTGTAGTATAGGTCATATCAGATAGACATGAAGAAGGGTAATGTGATTAAACCTTTGCCACGGCGTCCTTTGCATTTTATATTTGTAATAAGCTGCTCAGCCTCTATGGCCGTTGAAGGTAAAATCCAGGCACTCAATAATGCCATAAGGGAACTTATCCCAGGAATACGTAAAGCTGCTCGGGAGAATCCGGGAGTGGAGTTCAAGGTAAGAGCGATTAAATTTTCCTCTAGAGCTGAGTGGCATATTCCCGGAGAACTTCCCATTGAGGACTTTGAGTGGAAAGACCTAACGGTTGGGAGCGAAGCTTCTAATCTCGGCCCGGCGCTTGAATTGCTTGTAGATGCGCTGGACATAAAAAAAATCGGCACTCGTGCCAAACCACCGGTTCTTGTTCTTATATCAGATGGGCAGTGTACCGATGATTGGCAGAGTAGCCTTGACAAACTGAATAGGCTCCCATGGGGTCGAAAAGCTGTCAGAGTAGCTGTTGCCATAGGACAAGATGCTAACAGAGATGTGCTGCAGCAGTTCCTCAATAACCCGGAGTTTAAGGTCCTTGAGGCAAGTAATGCTCCGTCTCTGGTTGACTACATAAAGTGGGTGGGCCCCCCGTTTGTCCAAAAGGCTTCAGAGGAGGAGACACCCGAAACCCTGGCTCAGATCACTGTTTCAGATACGTCAGATGTCTGGTAACTGGAAAGGCGTAAACAGGGTAATTGACTAACAAGAGATTCCTTAATAATCCCAGCTTTGACGTGGTGTCTGCGAGTGCCACTCATAGTCTCCACAATCGCGAAGTTTGGAACAGGAACAGACTTTAGACAGACCCTATGAGGTATAAGATTATGAGTTCGAGAAATCAGGAGCAATCGTCGGACTGGAGAGTAATCGGGGGTTCCATTCAAGGCTCCGCACATATTAGAGAATGCAAACCAAAACAGGATCAGATATGTTGGTGGCCTGAGCCGGGTGAAGGTCTACCCCTTGTATTAGTTGTTGCGGATGGGCATGGTGGGGAATCTCATTTTCGCAGCCATATCGGTGCCAGCTTTGCTGTAAAAACCGCCATTGATGTATTGGTAAAATTCGCCGAGCGGACCAAAAACGAAGCAGATCTGAAACTTGCAAAACAGCGCGCTGAACAAGAGTTACCAAAGGTTATCTACAACGGGTGGCAGATCGCAATAGCTGATGAACTCTGTACAAATCCACTAACCCAAGAGGAGCTTGCGCTTGTCGAAAAATTGAGAGGTGCTGCGCGCAGAAGACACGTCACGCTACACCCAGTGCTGGCATATGGCACGACGTTATTAAGCGTACTCATCACGGATAAATATATTCTGTATCTGCAGCTTGGTGATGGCGACATCCTTGTGGTCGATGAAAAGGATGAGGTAAGGAAAGCTATTTCACCCAATGAAGAGCTACTGGGGGATGAGGTGTTCTCGCTATCTCTAAGTAATGCGTGGAAAGATTTCAGTGTAAGCTTTGAATCTTTGGCCAGAGATGATTTACCGGCTTTGATCTTGATGTCAACTGACGGCTATCACAATTCCTTTGTTGATGAGGATGCATTTTTAAGAGTAGGCATCGATTACCACAGAATGATACGCGAAAAAGGTATAGATGCTGTCGCCGCTCAGCTTGAAGGCTGGTTATCTACAACATCAGCTCGGGGAAGCGGTGATGACATATCACTGGGTCTCGTATGCAGGACTGATACTCTTCCTAAGCCGATTGATAAAGCAGTCACTGAAAAAGTAGAAGTAACGAATATAAGCACCAGTGCCGAAAAAGACGAAGATACAGTGGAAACACGACAAGCCAGTGAGATAGCCAGGCCGGATCCCGCGGATAACACCAAGCGGCAAAATGAATGACGGAATCATAAGAAAGAGCACTCTTGACCTAATATGATCTAGAGTTGCACAAAAGGCATTGCTATGGCAAAAGATGATGTCCTTAAGGTATCGATAGTGATATCACGCTGCAGTCGTGAGAAAAGGTGTTTTGGAATTCGCTTCGAACAGACA
>Ga0315289_10010039_pt1 | contig 13588 bp, 9 predicted proteins | sample YL17G11_40_MG_FD_203452 | JGI IMG/M metagenome (GOLD analysis project Ga0315289, IMG submission 203452) | Sediment microbial communities from Yellowstone Lake, YNP, Wyoming, USA - YL17G11_40 | ecosystem: Environmental > Aquatic > Freshwater > Lake > Sediment | place: USA: Wyoming | collected...
ACACAGCACATACCAGTAGAAGAAACGCCTCACCTCCCCCCAGACTATGAAAGCCCCGAGTTAATCCAGACCTCAACCCCATCACCGAATTCCACGTCACCCACCTTCTGACCCGCCCATTCTTACAGACACCTTGGTGCTCATCGGCACATCAAATCGGTTGATCCACGCCAGCTTGCGAAAATACTTGCGAAGCCCAGTTTCGATTTCACGGGTCTGAGTACCAACATTGACCATCTTCACCCGGCTCTATAAGAGCTCAGGTTGGGCGCGAAGCACATCCAACTCGCTCCCTTGAACATCCAGATGCACATAGTCGGTCAATGGCAAATCACTGACCGCTTCCTCCATTCCCACACACCGAACCCGTCTTATCCTCTCCCCCTTGTAGGTCATCTCCGCCCCGGGTTCAGGAAGCCAGACAAAGAGATCGGATCACATTATCTGACACAACAGACTGCCCATACCAGCTGGCTGGCTTGCCGACATAGAACCAGCAATGCCCTTCTTGCTGGTCACGGCACTATCGAAACAGGGTCTGTAACAAGTGGCGATTTCATGGCTCAATGTGGCAAAGGATAACCGAGCTGGGCCATAGTCTCCCCACAGATCTCTCGGAAAGTCTTGCGCTGTTCGGGAGACCAGGCCCGCCAAGTTTCTTCAGGCTGCACGATCTTCTTGATATTCATCCTCGGATTGATAGGAGTCTCCATGAAACGCGCATTGCGTTCCGCATGCTCATCCCACTTGTCGATCCCCAACCAATCCCACAATCTGTGCAACTCATTCAAGTCACTCGTAACCTTTTCGAATTTCGTTTCAATACAATTCGCCCCATGTTCAACTAGCCAAGTCTTCGACTTGGTATGTCCCCGAATTGCCGTCACCCACCGATGACAGCATGCAGCAAAAGGATCTGTCGCCGTGTCATATCGTTCCTGCAAAAGGAGCCGAACAATGGCCGGAACCTCTGGCTGTTTGACATAATGAGACTGAACACAGTTGATACCATTCCGAGTTGAAAAGATGAATCTCATGTCTGGCCACAACAGCCACAGCCCTGGCAGATAACGTACCAAGTAGGAGTCACTGTTGCCTACAATGTATTGCCCGTAGATAGCCCGCTCCCAATGCCTAGCAAAATAGTCCGGATAACATTGCAGGATCGCGCGACGTTGAGCCAACTCGTAGCTGCTGTCGGTAACTTGTTCTTGAAACCATTGACCCAGCACCAAATTGGTGGGGTAGGGGTGTAAGTGTGTCACGAGTTCATGGTAACAAAACGAATGCTCCGTAGTTAGCACCCGAGAGAACCACATAGTCCCAGATCGCGGGGGCGCCGCAACTGCAAATAAGTAGATCATGACAACACCTTAGTGTGTGGTTTTTCCCCATCGAAGGTTTGATCAGACAGAGGCATAGGCTCCCTCGTTGACTTCCCACAGCGAGGACGACTGTATCCCGTAGCTGAAAGCAACTGTAGCACCCTTCGGATTTGAACTGGCTTGCTAAGCAGACCCGCGTTGCAGATAAACTTGCCCGATGTGCCCTCAACGTCGTGCTCATGCGTGGCGAAGAGACGAATAGATAAGGGATGTAACTGCGGAAATCCATTATCGACGATGCATATGTGATATTGGTCCCCCACGACCAGCTGGATCCATTTCACCAAAGAGATGATGGCTACTGTTTCGCTGGACTTGAGAATGATGATCTATGCGCGAGATGCTCTCGAGTCCTGAGAGATATGCAGACAACACGAGCTTGAACGTCGACAGCGATCATGTTTCCCTCTCTTCAACGGCCCTTCTATTCCGTCCTCTAGTCTCACCTTAGACCTTGGAAAAGATGGCTGCGGGAAATATCACGACCAGACATCTAGGGATGTCGCGATCAGGCCTGTGACCCTGATCCAACGACTCGGGGTTGGTTCCCGGATTGATTCTCTCGTCTAAGCTGCTTTGTCCGGAACTGGTTCTATCATCGCTGGAGCAGGTTCTCTGGTCATTGGTTCTTTGATCTTCGGGGTTTCCTTGAGCTGGCCAGAGCTGATCATGACGGAAAGCAGCGCCCGGCATTCTGGACAACGGATATCGCCTTGGTATTTCCAATATGTCTGCTGGTCGAGGGAGATTTCACTGCCGCATGCCATGCATCTGATTACTGGCAAGATGACCGCCCCAGTAGGCACAATCCCCTCTAATCTCCTTTTCCCAGTCGTGAGGCGTTCATCCGTCGATGACGGTGTTGCGGGATGGCTGCGTATCCGCACAGGACAGCTCCAGAACACTACAGGCGTTTCAAGGCACCGTATTGGCGAAGTCTATTGTAGTTTCGTGTAGGTTGTACGACGCTAGCCCCCAGTTCTCGTCGGCCAGAACCACCGGTCGTTTGTCTCTCTGCATCTGGGTTGCCCACAACTGGAATTCCGCGAAGTCCAACATGGGGATTCGCATTCTCCGCAGCCGTTCCACCATCTTTCGTTCACCCTCCGGAGTCCAGCCGTAAGAGTGTTCAATATGATAGATGCGCATTGGATCAGGAAGTACCTTCTCTCGGAGTCCGTTTTGGTACGCCATCTGGCATAGCAGGGAATCCAAGTTGAAAGAGAAGACTTCCAACTCGGGGTACCCTCGCAGGGCTTTCCAGTGCTCGCTAGCCATCAAGGTGAAATCCCCGCATCCGTTCATGTGCAACCTAGGATATTTCGGAAAAAGTAAGCCCTTGATGGCATCGAATGCCATGTGGACTCTCAATTTCAGCGTCACGAATGCCATGTGGACTCTCAATTTCAGCGTCACGAATGCCATGGGAACTCTCAATCTCAACAGGACCTGACTTGAAAGAACAACCGCAGCGGCTCCAATTGCAAAGCCCGCCTTCGAGACCTTGCGCCATTTCCTTCTCTTTGGACTAATCTTCTGGGCGATCCTGTGAAGGGTATGAGCAATCTGTGAGAAAAGAAGGTGAACCGCTGTGATCGGTTTCGTCAAACGGATCTGCAACCACCGGCTAAGAAGTGCGCTCCTCCTTCTGATCTTCCAGAGCCAGATGCCACTCAATGCCTCCATCGGAAAAGTGCCGTCACGTCTGTTTACGCGAATCACATTCTTTTGGCAGTACTCGAGTTGATCTTCTACCGGCGCATCTTCGCGTACATCTGCAGGAACATCGTATCGGTCGACTCTATACATGAACTTCGGTGAGAGCTGGTGAGATGCAAAGAGCCTCATCAGCTCGTTGGAGAAAAGCAGGTCAATGTTTGTTGCCAGTATGAAGCGGCCTCGCGCTCTGCGAATGCCAACGTTCTTGGCAATCATTTGAAACAGGGGAAGTCGATCAGAATGTCGGAAGCGTGCATGGATCTCCGGGGGCACTTCTATCACCCTCACACGGCAAGGGCCTTCCTCCTTCGGCCAATTAAGAACCTCATGGAGTCTGGCTCTATCCGGCGGAGGGTTCCACTCGACCAAGATGAGTTCAGCGGTGACGTTTTCCTTTCTCGCTTGACTTAGAAGCGCTCTTACGAAGATGTTCATCCGATAAAGTAGGTTTCCACCATGATCATCGTTCCGGGCAGTCACTACAAAACTGATGTAAGGGCTATCAGTAATCACGCCTAATCTTCGCTCCCCGGTCCGCTCCTCTGACGTTTTTCGAGCATTTGTATTGGAGAAACGTGATATATGATCTATGTGCCATTCTCAGCGTCCGAAAGTTAGCCAAAATGCTGGATGCCTCGAATTCGCGGCTCCTTGGGAACCTACGCGACTCTCCTCGGACTGACGCTCGAAATTCAGCAAGCGTTATTTCCTTTCCACTCTATTGAAGACTGCTGGGATCCTTGGCGGTTGGTGTCAGATGTCAAATCATAGCATACGATACTACTTGGATGTGACGATCGTTCTTGCGGAGAAGTTCTTCAAAATCCGCTACCGGAGTTCAGTTCTTGGTTTTCTTTGGTCGATAATGAATCCATTGGCATATATGGTAGTCCTTACTGTAGTCTTCTCATTCCTCCGGGGGACAAAGACCACCGCTTTCGCTGCATGGTTGCTAGTTGGTCTTCTGGTTTGGAGGTATTTCTCTGTAGGCACTGCTCAGGGGCTCTTCAGCCTGGTGGGCAATCGATCCCTCGTGGAGTCGGTGTACATCCCTCGATACATTATCGTCATTTCCAACAACTTGGCAAATCTGCTCGGTGCTGCGCTGGAGTTTCTTGTACTGACTCCTATGCTACTCTTACTAGGGGTTCACCTGACCGGCTATGCTCTCCTTTTGCCCATGATTCTGATCTTGGAGTTCTTTCTTGTTTTCGCAGCATCGTTGTGGCTGTCCTCGCTGAATGTGAGGTACCGAGACTTTCACGAACTGTGGGGGATCGCTCTCCAGCTGGGCTTTTTTCTCTCGCCGATTTTCTATGAGATAGGTGCCGTTCCCGAAAGATATCGATTCATCTACTCTCTTAATCCCGTCGCTTGCTTGATCGAATCAGCAAGAAGCATTCTCATTCATCATCATTTTCCGTCTCTATTCGACAGCGCTGTGATCATCTCAAGCATCGGGGTACTACTGGCGGTCGGATTGCTCGTCTTCAGACGCCTTGAACCACGATTCGCGGAGGAGCTTTAGAGGATGCACGTGATAGAGGTGGATGATGTCTGGAAACAATTCAGGATACCCCACGAGAGACGCGAACACATACTCAATCAAGTAGCGGGTGTGTTTTCAGTTCTTGGAAAAAAGCGATACGACTACGAAGAGTTCTGGGCACTTAGGCAAGTAGATCTCAGGCTCAACCATGGCGAATCTGTGGGCATAATTGGCCCAAACGGAAGCGGCAAGAGCACCTTGCTCAAGATCATTGCTCGCGTCATGAAACCGGACAGGGGCGCCGTTATGACACACGGATCGATAGCGCCTGTGCTGGAACTGGGAATTGGGTTTCATGGCGAACTAACAGTCAGCGAGAATGCAATTGTATATGGAGTCATCATGGGACTACAACGGTCCGAAATGAAGAAGTGCACCCACTCCATCTTGGACTTTGCGGGTCTCGCAAGATTCCGGGACGCTCCACTCAAGAATCTCTCATCCGGAATGAGAGTAAGGTTGGCCTTCTCGATTGCCATTCAGACCAGAGCAGAGATCTTCCTAATTGACGAAGCACTTGCAGTGGGCGACATCGCCTTCCGGAGAAGGTGCATGGACAAGTTCCGCGAGTTCAAGAAAGAAGGCAGGTCGATCGTGCTGGTCTCGCATAATGTGGAGCTGGTCAGAGGTTTCTGTGAGAAAACGCTGTATCTCCTACGTGGTGGAGCGAGATTCTTTGGATCAACTGAAGAGGCAATCAATCAGTACGTTCAAGAGGCGCAAACATCAGTGCCATCCAAGTAGGATGCATGTGTGATCGACTGAATGAAAGTCACAGTCCGTGACCGTCCCTATACTCTGTAGCGAATAGGGACGCACGTGTCTGCGGTTTGGTCCGGTACCTCAAACGGACCAGAATGTTATCGCTTAGACGTGAAGAGCGCTCTCTTGAGAATTGTAGACTCAGCCGTCTGAAAGGCGTCTTCGTGTTGCAATTGGAGATCGGCCAAAGTCAACTCATTCACCCGGAATGGGAAAAGATAGATGTAGAGCATATTCTTGGGGTAGCCTTCGTGTTCGAGGAAGGCTTTGAAGTTCTGTGCCTTTTCGTTTGTGTTCTGGTACAACTGATAACTCATGCTCCCCCGATACAGTCGCCTGTTGTCACCCAAGGTACGGAAGTCTTTCGACAACCGTATCCATGGGAAATAGTCAACCTCGTTCTGTCTAATGATTATGTCACGTTGTACAGACCATTCGTGAGACGGGGCAATGTTGATCTCTTCATGTCTCAGGTTTCTCAGCTTGCCGAGCATCTCGAAATAGTCAAGGGGACGTCCATCACGATCAACAAGCGAAACGTCGAAGAGTACGTCTTGGATCGAAAGAAGCTGCCTGTCGCCATCCTCAACACGCACGAGAACGACCACGTGAGTCTCGTACTCTGGTTTTCCCATGTCAACGATGTAGGACTCGTAACCGAAGTCGCGATAGAGTTTCATGAGGGCGTATGCCATTCCGCCGCACATTGCACCACCTTGCCTGTCTCGAAACGCTTGGAATATTGAGGAGGCACTGAGGCTGTAGAAGCCGAGGGAGGAGTCGTTTTCGAGCAAGCAGCTCTGCGAACTCCAGACCGCGTGCACGGCAGCGCAATGTCGAAGAAGGTTGGCCCTGTCCCAGTCTGGCAGGTCGTCCCTGGTCGGCGGTGGCGAGGTCCAACTCATAGTTGGCTTGGGGTTGTCGCGTTCATCCATGTATTTGCATCGACTCGTGATCCGTGTATGCTGAGATGAATTGCTTCGATTCGCTTAAATCTTTCATGCCCTCCGATCTGGTAGAGATTCAGGCTCTGGATCATTCCTCTGGCTGGTCATTACCTGAGAGTCGTGGGTTCTGATGCATCAGAATGAAGTCTGTGGTTCTGGGAAGATCCAGAGATCTCGCGTCTTGTATGATCAGAAAGGGGACGAATTGGTCAACGACTTAGAGAAGAACTACTATGGATCGTGGACAACCGACCCTCTGCGATGCGAGCACGGACAGGTCATATTCGAGCCCACAACTCCTGAAGACCACTTGGCACGCCTTTCAGGTCACTGCTCCCAAGAGAGCGGGGCGGTGGGAATTGGCTGTTTTTGAAGTTGGTATTCAAGCGATCAACTGAACCTTGTGGCAACTGTCTGATACTGATTCAAGATGACAAATTCAACCTGCTAGAAACGGTCCGTCTTGCCGATGGTCTGCTAGACGATCAGACCTACACTTCTGTTCATTACATGGAAATCAAGGAGACTCTTCAAGGTTTTCGCTTGGTCATTACTTCTCGGCATGCCGAGCGCATACCAGTTCCAACTTCCATTCTGGTAGAGCAGGTGAGCGACGACCACCCAATCATGTCGGAATGGCTTCGGACCAAAATGTCGGCAGCTGTCAGCCTGCCAGTTGTCGAGCTCGGTCTGCTCGACGAGGAGCAACTGTACCGAAACGTGGTGAAGTTCTCGACGGAACAGATCAAAGATTGCTATGGCCGCGACCCTTGGATACTCAACTATGTTCTCAATGCTCGGGAGTGCGTAACAGGGCAGACTGCCCTAGATACTTATCCATACGATGCTGCTTTCGCAATAAACGCAAACTGCAACGCGAATTGCACGTTCTGTCTCACAAGACCTCTGCGAATTGCATACGCAGATCGTCGTTTCGAGGCAAATGACTGGGGCAGATTCAAAGACATCCTCGGATTCTGTCGATCAGTTGGTATCCCTGGCCCGGGAGAACCTCTGCTCCATCCCCACTTCGAAGAGCTTGTCATGAACTTGGGCAACTTCATTGATAAGAGATGCAATGTATACCTGATCACTAATGGATTGCTTGTCGAAAGGCATCTCGAATTCTTCAGATCATGCCTCATAAGGACCTATGACGTGAGCCTGAACGCTGCCTCCTCCAGCATCTACAGCAAGGTCATGGGCGTGAGTGCCGGCAACTTCGACCGAGTCGTCGAAAACGTCAGGCAACTAGTCGATGTAAGAGACACAAAGAGGAGAGACATCAACGTCAACATAACGTATGTTGTGACCGGCCAGAACCTGCATGAAATCCCTGACTTCGTTGAGCTGGGAAACAGGCTGAAGGTAAATGGTGCCTACATCAGGCCCTACCTCATCGAGACTTCTGAACTATTGCTACGCGAAATCGACCCAAAGATTGAGCCAAGCGCTAATCCCCAGTTCAAGGAATTGGTGAGAAATGCGGAGCGCGCAGCTAGGGAGTCAAAGGTTCCAGTCTATGCGAAACCAAACACATGGGGGAATGCTCCGTTGAACACTGCTCCCCATCGATGCAGTGTGGTCTACAGCAAACTGTATCTTCACAATGACTTCTTCAAGATCTGGCCGTGTTGTGTGATACGGGACTTGGACGACCTTCACCCGATAGACTACGACGGCACAACCGACTTTCATGCGGCCTGGAACTCGAGAACCATGGTTAGATTAAGAGAGCGGCTGATCAACGGGCCCCTCTACAAGGCCTGCCAAACGTGCCGCGTCAATCTGAAGATTCAGTGACCGTTTCAATTCGCATGTCCAGCAGAACTGGACTACGAATCCTGCGCTGGCAGGAAAGATGCTATATGCCGATTGGGATTTTCTGAATCAGATATCTGTGTTTTCCTCTGGAGGTGCGTGGAACCTCATCAACCATGCTCACGCTTAGCTTGAACAACGCTCCCAGTTTCCGGTCGAATGTTGTGAGGAGATACCTCGCGATTTCCTCATCAGATGTATCTCTCCCTCTTACCGCGTGAATGAGTAGCTCGCCCGGCTTTTCTTGGATGAACTGTATCTGCTTGATAGTGGCGAATTTCGCGTCGTGAATGGCGAATATTGCAGGTCCCAAGGGAATGAGGCTGCCGTCGGTCGCTACTATGTATTCATAAGTACGCCCCTCGACTCTCTTCAGAAGCGGGTAGTTTCTTCCACATACACACTTCTCTGAAGAGTAGGCTCCAACGTCTCCTGTCCTATATCGAATGAATGGCATTGCTCGATTGAGGAAACCAGTCGCGACAATCTCCCCATTCTCATTCTCGTGTTCTACTGGCTGTCCTGATTTGTCCACAATCTCTGTTATGCCGTACTCTGGAAAGAGGTGGTAGTAGTGGCTATGTTCGCATTCGCCACCGAGGACTGCTCTCTCTGTGTGTCCGTACCAGCTAAACACCCTACACTGGAACACTTCTTCAAGTGAATCGCGTTGGAAATCGTACACTGTCTCGGACGCAAGCAAGAGGGCCTTCACTGTCGGGAACGGATCCACATTGTTCTCTTTCATGTATCTGGCGAGAACCATCGCACTCGATGGGTAGGCGAGAATAAACTTCGGCGAGAACTTCTTAATCAGGTCGACATAAGATTGCAGTGTCTCAGCCGTCATATGAAACGATGACAGGATCAGTTGGCGAGCGGCATCATCGTGCCAGTGCGAGCCCGTTTGTGGCACGTTTCCTCTGAGCACCACGGACTTGTCTCCGAACCGATAACCGACGCGACGCCACATCGAAACGAGGAACGCCCATTCGGTCGGGTTGAACGTCGTCTCGTCAGCGTAGAAGCCAAGAGGAGTACCGGATGTGCCTCCTGTTGTTATCACTGTGAGCCGTGATCGCTCCACGTTGTCAGCGATCATCTGATCCGAGTTGTCTCTGACGAGATCTCGTGTCAAGCAAGGGAGGGCGCGAAGATCGGTTACGCTCTCGACATCTGCAGGAGAAAATCCGTGCTCTTGAAACATTCGACGGTAGAATGGCACATGTGAATTTGCATGCTGAAGCAGGCCTCGTAGCCGCTTCAAATAATCTGCCTGTATTAACTCGGGATCCTCCCATTGAGACCTCTCCAGCGACAAGTACTGTTGTCTGAAGATTGGGCCGTATCTCACAGGGTAGCCGGACAGGCCGTAGCGAAATGGACTGACATACGGGGCTGAGGCACGGTTCAGAACGTGCTGAAACTCCAACGGGAGCGAGTAGAACGCATTTCTCACAAAGTTCAGGAGCAGCCGCCTAGACGATTCCAAGCGCATATCTTCACGCGTCCTCTCCATCACGGTATTGTCCTAGAACCATCGTGACATCTTATCTCGGTAGCATTAGCAACAGTGGGTGGCTCCCCCCGCTCGTCCTTGAACATCTTCCCCCACTTGCCCTGCCCCAGGCTACGAGGTACTTGATGCCGACGTTTCTCTTTGACTTTCCTTATTTCTGTTTGTAGAACACCAACGTACGCGGATCAGTCCTGCCCGAAGGACTCCTTGTTGACGGCTCATATTGGATTTGCCGGCAGCATAGTCGGATTCTGAGTCGGTCACAGCGCTGGGGGTAGGCGGCGAAACGACAAAGAGGTTAATCTACATCGAGGGAACATCATGTCTTCGGAAGAAGCCGCTCCAGATTGTACTAGGAGATATATCTAGCCGGGAGGATGCTCATACTTGGAGATTCCACCATTCAGTATTGTAATGCCGGTGAGGTCCGAAGCTCACCTGCTTAGGCGCAGCCTTCCATCGTGCTATGCTGTTGATCCCGATGAAGTCATACTCTGTCTCGATGATCCTCCACACGAAGAAACACTCAGTGAAGCAAAACGAATATCCGCCAGACTAGGGTACGCAAGCAAAACTCGGATCCTGCCTGTAGCAAGAAACGACCAGTACCGCTTCCATCAAGCCTGGGTGAGACGACGGGGCTTCAGGGAGGCGAAGCATGATCGAATCTTGACAGTTGATGTTGACCTAGTCATAAGACGGAATGTTCTCAAGGCCGTATCACTCGTTGGAAAAGACGACATCGGCCTAGTCTCGTGCATGACACTTCACTCTGTTCGAGGCCCCATAGCTCTTTGGAGAGCCATCGGTCATCGATTGGCCAATCTCTTCATTCCTCCCGCCTTCACCGGCCTGTACGCCCTTTGGAGGCCGTTTTGGCTGAACACGGAAAACGAAGGAATCAAGGATCTGGCAGATCCACGTGCGGTCAGTGTGAAGGGTGACCCTGGGCTCGTTGGCGAAGATGCATACCTGTTCAACTGCATGCGTCTCAGACACAGATGCGTTCACCTACCAGATGTCGGTGGGCGTAGTCTGAGAGATGACTTCAATGATGGTCCGGAGGTGCAATTCGAAATCGGCCGGTACTATGCCACCAAGAGCGATAGTCTTGGGCTGGTTCTAATAAGAAGCCTTGGACTAGCAAGATTCCACTACCTGCGGGGCTACGTGTATCATATGACGCACAAGATGGCGAATTCATCGCAGACCCCAAAGACCAAGAACCACTCGGAACCGATTCCTCAAGGCAAGACTCGGGAATTCTGGTCACGAGCCGTACCGATGACATTCGACGATCAACCGAAGACATACGACGAGAAGCGTCGATTTCGCTACGAGCTGCAGGACTACATGCACGAAGTGTTTCGATTTGACAGCTTTGCCGACAAACGGGTCCTCGAAATGGGTTCGGGGGCGGGTATCGATTCTGCGGAATTCTTGCGCAACGGAGCGAAAGTCGTTAGCATGGATTTCAGCCTGATGTCAACTCGATCCACAAAGTCGCTTTTCCGGGAGGCGGGACTCGACGGTGACGTCGTCATGGCCGACGCGAGATTTCTTCCCTTTAGGGATGAGAAGTTTGATGTCGCATACAGTTTCGGCGTTATTCACCACATCCCCGCCGTTTCTGCTGTTCTCGATGAGGTCAAGAGGACATTGCGGCATGATGGCTTGTTCATGGGAATGGTCTACAACAAGGACAGCCTACTGTACGCCTACAGCATCATCTATCTTCACGGGATAAGAGAGGAACTGCTCGCCCAAGGGACAAGCGAGCTGGAAATAGCATCAAGATTCTCGGAGAGATTCACAGGAAATGCGTACACGAAGGCGTACACCCGAGACGAGATAACAAAGCTCCTCCGAGCGCATTTTCGCAGTGTTTCTCTAGAACCGAAATACAACGTCATTGATACGGTCGGGAAACGGAAGGTCAAGTTTCAGCTTGAGAAGTTGCAGAACGAGCTAGGTTGGCACCTGATCTTCAAGGCGAGTAAATGACAACACCAACTGCATGGATCCATTGATGCATTGAATGGCTGAAAGAAAGACCAGCGCATGAGTCTGCTTCTTCCCCAACGAGAGCGAGTTCTCAGAAAGACACGGAGTTGCCAGTGGGGAAGTATGCGGCCCCAAATTCGAGGCAAAATTCAAGCACCTCTCTTACTTGGGGATGCAATGTGTGTTCGCTACGACCACAGTCGAAGAAGGTGACTGTGAATGAATCGAGTTGATCGTAAACAGCACGAAGCCTGGGAAGTAGTCGCATAAGTATTTGCAGAGGCAACTTATCTTGACAGTGATGTTCACATCGTCCCTCGTCTGGACCCCCGAGTCCACTCTCACGACCTAGCAATGTGACAGGTTGATACAAGGATTGAAAGGACAAGTTGTTCAAGCAGACTCTCTTCGATACCAACCAGCTGTCAATGGGCGAGAATGCGCATCATCTTCCTTCGGGCGCCTTCGGATCGTGTGCCATCTCGTCGTCAACTTTTGGATAAGGCAGGAGATTGGTGCTCCTTATGCGTAATTAGAAGAGGCTTGAAGATCAAAACTGTCCAGGATTGGTGGCACGAATGCATGGTCAACCGAGATCTCCTATGGCTTCAAGTATCTGACAAATCGCAAACATTACCTAACAGTAGCATGATAAGAATCGCCAAGAGATCATCCCACCAGCCGAGCTGAATAGACGCATGCTCTACGAGGGGTGCAAGACAGCAGAAGGTCAGCTGAGTCCGACCACTCGCGAGATTCTTGATGAATTCAACCTCTTGAATGGCCATCCGTGGGCTGACACTGCACGCGACCCGATGACCACATACTACGCATGTCTGCACGCTGTGGTGCGTGGGGAGCGGCCCCGCAGTGTTCTGGAGATCGGCACGGCATTTGGAATGAGCACTGCCACTCTGCTGAAGTCCATAACCGATCCAGAGCTGCTCGTAAGCTTGGATCTCGGAGTAATTGGACCCAAGCTCGGCTGGTCCGGCGATAACGTAGAGTTTGTACAGAACAGGCTTCTTGACTGGTGCGAGCGTCGACATCTGCCATCTGAGCGAATTCGCCTCTATCGCGCAAATACACAACCCTCTGGAAAAGGAGACAATGTCGGTCTTGGTGTGGACGTGCCGCATTGGAGTCGAAATCCCGAACTGGTGCGCCTCCTGCAGTGGAACGATTTTGATGTGGTGTTTGTTGATGGCAAGCACACCAAAGATGGCTTGATCAATGACCTTGAGACGTTCTGGCCATTTGTTGGTCCGGGAGGACTCGTTATCTGTGATGATATCCATGACCCAGCGAAGTACCAAGGACTTTTCTCATGGGTCGGTGACACGTGGGAGTCGTTCCACTCGTTTGTCGATAACTACCGTGCCGATATTGCAGAGCACTACATCTGGGAGTTTCCTCATGTCCCCCCGTCCGGCAAGGCAGGTGTGCGTCCATTCGGTCTGATCCGGAAGACCGCGTCAAGATACCCTCTAGCTGCTAGTTCGGGGTTTGATATGTTTGACTCGGAAGGAGCGATGAAGATCAATCGAGCCCGCCAAGACCACTTGGCTTCTTTAGGTCTAGACTTGGCAAGGAAGTCCGTCTTAGAAGTCGGAGCAGGCGTCGGATGGCACACCGGATTCTTTGAGAGACTCGGCTGCAGAATCGTCTCCACTGACGGACGTCCGGAAAACGTCCGAGAGCACTTGATCCGCTTTCCGTATCGCAAAGGACGAGTGTTTGTGGTGGATCTTGCAGTCGAGGGAAGTCACAAGAAGTTTGGCGATTTCGACATAGTCTACTGTTATGGTACCCTGTACCATCTTGCTGATCCCGACCTGTGTATGCGGGAGCTGGCAAGTCAATGTAGCGAGCTTTTTTTGCT
>Ga0315289_10010040_pt1 | contig 13587 bp, 14 predicted proteins | sample YL17G11_40_MG_FD_203452 | JGI IMG/M metagenome (GOLD analysis project Ga0315289, IMG submission 203452) | Sediment microbial communities from Yellowstone Lake, YNP, Wyoming, USA - YL17G11_40 | ecosystem: Environmental > Aquatic > Freshwater > Lake > Sediment | place: USA: Wyoming | collected...
AACTTGAGAGCGCTCGTCGTGACCGCCGTCCACTCGCCGAACTGCTGCCTCGCGTAGACACCCGCTGCGCCGGTGATGTACTTCACGTTCGCAAGCACAACATAGGAACCGGCGTCCAGCCCGGCCGTGTCGATAGGCGTCGTGTCGCCGGTGGCGTCCTTGGTCTTCCAGACGCTAGTCCCGCCGGCGGGCCAGCCCGCGGCGTCGGTGTCTGCCGCGCCCGTGGCCGCGCCGCCGCCGGTCTTAGCCCACGACGCGGCGGCCATCGTCTTGACGAAATCCGTGAGGACCGCGCCCGCGTTGCCGGTGTGGCCGATGTAGCATCCGGCGAGCTCGACTGCGCCGGCGTCTATGAGCATGTCACGGGGCGCTGCTGCTTGCCCGGTCTCCGCCCCGATGTCGATGAGGCAGGGAGCGGCATAGACGGCGGCATCGTAGAGAGTCTCGGCCGCCCCGTAGACCCACGGCTTGCGCTTGACGATGAGCTCCACGGCTGTCTTGTGCGCGTTCATCAGCCGCGCATCCCACGGAGATTCGAGCGGGATTTCCGTGCAGTCCGCCAGCGTGGGGATGAGCGTGCCGGTGTAGCCGCTGCCCTTGAGGCCGACAATGATCGTCGCCAGGTCGCGGAGCTCGCCGGCGATGGCAGCTACACGCGCGCTCACGTCGTCGACGTCGCTGCCGGCGATGGCGATGGTGAAGTGCGCTTCGGCCCAGGCGCTGAGGTCGAGGGCGCCCGCGCGGGCGATGTCGACTCCGGGCCCGCCGAGCTCGGCGGCCGTGCGGGCGGGCTTGCCCAGGCTCCAGCGGATGACGCGCGTGTTCACGCCGTCGTTACAGTCGATCGAGCCGACGACCAAGACAATGTCGGCGTTCATACCGGCAGCCCCAGGCTGCGCGCGTCGCGGCGGAGGACCTTTGCCTCGCCGCGCTTGTTGGCCGCGTGGATGACCTCGTCGAACTCCTGCGCGAACAGGCAGCCATCGAAGATGTAAGTATCGCCGGAGGGTGCCGCGGCCGGCGCGCGCCGCGAATCGTCGCCGACCCCGGCGCGCGCGAGGTGGACGTGGTCAAAGTGGTCCGAGGGCGAGTAGTAACCGAGGCTGCCATGGTTGACCATCTGATGCTGATAGATGGCCTGTTTCCAGCTTCCCGCGGTCGCCTTCACGTACGCCCAGAGGCGCGCCATGGCCGCGGCCGGGCCGGCGATGTCGGCGGCGCGGCCGTACGTCGCGTGGTCAGAGATGTAGCCGGCGGCGGTGATGGCGCCGCGGCGATAGGTCGAGGTCACCGTCAGGCCGAACTTGTGCGCCAAGGCGCTGGCCCACCCGTACCCGGCACCGCCGATGTCGGCGGCGCCGATACCGACTTTGCCGACGAGCTCCTTGATCTTCGCGGCGATCTTCTTGATAAGGGCGGGCAGGATGCCGGCGAGATAGCCCGGCATCTTCGGCGGCTCGGGCAGGATGCCGGCGAGATAGCTAACAACGTCTTTGGCCTTGCCGCCGAACCATGAGACGGCGTCGGTGATGGGGTCGCCGGCGCGGCGCGGCACGGCGCGCATGTCGTCATCCTGGCCGGGCAGGGCGATGCTGGGATCGCCGCGGCCGCGTGGCTGCTTGCCGGTATGGGTCTCGCCCGCGAGCGTGGACGTCTCCCCCCAGTGGACCTCGGGAACGTGGATGCCGGTCCAGCCGAAAGCCGTGTTGATAATGCCGCCGATCTTGTTCACGAACCCGCCGATGGTGCGGAGGATGGTCGCCCAGTGGTCGTGAATCCAGCCGACCAGGTCGCCGAAGGCGCCGCCGATCGCCTTACAGACGGTCTTCGCCACGCCGATGGCCTGCTTGAGGCCGGGCAGGTTGCCGAGCCACTTGAGCACGGCCCAGACCTTGTCCTTGACCTGGTCGAAATGGTGAATGACGTACATCGTCACCCAGCCGACCGGCCCGGCGATGAGGAGAAAGGCGTCGAGCAGGCCGCGCCAGTGCTTGATGATCCAGCCGATGACGGTCACCACGGCCTTGTAGAAGAAGCGGAACGTCTTGACCACGGCGCCGAAAATCTTGTTGACGGCGTTCCGGAACCACTCGCACTTCATGTAGAGCAGTACCAGGGCAGCTATCACGGCAATCACCACGGCAATCCAGCCGAGAGTCGCGAGGCTGCCGATGCCCATGGCCTTGCTGAGAACGCCGATCCCCGCCGCCCCCTTGCTGCCGACGACGCCCATCATGCCCACGCCGCTGATGAGGCTGCCGATGCCCCGCGTTAGGCCGCCGAGGACCACAAGCACAGGGCCGGCGACCACCGCGATGGCCGCGAGCTTGATGAGGAACTCCTTCTGCTTCGGCGAGAGTCCGGCGAAGAAGCGCGCGATTGCAGCGAGTCTCTTGCCGAGCTCCTGGCCGAACTGGACGATGATGGGAACGGCGCGAGCGATCAGCCCGACCAGTCCCTTGACGGCGGCCTTGATATCGGGCATGTGCTTGACGACCCACTTCGTCAGCTGCGGCATGTACTTGCTGAGCAGCGGCGCGAAGGTGGCCCCGATGGCGATCTTCGCCGCCAGCATGGTCGTTTGCAGGTCGCGCGTCTTCTGGATGTAGTCCGCGAACGTCTTGCCGGCCTTACCGCCGAACACGAGGCCCATGTCCTCAAGCTTCTTGTTGAACCCGTCGATCGCCTCCCGCGAAGCCATGAACCACTTCATCATGTCGCGGCCGCCACGGCCAAAGAGGGTGACCGCGGCGTTGGCGCGAATGGCCGGGTCCTTGATCTGCGAAAGCCGCTCGCGCGTCTGGCCGAGCACATCGCCGACGCTGCGCCATTGTCCGTTCTGGTCCTTGAGCGAGACGCCCAGGCGCTTGAACATATCGACCTGGGAGGCGGCTCCCATGCGCGCCTTGTCCAGGTTCTTGGCGAGGAACCCGGCCCCGATCTGCGCCTTGCCCATGTCAATCCCGAGTAGCTGTATCTGCCCGGCGAAAAGGCTGGTCGCGCGCATGCTCATGCCCGTCATACGCTGGATCCCGCCGAGCGACTTCGAGTATTCGGTGTAGGCCGAAACGGTGGTCTTTGCCAGGAGGCCCACGGCGGCCACTGCGGCGAGGGCCGGCATCGTCACTCCGCGCGAGAGTCCCTTGCCTAGTGAGGTCGTGCCACGGCCCAGAGCGCTGACCGTCCCTCCGGTGCGCAGGAACGACCCGGCGAGCGAGGCGTTGTCGGCCTTGGCCCTGGCGGCGAAGGCCGATAGCTGCTTCTGCGCCCGCCTGATGCCGGTGGCGTCTAGCCGAGTGACGATGCTAACGACTACGGCCATGTCTATACCCGGTGCATCCGCACGTTGAGGGCTTCTTCGGTGTGCCGCACGGATTCGGCAACGCGCCGCTCCATCTCTTCCTTGCGCGCGTCGAAAGCGGCCCAGAGTATGCGTCCGGGCTTGCCGTAAGTGGCGTTCAAGGTGCTGACGAGGCTGGCGCCCTGGGGACACTTGCCGGCGGGATTGACCGAGCCGGCGAACTCCGAGATGGCGGCGCCGGCGGTCGTGCCAACGATGCGGACACCGCGCCCTGCCGAGACCTGTACCTTGTAGCCTCTCGCCGACTCGTGGGTGCGGCTGACGATGCGGCTTGCGGCGTCGGCGCGGATTTCCCCGGCGATGATCCCCAGTTCGCCGAGGAGGTCCTTCCTGAGATCGGGGGCAAGTTCGCTCAGTTCGTCAAGCGTCCGCTTGAGACTGGCAGAATCGACCCGGACGCCTTCTCCCACCGTCGCCATGTCTCACCTCGCCCCAATCCGTTCTTTCAAGCGCTGCATGAGTGCCGCCTGGCGGTCGTGCGCCCCGGTGCCATCCAGCGCTTCTATCCATGCGTCGAAGACCAGTGGGTAATCCTCGGCGCAGCGCGCCGCGCCACCGGGGTCGACGCCCGCCTGGAGGGCGGCGTGAGCAATCAGGCGGGCGTCGTCCCCGTGTCGGGCGTCCCGTCGTCGAACTCCACGCCGAGGAAGGTCTCCAGCCACTTCTCGAAGGTCTGCTTTCCGCCGCTTTGGCGCATCATCGCCTTGTAGGCGGTGAAGGCCATCCACTGCTCGGCGAGCATCGAATCGGTGGTTTCCAGTTCCTGCAGGTTCTTGCCGAACTTGGTCTGTGCGGCGACGCGGTCGCAAAGGCCGATGACGACCTCCGATTGCTGTCCGTCGACCGTGAAGACCGTAGCGCGCAGAAATGTCGTTTGCTTCATTCGATCAAACCTCCACGTCGTAGTCGGAATGTGCGTTCACGAGGACGGCCGTGAGCGGGGTCGTGCCCTCGCGGTAGGCGATGCCGGCGAGCTCTACCTTCGCGGCCCCGCCGGCGGGGTCGGCGTCGGGTAGGTCGCACATGAAAGCGACCTTGTCGGCCGCGAGGGTGAGGGTATCGACACCGTTCTCGAAAGACATCTCGAACGACCCATAGACCACGTCGCCGTCGACGCCGGTGCCGCTGTCGCTGCCGGTGATGACCGTGCGCCATTCGTCGAGGTCCGCGGGGACGACGGTGAACGAGCACTCGACGGTGCAGAAGCCTTCCGCCACGTCGCCGGCCTCGATGTCGCCGGAGTAGAACTGCGGCTCGGCGGCGCGCTTGATACTGACCGAGCCGGCAATCAGGGCCGCCGTTGCCGGCGTGTCCGAGTCGACGTCAAGCTTGAACGTCCCGCCGGCGGGGCGGAAGTAGGTCACGGTGTCCAGCTCGTCGGTCAGCGCCTCGAAGGTGGTCTCGAAGCTCAGAACGGTACCGACGAGCTTCGCAGTGAGCTCTACGGGCTTGTTTCCATCCCATGCGAGGCCGAGCTCGTCGACCTTGCAATCCTGGACGACCGGCTTCGTATCGTCGCCCTTGAGCTCAAAGGCGGTGAGGTACGGCGTCGTCTCGCCGAGGCTGATGACATGGGTATAGGCGCCGCCACCGCCGGCAGCGGCGCCGCCGGCGAGGTTGGTCTTCGCCATCGCGGTGACGATGCCGTAGCCGGTGTTGCCGGGGGCGATGTCGGTCGTGATCTTGGCCGCGGCGCTAGTATCCGCATTGAGGGCGTTGCGGACCTGGCGGGCGGTCGAGGTGATCGCGCCGCCTGCGCCAGTGGCCAGGCTGACGTCGATGTCATTGCTGACGACCGACACGCTCAGTGCTTGGTTGTTGCCGCTCGGATCGGTGAGCTTGACGGTGATGCTGTTGCCTGCCGTGCCCGGGGTGACGGCAAGGAAGGTGAGGTCGTTATTGGCCCCGGTGAGGGCCGTGGTAAGCACGGCGGGCACGGCGGGCGCACCGCCGGATGTGTCGATGTCGCCGAGGGCGCCGAGCAGGTAGAGGCCGACGGACCCCGTCCAGGCGCGCGCCGTGATCTCGGCTCCGGCGTCGACCTGGTCGCGGAAGGCGCCAGCCGGCGAGATGTAGGCACTTGTGAGGGGGTCGACCTCTTGGTTCACGCCGACCTTGATACCGCCACCGGCAAGCCCGTGGGCGAACTGCGGCGCCGCCGCTGGCGTGCCGAGCGCGCCTTGGCGCGCGAGGCCGAAGACGTCCTTTCCAACTTGCAGGGTTGCCATGGTCTATCTCTCCTTGGTAGCGGGATTCAGTAGGTCCATAGTGGTCTGTGTGTCACTCGCCCACGGCGCTGCTGCCTGAGTAGGCGAGGCGCAGGGTCAGGCCGCATTGGCGCGTGCGGTCCTCGGGGATGCCTTCTTCAAGGTGCATGGCGGTGACGAAGATTGAATCGACAAGTCCGCCCAGGGTCCGGTCGACGGCCAGGGCGTCCTCGACGACGCCGGCGAGCGCGAGCGCTTCGTCGCGCGGCTCCACCATGACGTCGCTCGTCATGGTCACGAGGATGTGAACGGCGACCTGGCCCTCTTCGCCGCGCTGGGCGCCGCCGGAGGTGTGGTACGGGTGCGTGACATCGGCCTGGCCGGAGACCCAAACCTGACGATCCTGGAGGCCGCCGGCGGGGTAGCCCAGGCTACAGGCGACTTCGTCGGGCAGGGCGAGCAGTTCCGCGGAGACGGCCGCGCAGACGGCGTCCTGCACTGCCGGCAGGAGTGGGCGAAAGCCTGCCATGGGTCAGCCGATGTTCGGGCCGTTGCGGCCAAACTCGCGCGCGACCTCGTCGACCTCGGGAATCCCGGTCGAATGGCCGGGGCCGGCGATCGAGAGGCGGAAGAACCCGACCTCGGTGGCCTCGACGGTGGCGCGCGCCGACAGGGACGAGGGCATGAGGGTCTCGCGGGCAAGTAGCTTGCAGGCCGTGACGACGGGCTCGGGCGGGTAGGCGAGGCCGTGCAGGTAGTGAACGGCGACCATCTTGCCGGCGGTCCAGACGATGCCCTCGGGGCGGTCAAGGGCCCCCCACTCGTGGATGACGAGTGCGGCGAGCTCCTCGGCGGTGAGCGCGACCTCGTCCAGGGACGCCGAGACGACGTCGTACACGGCCTTGTCCGGGAGGCGGAAGCGGAAGGTTCCGTCACCCGGCACCGCTACGCGCCGGCCACGATGGACAAAGGCGACGCCGGCGGCGCGCTCGAAACGCACCTCGGCGGAAAGGCGCGCCTGGCGCATCCTCGCCTCGGGGTACTTGGCGAGAGAAGCGAAGGCAGGATCGAAGGCGCGCAGATCGGCGACCTCGAAAAGGTGCGCGCCGCAGAGCTCCACGGTGGAGGCGAACTGCAGCGGCGAGTCCGCATCGTCGGTCCATTCGCAGGTGTAGGTGTCGAGCTCGGCGAGCTCGGCGACCGGTACCGCCGCCGTGCAGAGGCCGAGCGCCGGCGTCGCCGATCCGCTGTAGACCTCGGTCCCGGCGCCGTCGGTGACGACGATCGTCACCGGCGCGGTCGCGGTGACGGCCGCGCCGGCGTCGTCAACGGTGGCGACGGAGAGCGCGTAGGCGCCGGCCGTCTTGAATGAGATGCGCTCCATGCGTCACGCGCTCTTCCGTCGCTTCTTTGCGGGCTCGGGAGCCTCCTCGGGGACGATCTCTGCCCTCTGGCCGCCAATCAGCAAGGCGGCGATGTCGTCGGGGACGTCCATGACCTCGTCGGCGCAGCCGACGTAGGTCTGCATTTCAGGTCCGCCGCCGACCTGAACGATGCCGCTGGTCTTCCAGACGATGCGCTTCATCGTCAGGCCGTGCCTTCGGCGGGGCTCATGTGACGCTCGTAGGTCACGAGGTCGGTAACGGTCGGCGTGGTCGGACGATTCCTGGCGCCGTACTGGATATACATTGCCGACTCAGCGCAGGCGTGCGCGGCGTCCTTGTCGACGACCACGCGGACGTAGCGCTCGACGGGCTCGTAGAGGTCGATGATGAAGACCTGGTTGTCGTCGTCGTCGGCGATGGTGATGCCGGTGCCGGCGAGGTCAGCGGCGGTGGCCATGTTCGCGGCGGTGTCCTGCTGGGCCTTGATCGAGTTCACGCCGCTGCCCTCGACGGCGAGGAGCTGAACGACCATGAGGACGCCGCGATAGCCGTCCATGTCGAGGATCGCGCCGTTGCGGTCGGCGGTGCCGCTCGCGTAGGTGAGGGCGGTTGTGAACTTGAACTCGGTGATTGCCTTCGGGATGCCCACTGTCGTCTCCTATCCGGGGGGGTATGTCTGCCCGTCTAGTGTGGGGCGGGTGTCACCCGAGACGCAGAAGCGGCCGGCGGAGGTGACTCCGCCGGCCGCTCCGGCTCGTGGCTAGCAGGCTGGCAAGCCTACTATGCAACTCATGCGTCGTCGGAACAGATCAACCGCATCGCCTGGTAATCCCAAGCGCAGCCACCCATACGTGCCAACGAATAAAATCGTACGTATGGTGCCACGGTGTAGGGGTCCCGCAGGATCGACGTACTCCGGTGAACACCCACGGCATACGCAGCCGAGATATCCCCGAAAGCTACGGGATACAGCCCGTTGCCGATGGCGGGCGCCGAATCGGTCTCCAGGACGCGCTTGCCCAGGATGCTGTAGTTACCGTCAGCTCCCTGCGTGGCGAGCAGGACATTCGCCGAGGCCGGATGCGCGTAGGCAGCCACGACGGCGAGGGTCCCACCGTTCATCAGCCAGACGGCGTTGGCGCGATACTTGATCGGCAGGGCGAAGTACGCCGCCAGGAAGCACGTGTTGTTCAGCGCGTTGGCGGTGCCAGAGAACGCCTTGGAATAGGCGGACGTCTCAGAGAAGAGTCCCTTGATCTTGGTCGAACCGTTGCCAGCTACGGCGTCGGCTCCTGCCTGCTCCTGGATGTCTTCGTACATCCAGCCGAGCAGCATGGTCTCCATGCCGTCGACCGAATCGAGGACAGTTTGAGTCGCGCGCTGGTCCGAGTAGTAGTCGTAGCATACCAGGCTCGGGCTGGTGAAGGTCGGTTCAGTCTGTTCCGACCTCGCTCCGGTTTCAGTCGCGTTGGCGACTACGCCATGGGCACTCTTGTAGGGGAGCAGCATGGTCGTGTCGCCGCTCATGCGGAACAGCGTTGCGTTGCCGAAGATCGGGTCGTTCTTGCGGACCTTCTCGATCAGCTCGGCGTGGACGGGCTCGGGCACGATAAATCCGCCGTTAGCGTCCGACGTCGATAGTGCCGTGTCCATGAACTGACCCGTGCGCAGCCAACTGTAGTAGTTCCTGCGCTCGGCCTCGGCCACGGTCTCGCCGCTGCCGATGGTGGCGGCGTTGCCCTTGGTCACCTGGGCGCGCAGGTCCTCGAGCTCGGCGTCGCGCATCTTACTGGCGACGTCCTCGAGGGCGTGCATTTCACCCGTCAGGCTCATGAGCTTGTCGCGGTCGGTCTCGGTGGGGTACTCCTTGGCCGCGAGGTCCGTGATCTGGGCCTCGATGGCCCGACACCGGCCTTCGACTTCTTTGTAGTCGTACATTGTTCACACCTCCTTAGAGGGGTAGGAAACGAATCCAACCCAGGGCACAAACACCCATGCTCTAGGCTTCGGAATGGCCTCTGCGGCCGTGTCGGGCGATCCCTCTGCGGGCTCGTCCGGGGTGTCTTGTATGAGCGCCGCGGGGGGCGCGTTGTGGAAGCGGGACAGGTCGAAATGGGCGGCGACCTTGACGGAGTCCGTCACCTCGTCGACGAATCCTTGGGCCTTGGCCTCGGCGGCCTCAAGCCACGTCTCCGCCGCCATGCCGGCGCGAATGGCGTCCGGCTCCGCGCCCGTCCTGGCGATGTAGACGTCGGCGATCGTGTCGCCGATCTTGTCGAGCACGTCGGCGAACTGGCGCATCTCGCCGGCGCCGCCCATGACCATCCCGAAGGGGTCGTGGAACATAAAGAGGGCGTTGGATGCCATGAGCACGCGGTCGCCGGCCATGGCGACGACTGAGGCGATAGAGGCGGCGAGGCCGTCAATGTAGGTCGTGACCGTGGCGGGGTGGCCGCGGAGGGCGTTGAAGATTGCCTGCCCGTCAAAGACGTTGCCGCCGGGCGAGTTGATATGGAGGTCGATACCGTCGACGTCGAGGGCGGCGAGGTCCTTCACGAACTGCTTCGCGGTGAAGCCTTCGCCCCAGAAGTTTTCGCCGATCTCGTCGTACAGCCAAATCGTTGCGCGCCGCTCGGCGGCGTCGCGGATGTCATACCAGGGCTTCATTCGTCGGTCCTTTCCTCGTCAAGCGTAGGGGCGGCGTCACCCGGCACCGCGCGGCGGGCGAACGCCTCGGCGTCGAACGGGACGCCGGCGAGGGCGAACGCCTCGGCGAGGGGGGCCAGCTTGGCGACGGCGAAGGCGACAGTTTCCTCGCGGCTGCGCTCTTTCGTCTGGTCGCTGGCATAGCGTCGGCGAATACAGGCGAGGGCGTCGCGGACGAGGGGTTCAAGCGTGAAAGCAGCGGGAGCCGGCGGGGCCTGGGGCTGCGCGGCCGGTGGGGGCTCCGGTGCGGGCGGTGCGGGCGGCGGCTCGGACGGTTCCGGCGCGCCGGGGGATGTCACGGTGCCGTCGTCCTCGACGATGCCGAGGTTGAGGTCCGACAGGAACCTGTCGAGACCTGGAGCGGGGTTGAGGTTGTAGTGACTGCGCGCCTCGTCGCGGTTGATAATGCCGGCGCGCACGAGGGTCGCGTCGCCCTCGGAGCGGGTCTTGTAGTCGCCGCGCAGGAGGCCGTCGAGGTTGAACTTTGCCCGTACGCCCTTGTCCAGAAGGCGGAAGCTGAGCACGCGCTCCGTGTTCACGCACATTGGCGTGATCGTGTGCTTGGCGAACCACAGGTCCTGTTGTTCGGAGTTCGTGTACGTCCCATGTTCCAGGTCGGCGACCATGGCGAGCGGGACGCGGAAGATCGAGCAAACCTTCTGGAGCTGGAGGCGCTCCTGCTCGGCAAGCTGAGCGTCCTGCATGCTCATTTCGTTCTGCTTGTACTTGAGCCCGCGGTCAAAGATGCGCACCTGGCCGGCGCCGAGCAGGCCGGCGAATCCTTTGAGCTGCGCCTGGAGGGCGGCCATATCCTCAACGGACAGGGCGTCGTCCTTCTCCAAGTAGCCGGGGAAGTGCGAACCGCTGCCCAGGAGGCGCGCGAAGAACTGCTCGCTGCCGATGGCGACGCCGATGGCCTCGCTCGCGAGGTCGATCAGTGAGGCGCCCTCGAACGGGGTGCGGAGGATTGGGCCCTTCCAGTGGAGGATCGTGTCGACGCTGTAATCGCCCGCCGGCGTGATGTCGTCGCCCACGTAGCGATAGAACGCGCGGCCGTCCACGAGGTTGAGGACGGGGGGCTGGGTCGTTAGCGGCCAAATCGCAGTGGGGCGCCCGCCGCGCCCGCGGATGATGTGAGCGTAAGCGTTGCCGGCGACGTCCTCGGCGAGCTGCTTCCATCGCCAGAACTCGCCGGCGTTCATGAGGTCGTTTGGCTGCTCGGCGAGTAGGCGCTGCGCCCAGTGGTCCGGGGCCGGCGTCTCGGCGTTGGCGCCGCCGGCGGTCAGAATGTGGAGGGGGAGCGCGGCGAAGGTCTCCGCGCGGACGACCAAGCAGGCGAGGACGGCCGCGCAGTGGAGGCTGCTCGCCTGCGTGACCTGGACGCCGCTGGAGGTGCCGGCGCCGAGCGAGGTGTAGAAGGCGCGGAGGACGGCGTCATCAGAGAGGCTGTACTCCTCACCCAGGTCTTTTACTCCCCGCGTGAACCAGAGCACCGGGTTGATTTGCACGCTGTCACCTCATCGTGAGAGTTGGGAATCCCGCCTCTCATCATGGGGCGGCTGTCACCCGAGCGGGATGGAGTAGACTCCGCCGGTCTCGTGGAAGCTGGGAACGATGTGGCCGGCCTCGGCTTCGGCGATGTCCATGGCCATGGCGAGCGCCACAGCCGCGTCGATGTGCGAGGTCGAATCGGCCTTCTGGATGCGCCAGCCGAAGGTCGTCTCCTTGACCGCGGCGGACATGACGTGCGCGGCAAGCACGGGGTCGCCGCCGTGGCGGAGGCGCTCCTCGGTGACGGCGTCATACATGCGCTGACAGGCGCGGGCCATGTTCTGATTGGTCTGCGGGAACTCTTCCACCGGCAGCCCTTCGTCGAGGAGCTCGCGCATCGTGCGGACAAAGTACGAGCGGTCGCAGGGCACGCGGTGCACGACATAGCTGGAGCAGAGCTCGCGCAGCAGGTTCCCGACCTCGTCATGGTCGATGGCACGCATGATGGAGCCGTCCTCCTCGGCGGTGAAGGTGAAGCAGAGGACGTGATGGACCATCTTGTCGTCGAGCTGGTCGAGGATGACGGCGGTGTGGTCACGCCGCAGCGAGGCGTCCACTGCCAGCACGCAGGGGCGCTCGGGATCGAGTTCGGGGTCCTCGCCGCAGGCGGCCCAGAGCTTCTCGGAGATGACGCGGTTGTGACCCAGAAGCGGCGCCCGGTTCAGGTGATAGCGCTCGAACTCCGCCAGGGGCAGGGAACGGAACTGGCGCTCCAGTATCCTGTCCGTCATCCAGCTCGCCGGGTTGGCCTTCTGCCATACGGCCGGGTCGGTAGCGTCGTCCGAGTCGGAGGCGGAGACCCAGTGGACATAGGCGCCGGGGTCCTCCTTCCAGCGCTTGCGGACTTCCCACCAAACGCCAGAGCGGTCCTCGCCGGCGGTCGTGATGACGAAGATGAGCGGCTCGGGGTAGCCAGCCGAGCCCGAGATGAGCGCGTTCAGCATGGCTTCTGTCTTGTGGACATGTAGCTCGTCGACCGCGGCGAACGAAGGGTGGTAGCCCTGCGCGGTGTCGGCGTCGTGGGGCATGGCCCGGAAGGTGGCCCCCGTGTCGCGCACCTCGATGAGCGCCCGCTTCGTGTCGAGGATGCGCGAGAGCAGGGGGTCGGCGAAGGCCATGCGCCGCGCCTTGCGGAAGACGATCCCGGCCTGCACCTGCGTCGTGGCGACGGCGTATTCCTCGGCGCCGAAGACCGGCTCGCCGCAGAGGTGGTAGTGTGCGAGGGCCGCGGCGAGGGTCGACTTGTCGTGCCAGCGCGGGACGCCGATCAGGACCTTCGTGTACTTGCGCTTGCCCTGGCGGTTGAGGGTTCCGTATATCGGCAGAATCTGTTTCTCCCACTGCCAGTCTTCGAGCAGAAAGTGCTTGCCGGCGGCGGCGCCGTCCGGGTGGACGATGTGAGTGCGCAGGAAGTTGCGCACGCGCTCGGCGCGGCGCATGCCTTCACGGGAGTATCTAGCCATCGAGCTCGGCCTTCAGCGAGGCGAGCAGCGACTGTCCGGTGATCTGCATCAGGTCGAGGCGGATACGGGCCTCGGGCGAGAGGCCGAGCGTGGCGGCCAGCTTGAGGTAGAGGTGGGCCGACTGCTGCTCAAGGGCCAGCATCGGGTTGCGCACCGGGCCGAACTCGGTATCGACGATGAGCCCATGCTTCTGCACGTAGAGGGCCGCCTGCCGGTGGCGGTAGGCGGCGATGCAAAGCTGCTCGACGAGCGGCAGGTCGCCCGCTCGCAGTTCGTGGCGCGCGACCTCGACGCACATCGAGCGCCAGAGGCCATGTGCCTCCTCGGGCAGCGAGGGCGGCGGGTCGATCTGTGCTGCGGCCTTGACCGGGAAGGCGCTGGAGTATTCGACCGGGACGATCTCGGTCGACTTGCGCTGCCGGGCGGTGCCCTGGCGCTTCGCCTTGGGGCTTGGCTTGCGTCCGCGTGTCATCGTCTCACCTTGAACTCGCGCCGCAGGACGCGGGCGATCCCGACTGCGGCATGGTCGCAGCGCAGGGCTAGTGCCGGCGGCGCCCGTACGGCGGCGGTGGCGAAGGCCGCCGAGACGGAGCGCGCCAGGACGATGCAGCGCAGGACCGCCTCGGCCGGATCGGAGACGCCCGTGCCGAGAAGGTCGCGCATCTCTTCGGCGGACACCCTGGGAATGTCGCTCGTGGGGTACGGTCCGGCGTTGCGCGCGTGCCGACGCCGGCAGGCGTCGGAGCACCAGCGGCGGCGGCGGCCGTTGCGCGGTTGCGGGGCGAGAGGTTCGCCGCAGATGCAGTGGGTGGGGCCGGTTGGCATGCCCCCACGGTAGCTGCCGTGTCACCCGTTACGGGACAGGCGGGTAAACCCTAGGCGGGCAGTGTATTTGCAAAGATTTCACGTCTAGC
>Ga0315289_10010041_pt1 | contig 13587 bp, 10 predicted proteins | sample YL17G11_40_MG_FD_203452 | JGI IMG/M metagenome (GOLD analysis project Ga0315289, IMG submission 203452) | Sediment microbial communities from Yellowstone Lake, YNP, Wyoming, USA - YL17G11_40 | ecosystem: Environmental > Aquatic > Freshwater > Lake > Sediment | place: USA: Wyoming | collected...
CGGCAGCGACCGTGCCCAGGCCGCCTTGAGCGTCCTGGGGTGCGGCCGGGCCGGGCGCCCCCAGCTCGATCCACCGATCTTGCGACGGATCGTAGGAAAGCATGTCCTTGAACAGCGCGTCTTTCGAGGTGAGATCCCGATATATCACCCGCGCGTCGAAGGCCGGGGCAAAGTTGTCTCCCACGCCGACCAGCACGCGGCTGAGGGGGTCGCCGCCGCCGGCCCGGTCCAGATGTTCGAGAAACGCCTTCACTTGGTCGGACTTCTCCAGGTTCGCCGGGCACCCCCTCTGCGCCAGGGTTTGCCGGTCAGGGTAGCGCATGTACCCCATCAGCCGGCCGGTGTGAAACACCGGCAACGTGGACCCGGCATCGCCCGCCGGTGGCTGCGCCGCGCACCAACCCGTAACCAGAAGCAGCAGGATTCCACGAATCATTGTTGTCTCTCCGCGAGGCCCGTGAGCGCACTGCGCCTTCGTGCGGCTCCAGAACAGCTAGTATGTATCTTTGATGAGACGCGCTGTGGTGCTAGCTTGCCTGCTGGCCGCGTGGGCGTTCGCCCAAAGCGGTTTCTACCAGTTCCACATCGATCAGGACCAGCTCAGTGGCGCCGCGGATTTCAGTTTCCTGAACCGGCCGCTTCAGCCGGCTGACCGGCTGTTCGTGCGCGACGGCCATTTCACGCGCATCGGCGAGGACCTGCAACCCCTCACCGCGGATGACGAGCGCATCCGGCTGTTCGGCGTGAATCTCTGCTTCGGAGCCAATTTCCCTGACCAGACAGACGCAGTCCGCATAGCGCAGCGGCTGCGGCGGCTCGGGGTGAACCTGGTGCGGCTGCACCACATGGACAGCCAGCCGGACTCGAACCCGGCCAATGCCGGCTCACTGCTGACCACCGGCCCTTACCCCACGCTCAACCCGGTGGCCGTGTCCCGGCTGCGGGCGTTGCTCGATGCGTTCGAAGCCGAGGGCATCTACATCAACCTGAATCTGCACGTGGGGTATCAGTTCCGGCCGTCGGTGGACCAGGTCCCGGTGCTGGCCGTGTTCCCCACCCAGAGCAAACCGCTGCACGTCTTTTACCCTCGGATGGTGGACCTCCAGAGGGAGTACACCCGCAAGGTGATTGAGGCCCTCCGGCTGAAGGACGACCCGGTGCTGGCGATGGTCGAGATCGACAACGAGTGCTCACTGGTCCGGGAGTGGCAGGCCTCCAACCTCGACCGCTACCTCCAAGCGGAGTACAAGGATGAGTTTCAGCGGCAGTGGAACAAGTTCTTGAGCGCGGCCTACCTTACCACAGACGCGCTACAGAAGGCCTGGGGCGCCTACCAGGCGGACGGCCCGGAGCTGCTGAGCGGCAACTGGACCATCGAGAATCATGCGCCTGGCCGGGGTACCACTCCGGAGGCGGCGCCAGGTGAGAGCCCTCCCGCGACTCGGGTGCAGGTTCTGGACGGCAGTGACGTGGTGATCCTCAAGCAGGTGGGCTTTTCGGTGACGACGGAGCAGCACTACACCGCCGAGGTCGAGGTGCGCGCAGATTTGCCCGCGGGCGCCACGCGGACCATTTACTGGGACATCAAGCAGAACATCAGCCCGTGGCGCACGGCGGTCAGCAGCACCATCACCGTCGGAGGCGAGTGGCAGAAGTACCAGATGGGTTTTCAGCCCTCCTTCGCCATGGAGGGCATCGGCCGCTTCGGCATGTCGATCGAGAAGCTGGTCGGCACTACGGTGTATGTGCGCAACGCCGGCCTGCGCGTGACGGGCGCGCGCGGTCTGGCCCCCGGGGAGAGCCTGGAGGCCGGCAATGTGGCTCTGGTGGGCGAGAACGAGTACGCCACGGAAGTGCGTGCCAACGACTACCTGGCTTTCCTGGCGGACCGCGACCGGGCCTACCTGCGGGTCATGCTGGAGGCGGTGCGCCAGAGCACCGACCGGTGGGCGCCGGTGGCGGGCACGCAAGTGGGCTACGGCGGGCTGCTGAACTTCGATTCGCACCAGGATCTGGACTACGACGACAACCACTTCTACGTGGATCACTATAACTTCCCTAATGTCTCCTGGGACGGGCGGGACTGGCGCATCCGGGACAGCTCCTCGCTGGGCGGGGGCTTGAACGAGTTTCTGAACATGGCGATCGCGCGCCAACGGGGCCGGCCCTACACGGTCAGCGAATACAACCTGCCGTGGCCCAACCGGCAGGCTGCCGAGATTGACCCGACCTTGGCGGCCTTCGGGGCCTTCCAGGACTGGGACTCGATCATGCACTTCGCCTACTCGCATGGGCGCGGCTGGGACGACGGCGTGCCCAACGGCTTCAACATCAACGGTGACTGGACGAAGTGGGTGAACCTGGGCCAGTCGGCGTGGCTGTTCCGCTGGGCGGTGGTCCGGCCGGCAATGGAGGCCATCGACATCCCGGTCTCGAAGGAACTGCGCCTGCGCGCGGGTCGCGAGAAGCGCAACAGCGCCATCAACGCCTTCCTCGGCGCGACCGTCGGCTACAACACCGCCAACGCCTTCATCCATTCGGTGCGCTTGGTCAAAGACGGCGAAGGCCCCGTGCCCGAGGCGGCGCGGGCCGCGCCGGCCTCCCCTTTCCGCGCCGACACCGGGGAGCTGACTTACGATCGCAACGCCAGGCTGTTCCTGATCCACGCGGAGAGGGCCGCCGGGGTGTTCGGATTCGCCGGGCAGAGCAAGGTTGCGGCCGGCGCAATCGACGTGGAGTTAGCGCCAGGGGCACGGGGCTTCGCCGCCATCTTGCTCACGTCGCTGGATGGGCAGCCGCTGGCGGAGTCCGGGCGGATGCTGCTCAGCAATCCCGGCCACACGCTGCGGACGCAGCCGGGCTCGGACCCGCAGCGTCCTCAGGCGCTGATCAACTACGGCACAACCAAAGACTGGTGGACCATCGAGCCGGAACCGAACTACGCGAGCAAGCCCTCGGGGAACCTGAATGGCGGCCAGCGTCCGGTGTGGATGGAGCGAGTGGAGTGCTTCGTCACGCTGCGGACCTCGGCCGCCGCGCTCACCGTCTACCCGCTGGACGGGGCAGGTCGGCGGCTGAAGCCGCTTGCGGAGTCCGATGTAGAGCGCGTCGAGGGCGGATTCCGCGTACACTTGCAGGCCGAGGGCCAGAGCTTCTCGCCGTGGTATGAGCTGGTAAGACCATGAAGCTGCGCGCATTGATTCACGAACACGCGGCGGCGCTGGCCTGCGCGGCGGCGTTCTTCGCGCAAGGTTACGTGTTCATCCGCCGGGTGGGGGTGCAGCACGACGAGAGTCTGTTCGCCGGGGCCCTTCTGCGACCGCTGGAAGTGTGGACCTCGGTCGAGGTCTTCGGCCGGCGGGTGCCGCTCGGGTTGGACGCTTACTTGGGGTGCCTGAAGGCCTGGCTGTACGCGCCGTTGCTCAAGCTCTGGCGCCCCAGCACATTCTCGCTGCGAGTGCCGGTTCTGCTGGCAGGCGCTGTGACCATCTGGCTGCTGTTCCGGCTCATGCGGCGCTGGGCGGGGCCGGGCGCGGCCGCGGCGGCCTGCGCCCTGCTGGCTACCGAATCGGTGTTCGTGCTGACGACGGTGCTGGATTGGGGACCGGTGGCGCTCCAGCATCTATTGACGGTCCTGGCCCTGTGGCTGCTGTGGCGGTTCTACGAGACGGGGCGGCTCTGGCGACTGGCTCTGGGGAGTCTGGTGTGCGGCCTGGCGCTGTGGGATAAGGCGACATTCCTGTGGATGCTGGCGGGACTGGCGGTGGGCGCAGCCGTGGCTTTCCGCCGAGAGCTGGGCAGGCTGCTCACCGCGCGTAACCTGGCGGTGGGGGTGTGCGGCCTACTGGTGGGCGCCTCTCCACTGATTTACAGCAGCTTGACCAGCCCGGAGAGGTTACAGCGGGCTAGCGGCGGGCTCTCGACAGAGCATTACCTGGCAAAGGCCGCAATACTGGCGCGGACGCTGGACGGCTCGGGCCTGTTTGGGTACCTGACCCGGCTTGAGGCGCCCCCTGCGCCCCAAGCGCCGGAGACCCGCGTTGAGAAGATCGCGCTGGCCGTGAGCCGAGGCTTGGGGCGGCCGGATTCCCACTACCAGTTCTGGGCAGCAGCCGTGGCCCTCTTGCTGCTGCCATTACTGTGGAAGAGTCCGGCGCGGCGGCTGATGGTCTTCAGCCTGGCGGCCTTCCTGGTGGCTTGGCTAAGCATGGCGGCCACGGCGCGGGGCGGCATGTCCGTCCACCACATAGTGTTGTTGTGGCCGCTGCCGCAGATACTCACCGGGGCGGCGGCGAGCCAAATCCCCAGGCTGCTTCCACGCCGGGGGCGGTTGGTGGCGGTTGTGCTGATCGGCGTGGTTTGCCTCTCCGGCCTGGCGGTGACCAACCACTACTTGGTTCAGTTCATCGAGCGGGGCACGCCGGTAGCCTGGACGGATGCCTCCTACCCGCTTTGGGAGCGGCTCAATACCATGCGCATCCGGGACCTGTATGCCCTGGACTGGGCCATCGTGGGTCCAGTGCGCTGGCTGGGCGCGGGAAGGCTGCCGCTGCGCGGCTGGATACCCATGGAGCCCGGCTGGCAGGAGCGCCAGTGGGCGGCTTTCCGGAATGTGGTCAGTGAGCCGGATAACTGCTATATCGCGCATACCGCCGGCAGCGAGTTCTTCCCTGGCCAGCGCCAGGCGCTCAGCCGCTTCGCTGCCCAGCAGGGATTCCGGGAAGAGATACTCAGCGTGATCAGCGACCGGCACGGGCGCCCGGTCTTCGAGTTATTCCGCTACGCGCCGGCCGGCACGGAGCGGGAGGCGGGACCGCGGTAGGCACACAGACTGCAAAGTCTGTGCCACAGAGAAGGGAGGATCACTTTGGACTTTCAGAAGGAAATCGCGCGGATATGCCGGGCGTCACAGGACGGCATGGACAGGCACCTGCGGGAGGAGGGTGGGCTTTCAGCAGCTCTGGCGAAGGCCGAACCGCACGAAACGCTGTGGAAGCAGTACCGCGAGCGGGCCGGCGGCCCGGTGACCATCGAGGGCGGGAACTTCCGCGGCCTGCTCTTCGCGCAAAGCCGGCTGGAGAATCACCGGTTTCTGAACTGCGATTTCAGCCAAAGTCGGTGGATCTTCTTCAAGCTGAGTGACTGTGACTGCTCAGGCTCCAACTTCTCCGGCTGCCGGACGATGCTGATGCCCTTCGAGAAGACCAACTGCACGAACTGCAATTTCAGCGGCGCCGTGTTTCTTTACTTCGCGCCGTTCGAGAAATGCGATTTCTCGGGCGCCAACTTCACGGGCTCCCGCCTGGTATCTTCGCACTCGTTCTTTGACGAAGCGAAGCTCGAAGAAGCCTCGCGCTTCACGGGCGCAATCATGACGGGCTGCCAACTGGTCATCAAGGCGGAGAAAGCCGCCAAGAGCGAGGCGCAGTTGAGGTCGGTGCTGGAGAAGCTGTTCACGGCGGAGCAGCTCGCGGACATGGTGATTGACTACACCGGGAGCAGCGGGGCCGGCGTGGACCTGGCGACGCTGGTGCGGCCGGCGCCGGGGACCTCCGGCGGGTGCTTCATCGCCACGGCGGCCTGCGGGCCGGAATCCGAAGAGGTGCGGGTGTTGCGCTCGTGGCGGGACCAGGTGCTGCTGGGGAGCCGCGCGGGCCGGCGCCTGGCGCGGTTGTACAGTCGCGTGTCGCCGCCGCTGGCCCGCTGGCTGGAGGGATCGGCGCGGGCGCGGCGCGTGGTGCGGCGCTGCCTGATAAAGCCTGTGGCTCGCTTGGTGCGCGGCGGCCAAGAGTAGACCATGCTGGTCGGCTGCTGCGGGTGGCCCGAAGCGCGGGCGGAGTACTTCCGGCACTTCCGGGCGGTGGAGTTGCAGACGAGCTTTTTTCGGCCCACCGCCAAGAACCAGGAGAACCTGGCCCGCTTCTTCCGCTCGATCGAGCGCGAGGGCCGGCTGATTGCCTGGGAGCCGCGCGGCGATTGGGAGCCAACACCTCGATGAAGGAAGACGCGCTGCGTTTCATGAAGGAAATCGGCGCCTGGAAGCCGTGAAAAAATCGGGCCACAGCTCGAGGAGACAGGCAAAACTGCCTGTCTCACACTGCAATCAGAGCACTTAGCCAACCGTGGGACAGGCGGTTCCGCCTGTCCGCCGATTTTTTCACGGCTTCCAGATCCCGAGGCGCGTATTCGTCCCGCCCGTTTCGAGTGAAATATCGGCGCCCTGGGCGGTCATTACCGGTCGTGAAGGGCACGCCAGAAATGGCCGGCAACCACCGGACGGGCGCTCCGCGGCGGCGGGACCTGCTGGCCAGGGTCGGGCGCCTCGCGCTGAGGCAGGAGAAACTCGCGCAGCTCATCAGCGCCGCGGAAGAGCTGGCGGATTCCATCCGGCTGGAAGTCGAGCAGATCAAGGCGTTCCTGGCTGCCGGCACGCCCATACGGGTGCCCGAGCGCACCGACGAGCGGGCCGCCGCGACGCTCCGGCAAGCGGCCCAGGGCGGAGTCGGCGTTCTGAAGATCCGGCCGTTGCCCAGCGGGCGCAAAGAATTCCGCATCGACGGCGGCGGGCCTTTCACGCTGCCGCCGGTACTGGGGGAGTTGCTGGGGATCCTGGCGCTGGACGCAGGCCACAGCGACGACAACCTGGTGGGCTGGAAATCGCTGAAGGACTTGGCCCTGGTGCTGGGGCAGAAATCCGGGAAGTACTACACCAAAGCTGCCGTGACCAAGAAGCTGTGGTCGCTCCGGGAGGCGCTCACCAGCCGCGGCGTCAACCCCTGCCTCGTGCAGACGAATCTGCGACGCGGACGGCGCTTCGCCCTGCGCCAGCCGTTCGGGCCCACCGGGTAGGACGCGACGAAAAGGGCTACTTCACGCGCTTGGCGACGAAGTCCTCGCCGCCGAAATCGCCGACCTTGCGGCTGAACTTGATCTCATCGCCGGACACCTTGCCCTTGTACTCGATGCGGATCGACTGATCCTCGAACTTCATCATTTCCACGAAGAAGATCTCATCGCCGCTAACTTTGCCTTCCTGAATCTCGGTTGAGCCTTTTTGAAATGCCGCTGTGCCGGTGAGCTTCGTACCATCAACTTTGAACTCGTAGGTGTACTTCAGCAGGCCGATGGGAGTGTCGAATTCCGCGGTCCACTTGCCCGTCACGTCCGCGGCGTAGGCCGTAGCTAGAAAGGCCAGTGAGAGAGCGACCAGAACCAGAACTCTGCGGGTCATCAGTTGCCTCCTGCCAGTCAGAATTTCGATCTTGGGATCTGTGGCGTCGCCACATTGTACACCAGCCGCCTTGACTGCGGCCAGCGGATCGCGCACGCTGTGGGAGTGATGCGAAGCCCTTGGAATGCCGTCCTTCCGACTCTGTTGCTGAACGCGGCCTTCGCCGCCGAACGACCCTGGCAGCAGCTCCAAACGCCCGCGGCGACCGAAGTCGCCTCCAAGTTTCGTACGCCTCCGCCCGAGTACGGAATGGTGCTGTGGTGGGGCTGGGACGGCCCGGTGACCGAAGAGGTCATCATCCGGGACCTGGACCAGGTCAAGGCGATGGGTTTCCCGGCCGTCATGATCGAGGCGGGCTACGGGATGACGGCCAAGTACCTGTCGCCGGAGTGGTTTGAGCTGGTGCGGGTGGCCGTGGATCATGCGCGCCGGCGCGGGATGCGCGTCTGGGTGGAGGACGAAGGCAAGTACCCCAGCGGGTTCGCGGGGGGCAAGTTCACCGCCGAACGCCCGGATTTGCGGATGCAGGCCCTGGTGGTCGCCGAAAGCGTCGCGGTGGCGCCGGGCGAGACGCTGGCGCGCAAGCTGCCGGCAGAGGCGGTGGGGGCTATCGCCATCAACCTGGCCGACGGCAGCAGCCGGCCGCTGGACGTCTCCTCCAGGGAGCTGCGCTGGAGGGCGCCCGAGGGCAAGTGGGAAGTCCGCATAGTCCAGCACCAGTTCCGCACCTCGCCCACCCGCGCGGTCAACAACCTCACGCGGGGCAAGGACACCAGCAATTCCCTGTGCGACTATTTGAATCCCGAGGCGACGCGGCAGTTCCTGGCCTGGACCCACGAGCAGTACAAGAAGCACCTCGGCGCGGAGTTCGGCCGGACGTTTCTGGGCTTCATGGGCGACGAGCCGGACTACTCGATCCAGGGCATCCCCTGGACCCCGGCCCTGTTCGGCGAGTTCCAGCAGCGCAAGGGCTACGACGTGCGGCCTTACGCGGCTTCGTTTTTCGCGCCCCGCCTGACGGAGGAAGCGCGGCGGGCCAAAGCGGACTACTGGGACGTCTTCTCGGACATGTTCCGCGAGAACTTCTTCCGGGTGCAGGCGGACTGGTGCGCCCGGAACAACCTCGAGTACCTGGTCCACCTGAACCACGAAGACCAGATGATGAGCCTGGTCCGCTCCGAGGGCGACTTTTTCAAGAACATGCGGTACGTCCAGGCGCCCGGCATCGACACCATCTGGAACCAGATCTGGATGGACAAGGTGGCCGATTTCCCGAAGCTGGCCTCCTCGGCCGCGCACCTGTTCGGGAGGCCGCGGGCGTTCAGCGAGAGTTTCGCGGCCTACAAGATCCGCCCTACGGTCGAGCAAGCCAAGTGGGTCATCGACCACCAGCTTGCGCGCGGCATCAACCTGATCCAGATCATGTTCCACCCCGCCTCGTCCAGCGGCCCGCGCCAGCCCTCCGGGTTCATTGGCTCGGAAAAGTTCCCGGCGGTGGCGGCCTACGTCAACCGCGCCACCTACCTGCTGGCGATGGGGCGGCCCACGGCGCAAATCGGCGTCTATCACCCGGCCAGCAGCCTGTGGCTGGGCGAGGAGGAGGCGGACAAAAGCACGCTGGCGGTGGCCCAGCAACTGCTTGAGCGCCAGCGCGATTTCGATTTCGTCGATGAGCAGGCCCTCTCCTCGGTGCTGGCGCTTCAGAAGGGCGCGTTCCAAACCCTGAGCGGAAACGAATACCGCGCGATCCTCGTGCCCGGCGCGAGTGTGATGTCGCGCGCCAGCCTGGAGCGCTTGCGGGCCTTCGCCAAGTCGGGCGGGCGGGTGGTGTTTCTGGGCCGGACGCCCTCGCTGGTGGCGGACGCCTCAATCCTGAAGGCCGGCCCGGCCGGGGATTTTGGCTGGGCCGTGGTTGAGCCCTCGACGCAAATCACCGAGCGGGTGCTGGGCGCATTACCCCATCCGGACGTGACCCTGGATCAGCCGGCGCCAGAGGTGAAGTACGTCCACCGGCGGTGGCGCGACGCCGACGTGTACTTCTTCTTCAACGAAAGCGAGCAGCGCCGGTCACGTCAGGCAGCGCTCGCGGGGGCCGGCAGGGTTGAAGTGTGGGACGCCGCTACGGGTGAGATCTCGCCGCTGGCCGGCGCTTCGGCGGAGAAAGGCGGCGTGCGCGTGCCGCTGGATCTGGGGCCGTGGGAATCGAAGTTCATCGTGGTCGGGGCCGGGGCGGTGCGGTAACGGCAGATCGGTCATCCGACGCTGGGAGGTTTGACCGTGACCCGCATCCAGCCCGGCTGTAGTACCGCGAAGGCTTTTCCCAGTTGTGAGCCTTCTTGGGCCACTAACCGCCGGACTGCGGCCGCGAGCGTCCGGCGAGCAGACGCCGGGAAGCGGATCAGGATTATCCCCGGCGAATCTGCCTGGGCGGCGAACGCGAGCCTGCCGAAGTCTTTGTCTTCTGTGAGCAAGATTCGGTTCTCAGCCAGTGCGAGTTCCATGACTTCCCTATCGATGGAACGCTGTTGAAACTCACTCACCGCCAAGACGTCATGACCATCGGCACGGAGGGCGCGCACTACGGCGAAATCGCAGCTTTCGTCCGCCAGAAATCGCATCAGAGCGATCACTCAGGTGCGGGCACCAGGACAACTTCGTGGGCGACAGTGTCCGCCGCGTACGCCAGGGCGGCCCGAACGTCTTCTGGGGTCAACCGCGGGTAGGCGTCCAACAGATCCTCCGCCGTCGCTCCTTCCGCCAGTTTGCGGAGAAGGAGTTCCACCGGGATACGCGTACCGCGAATCACAGGCTTGCCCAGCATGACTTCGGGATTGATCTCAATACGCTCGGTCATGTCGATTCACGTCCTGATTGTAGCACTGCCGAAGTGGCTGCCGAATCCTGCCGGGGCGCTGCCTTGCCGGAGACGCTCCGTTGGTCCCCGCTTCGCGCCTCAGGGGAGCCGGTTTTGCGCCGGCGGGATGCTGGCCCGCACCTGGGTGCCTTTGCCGGGGGAACTGGCGAGGTGGAACTCGCCGCCCAGCTTCTCGACCCGCTCGCGCATTCCCACCAGGCCGTAGTGGTGCCGGTCGGAAGGATCGGAAGCGGAGGAATCGAAGCCCCGCCCGTCGTCGTCGATCGCTACGTTCAGGCCGCGGCGGCGAAAGTCCAGAACAACCGAGAGATTCTTCGGGGCCGCGTGCCGGACGGCGTTCTGGAGCGCTTCGCGAACCAGCAGCAGGACACTTCGCTCGCCCTCGGCGCCCAGAGGAAGCGGCGTGCCGGAACTCTCGAACTTCACAGGAATTCCCGTTTCCACGCTGATCCCGTGGACCACCTTTGAGATCGCCTCGACCAGGCCCTCACCCTTCCCTGAATCCCGGCGGAGGTTCCAAACCGCCAGCCGAGCCTCGTCCACGGTGGCGCGGACCTCCGCGCGAGCGCGATCCAGCAGTTCCTGGCTGATTCCCGGCGAAACGTCTTGCGCCCCGGAGGCGGCCTCCAGCAGCGCGGAAACTCCAACGCAGCCCTGAATCAGGGTGTCATGCATCTCCCGAGCCAGGCGGTGCCGCTCGTCCAGCACCGCGGCGAAACGCTGCCTTAGGTTGCGCACGTGGAGCCGGTATGCTCCCCAGGCCGCAGTCGCCGCCACCAGGGCGCAGAGGGCCAGGAACCACGCGGTCTGGTAGAAATGAGGTCTCCACTGAATGCTCAGGATCCGTTCCGCCGCCCGCCGCGGATCGTTCATCTCATATGCCGCCACGTGGAAGCGGTAATCGCCGGCGGGCAGGTTGGTGTAGTAAGCCACGCGTCGCTGGCCGGCCTCCGTCCAGCCATGATCGAATCCTTCCATCCAATACCTGAACCGCAACCGCTCGGGCGAGCCTAGGCGAATCGCGGTGTAGTGCAGCTCGAGTTTGCCCCTCCCGGGACCGAGGCGCAGGCCCGTGGAGACGGGCGCGTCACGGTCGTCCGCCAGCGCTTGCTCGATCAGGACGGGCGGCGCGCTTCCCGGATTCGGCGCATCCGGCCGGAGGCGGACGGCTCCTTTCGTGCTAGGGAACCAAAGCTCGCCCGTCGGGGTGACGGCGCCCGCCGGCTGGACGCCCCCATTCATCTGGTTCGTGCTCAATCCCTCCGAAGTGCCGTACACGCGCACCGCCAGTTGCCTGGAGGAATCGCCGGCCAGCGCCTCCAGATCGCGCCGGGAAACCGAAAGAATGCCGCTCGGCGAGCTCATCCACAGATTCGCGCGGGCGTCCTCGGCGATGAAGTGAATCTTGTTGCTGGGCAGACCCTGCCGGATCGAGAACTGCGTCAGCTCTCCGCCCTTGAGGAGGAACAGACCGGCGCCGTGAGTGCCGATCCACAACCCGCCCCCGGAGTCCTCATGTATCGACCAGATCTTCTGGCCACGCAGGCGCTCGAGCAATGGATCGGCGATGAATGCGCCCCCCTGAAACCGGCTCAGGCCGCCGTCAGTCCCCACCCACAAGCTGCCGCGGCGGTCCAAGAACAGCAGCCGAATGCTCCCGTAGGCCAGGCCGGTCTCGGTGTTGAAATTCTGAAACCGGCCGGCGCGCCAGCGGCTCAGGCCGCCGTCGGTGCCGATCCATATGCTTCCGTCGCGGTCCTCGCAAAAAGCACGCACGAAGTCGTTGACCAGGCCCTGCTTCATGGTGTAGCGCGCAACACCGGCGCCGTCGAATCTCACGATGCCCCGGCCGTCGGTTCCCATCCACAGCGTCCCCCGGCTGTCGCGAAACACGTTGCGCACCGGCAGGCCGCTCACGCTGGCCGGCAGCCGGACCGGGACGAGCGTCTGGCCCGACACTTGGTATAGCCGGCCGTTCAGAGCCGTCACAAAAAGAGTCCCCCGCGGATCCGGGTATATCGTGTTGATGCTTTGGGGCGCGCCGTCGGCAGTCGTGACGGTGCTGGCGGCGCTGGGACTCAAACGCAGCAGGCCGCCTTGTGTGCCCACCCAGATGTCGTCTTCTCCGTCGTCGAAAAGGGAGAGCACGTTGTTGTGCGGGAGCGAGGACGGAGCCGAAAGCCGGGCCGGCCGGCCGCCCTGAAAGCGCATCAACCCCTGCCCGTAAGTGCCCACCCACAACTGGCCCCGGCGGTCTTCAAGCAGCACACTGATGTTGACGCCGCTGAGAATCTTGGGGGTCTTGAATGGATCCCCCCCGACGCCATGCGCAAGCCGGCGCAGCCCGGAGATCGTGCCGATCCAAACCGCGCTGTCCGAGGTCTGGCGGATGGTCCGGATGCTGTTGTCCGCCAGGCTCTCGCCAGAGGTGTAGTAAGCCGCGTCGGGTCCGCTCAGAATCAGCAGGCCCCATCCTCCCACCAGCAGCCGCCCTTGGCGGTCCTGGCAAATGGAATGCACGTTGATCCGAGGCACGCCGCCCTGGCCATCGACGCGGGTCAGCGCTTCCTGCCGCATCCGAAACAGACCGTTATCGGTTCCTACCCACAGATTCCGGTCCCGGTCTTCGAAGATGACGCGGACGAAGCCGTTGGTGAGTCCTTCGGCGGCGCCGAAGACACGGAACGAACCGCCCCGGTATCGGACCAACCCGCCGCCCTCGGTCCCGCCCCACAGGGCGCCGTCCTTCGTTACCAGCAGCGAATAGAAGCTGTCGTCCCGGAAGGCGGGCTGATTCTCGCGGTTGAACACGACGAACCGCACACCATCGAAGCGCACCAGTCCGCCGCTGGTGCCTATCCAGAGATACCCGTCCGGGGTCCGCGCCAGGGCTTGCGCGAAGTCCTCCGGCAAGCCGTCGGCGCTCTGCCAAACGCGGCGGCTGTAAGCGGGGGAGTCCGGCGCCGCGGTCTCCAGCGGCAGCGCCAGGGCGGCCGCCGCGGCGCCCAGCAACCAGACAAGTGCGACGGCGCTCACGGCAAATGCACGATGCCGCGCTGCAACGCGGCCACCGCGGCCTGCGTCCGGTCGCTGACGTTGAGGCGGCTGAGGATGATGTTCACGTGCCATTTGACCGTAGCCTCGCTGATGCCCAGCGCGTCGCCGATCTCCCTGTTGCTGCGCCCCCGGACGATCAGCTCCAGCACTTCCAGTTCGCGGGCGCTCAGCTCCGAGCGCGGCGGCCGTTCCGCCAAGCTCCTGGAAACCGCGGCCGGGAGGAACTTCAAGCCCGCGTGGACCGTGCGGATGGCGTTGGCCAGCTCGTGGTGCGACATCGCTTTCAGGAGGTAGGCCTGGGCGCCCGCTTCCAGCGCGCGGTGGATGTCCTCGTCGCCGTCGTAGGTCGTCAGCACGATGAAGCGCAGCTTGGGGTGGGCCTCGCGGATGATGCGAATCGCCTCGGCCCCGCCCAACCCGGGAA
>Ga0315289_10010042_pt1 | contig 13586 bp, 11 predicted proteins | sample YL17G11_40_MG_FD_203452 | JGI IMG/M metagenome (GOLD analysis project Ga0315289, IMG submission 203452) | Sediment microbial communities from Yellowstone Lake, YNP, Wyoming, USA - YL17G11_40 | ecosystem: Environmental > Aquatic > Freshwater > Lake > Sediment | place: USA: Wyoming | collected...
GGCTTGGGATTTTGAGCCCGCGCTGACCCCGGAGCAATTCATTGGGCGAGACGTGCGCGATATTTTGCCGCCGCAGATTGCTACCCCAACGCTTGCGGCGATAGCGCACGCCCTAAACACCGGCACCATGCAAGCGATCGAGTACCAAATGCTGGACCGCCGTGGTTTGCGTGATTTCGAAGCGCGGTTTGTCGTCAGTGGACCCGGTCGCGTGATCAGTATCGTGCGCGATGTCACGACGCGCAAGCAGGCCGAAGTCGAACGCGAGCGATTGATTGCTGAACTGGAATCCAAAAATGCCGAGGTGGAGCGCTGCACCTACACCGTCTGGCATGATCTAAGCGCCGTTGATTACGATCCGTGGCTTTGTCGGATTCCTTCGCAAAGACATCGCAGAGGGCCACACCCATCCATTACAAGACGATCTCGCCAGAGTTGCTGTAGCAGCAGACAAGATGCAGTGCTTGTTAGACGATTTGCTGGAGTTGTCGCGAATCGGTCGGCTGATGAATCCGCCCCAAGCCGTTCCGTTCGCGGAAATCGCGCGGGATGCAGTCGAAATAGTACGCGGGCGATTGCAGGAACGCGGCGTGCAGATCAGCATTGCCGAGGGATTGCCGATTGTATGCGGCGACCGCGCGCGTTTGGTCGAAGTGATCCAGAACCTGGTAGATAACGCAGCCAAATTTATAGGCGATCAGCCGGAGCCGCGCGTCGAAATTGGAATGGGCGGCGCAGACGCCGACGGCAAACCGATTTTCTTTGTGCGCGATGATGGCATCGGCATCGAGCCGCAGTATCACGATAGGATTTTTGGCTTGTTCAACAAATTGGATGGACAGACCGAAGGGACCGGAGTTGGCTTGACGCTGCTTAAGCGCAGCATCGAGGTGCATGAGGGAAGAATTTGGGTTGAGTCGGAAGGGAAAGGAACGGGAGCGACATTTTTCTTCACCTTGCCTACGTCTCGTCCCTCAGAGGATGCGGGGAATGATCCACCCGCAGGGAGGATCAAATGACTCAAATCTCACAGTTGGATTCGATTTCGTGGTTGCATCAACAACGACATCGCGCGATCAATGCACAGTTGGCTTTGATTTTGGTTCTGGGGGCGCCTGGTTTGGCAGAGGATGTGTGGCGTCTATTGTCGGGATTCGGCTACACTTTCGCTCTGCCGTATTATCTGATCGTCTACATTCTAGTGGCTGCGCTGTTCTTCCTGCGTCGGCTCTCCGATCAATGGCGCGCGCTGGCATTCAGCTCCATCCTGTATGCCTTTGGTGTGTTCGCATTCTACTCGGGCTGGTTAGCCGGCAGCGGGCGCGTCGCCCTCCTGGCGCTGATCGTCGTCACGGCTTTCTTCGCGAGTCCCCATGCTGGTTTTTTTGCGGCAGGGCTCAGTATCGCGACCTATGCTTTCTTCGCTTTGGCTTTCAATGGGGGGTGGCTGGTTCTGCGTTCACTCCCTGACCCAACCAGTCCTCCACCAATGCTCATTGAGGGAATTGGGTTTGTGATCTCCATCGGCATCGTGGTCATCAGTCAGTGGTTCTTCGCCCAAGCGCTGCTCGCGGCGGCGCGCGCGAATCGCGAAGCCCGGGGGACGCGCGCGTTGCTGACAGAGCGCGCGAAGGAATTGGAAGTGATCAATCTCCTCCTGAGCAACAGCCGATCCAGTTTCTACAACATCGTCGAACGCAGCGCCGATGGCGTCGTCGTCATTGACCGGAACAAAAATGTCTGCTTTGTGAATCACGCCGCCGAAGCTTTTTTCCAGCGCAGCCGGGACGAATCGCTCGGCAATCCCGCGCCCTTCCCAGTTCTCACCGATGAGGTCGTCACGCTGGACGTTTTCCATCAGGGAACGGAGAAAGGCGTGGCGGAACTGCGCGTGGTCAAAACGGAGTGGGAGGGTAAACCGGCTTTTCTCGCGCTGTTGCGCGATGTCACGGAACGCGAAAAGACCGAAGCCGCGCTGCGCGAATCAGAGGCATTGTACCGCCGCGCCATCGAAGCGGCTGGCGCGGTGCCCTATTATCAAGATTACGCTCGCAATACCTACGCGTTCATGGGCAGTGGAATTCAAAAGATGACCGGTTATGCCCCGGAGGAGATGACGCCTCAGGTTTGGAATTCGCTGGTGCTGGAACTCAGTCTGCTCGGCGAAGCCGCCCAATTGGATAGGCAGGAAGCGTTGCGACGCGCGCGGGCTGGCCAATCAAAAGTGTGGCAAGCGGACGCGCGGATTCGAGCGCGCGATGGCCAGGTGCGTTGGGTGAACGATGCGGCGGTGGGATTATTTGACGAACGCGGCATACCCCGCGGCGCCATTGGCATCTTGCAGGATATTACCGAACGCAAGCAGGCAGAAGAAGCGCTGCGAGAGAGTGAACACAAATTCCGTACCTTTGTCGAACAATCATCCGAAGGACTCGTCTTGTCGGATGAACAAGGTGTGGTCATCGAATGGAACCGCGCCCAGGAAGAACTTTCGGGAATCCCGCACCATGAGGTGCTTGGTATCCCGTTGTGGGATGCGCAATCCCGGATGGTCATCCCAGCGCATCGTTCGCCTGAAGGTTATGCCGCACTCCAGACCATGATTCTGGCTGCCCTGCAGGCCGGGAGTGCCCCCTTCCTGGACAAGCCCCAGGAAATCGAGGTGTATCGGACTGATGGACGACAAACTTTTGTCCAGCAGACCGCATTTCCAATCAAAACGGACAAGGGATACCGCTTGGGTTCGATCAGCCGGAACATCACCGAACGCAAGCGGGCGGAAGAAGCGCTGCGCGCGAGTGAAGCGCGCTTCCGCGCACTCACGGAGAACTCGAGCGACATGATCATGCTCCTCAATCCGGACGCCACCTTTCGGTATGCCAGTTCCTCCGTCCAGCGCCTCATGGGCTATGCGCCCGAGAGTCTTACGGGGCGAAACATTCTTGAATTGGTTCATCCGGACGACTTGGCTCGTGTGCAGAGTGAAACAGCGCTGTTGATGCAAGGTCATCCTGGGCTCAGAGAATACACCGTTGCCCGTGTCCGACATGCCGATGGCACGTGGCACTTTCACGAGGCGGTGGGCACCAATCTGCTGGATGATCCTGCTGTCGCGGCGGTCGTTATGAATTCGCGCGATATAACTGTGCGCAAGCAAGCCGAAGCCGAGCGCGAGAAACTGATCACGGAACTGGAAACCAAGAACGCCGAGTTGGAGCGATTCACCTATTCTGTCTCGCACGATCTCAAGAGCCCGCTCATTACCATTCGCGGTTTTCTGGGTTTCCTCGAAAAAGATGCCATCGCCGGGGACGCGGAGCGATTGAAATCCGATATCGCGCGCATCACCGAGGCGACGACGAAAATGCACCGGTTGCTGGATGAATTGCTCGAATTGTCGCGCGTTGGACGATTGATCAATCCGCCGGAGGATGTGCCGTTTGAATCCATTGCGGGCGACGCGATCGAAGCGGTGCGCGGTCGAATCGAAAAGCGCGGTGTGCAAGTCGAGGTGGCTGATACCATGCCGATTGTGTCCGGGGATCGCACGCGTTTGAGCGAAGTGGTGCAGAATTTGGTGGATAATGCAGTCAAGTTCATGGGCAACCAACCGAACCCGCGCATTGAAATCGGCACACGCGGGACAGAGAGCGGCGGCAAGGCGATCCTATTCGTGCGCGATAATGGAATCGGCATCGAGCCGCGCTATCAGGAAAAAGTGTTTGGTTTGTTTGCCAAGTTAGACCCCCGCAGCGAAGGGACCGGAGTTGGCTTGACGCTCGTCAAGCGCATCGTGGAAGTTCACGGCGGCAGAATCTGGGTGGAATCGCAACTAGGACAGGGGGCAACGTTCTGCTTTACGTTGCCGACGGCGTCGGTTGAGAATCTTCCGCCTCGATAAGAAGGAACTATGAAGACCTTAAAGCATCTGTTGACCCCCCCCCAATTTTTGAAGGCGACCCGGACAGAACCGGCATGGCTAGGTGTGTACATGCCATGACATGGGTAGCCACCGTCGTGATGATCACTTATGCCATCGCCTTGCCGATTGTGGCTCCCCCACTCACTGCTCGCGCGATTATTGGGCACTATTACCAGCCATACAGGTTGCCGTGTTTGTATGGATGAGGCGTGGTCAGCTGGAACTAGCCAGTATCCTTTCGTTGACTGGGTTTTGACTGGTGTTAGCCTTCAGCACTTTTATCAGTGGAGGCGTACGCTCGGCTCCGTACAGTGGAAATGTTCTGATCGTCCTCACTGCCGCCATCCTCCTTGGGCGAGGGGGCGCCTTGGTGTATGCTGCTCTCAGCGTCGTGCAAGGACTAGGATTCGTTTGGCTTGAAGCGAGTGGGGGAATGCCGCCACTTTCGACTACACCTGAATCCGCTTTGCTGATGCAAGCTGCGTATTTCGCTGTGGGCGCAGGGTCATTGTACTTGGCGGATATTAGCGTCAGGGAGGCACTCGATCGTGCCCAGCGCGAATTGTCTGAACGCCAGCGCGCCGAAGTGGCACTGCGGGAGAGCGAACAGAAATTCCGCGCGTTGGTCGAACAATCGTCCGAAGGACTGGTCCTTGCGGATGAACAGGGTATGATCATGGAATGGAATCGGGCCCAGGAACTACTCTCGGGAATCCCGCGCAATGCCGCCAAGTTCATGGGCGATCAGCCGCATCCGTGCATCGAAATCGGAATGCGCGGCACGGACCCAGAGGGCTTGCCGATTCTTTACGTCCGCGATAACGGGATCGGCATTGCTCCGGAGTACTCTGACCGGGTCTTTGGTCTGTTCGCCAAGTTGGACCCCCAAAGCGAGAGGACGGGAGTTGGCTTGACGCTGGTTAAGCGTATAATAGAGGTACACGGGGGACTTGTCTGGATCGAATCGGAAGGCGCTGACAAGAGTTCGACAGTTTGTTTCACCCTGCCGCGCGAGGCAGCCACATTCAACCTCAGAGGAGAAAAACAATGACTGGTGAACCAGTTCTCGTCATGCTGGTTGAGGACAATCTCGATCATGCCGAGTTGATCACGCGGACTTTGGCGGAACATCGAGTTGCGAACCAGATCCGTCATTTCGCGGATGGGCAAGACGCGCTGGATTATTTGCGTCGGCACAACCAATTCGCCGACCCCGCATCTAGCCCGCGCCCGCATGTGATTTTGCTCGACCTGCGTCTACCGCGCGTAGATGGCTTGGACGTGCTCAAAGCGCTCAAGGAATCAGAGGAACTGCGCGGAATTCCGGTAGTGGTGTTGACCACCTCCGAAGCAGAGAGAGATGTAGTGCGAGCGTATGCCAACCACGTCAATAGCTACTTGGTTAAACCGGTTGGATTTGAAGAGTTCCGCCGATTGATGGAAGACCTGGGTTTCTATTGGTTGGGTTGGAACAAGCATCCCCAGATCTAGGAATGAGCCGCGCGATGTTGTTTCAGCGTCTAGCCTCGCGCGAAGAAGAAACGCGCAGGCAATATCTGACCAAAAGGGTACTGACCCTGATGGTTTCCGTGTTATTTCCATTCACCGGAGTGATATTGGTTGGATGGAGCGCGGGCTTGTTCAGTGGGGGCGATGTGACTATCGTGTTGTTGCTTGATGGTCCGATCGCGATATGTTGGTGGTTAGCCCAACGTGGGCATTGGCGCTGGGGCAGTTATGTTGCGCCGGCTCTGATGTTCGTCTTGGGGCTCTTCGGTTCATCTTCCGGCGGCTTGGCGAATGTGTTCATCCTTTTTTACGCCTTGGCGATCTTGCTCAGCGGCATGTTGCTCGGGAATCGCCTGCAGTGGTTTGTATTGGCGACGGCGTTGGTCGTTCATGTGGGTGTGGGCGGAGTTCGAGATCAGCAGTCTTGGCAAGGCATGTTAGCCATCGGAGTGACAATCGGCGGCGCGTTCATTGGCGTGGCTCTCGTGCAATGGTTTTCGACAACCCAGTTGCAGCGCGCACTAGGTCAAGCCCGTGCGGCGGCGGCCGATTTGCAGGCGGATGTCACCGAGCGCAAGCAAGCGGAAGCAGAGCGGGAGCGATTGATCGCAGAACTGGCGGCGAAAAATGCCGAGTTGGTGCGTTTCACATCTATCGTGTCGCATGACCTGAAAAGTCCCTTGATTACAATCCGTGGATTCTTGGGTTTCCTGGAAAAAGATATGCTGGCAGGACACGGTGAGGAGGTTCGGCAGGACATCGCCAGTATGTTCCAGGCAACGGATAAGCTGCAGTGGATGGTGGATGAGTTGCTCAAGTTATCGCGGGTTGGACGGTTGACGGATGCGCCAAGGAAAGTCCCCTTTGAGGAAATCGTCCGCGAAGCCGTAGGTTTGGTGAGTGGTCGAATTGCAGCGCGCGGCGTACAAGTGGATATTGCCAAAGAATTGCCGGTCGTCTACGGAGATCGTGGGAGATTAGTCGAAGCCGTTCAGAACTTAGTGGATAACGCGGTCAAATTCATGGGCGATCAACCAACGCCGCGCATCGAAATCGGTGTGCAGAGTGCGACGGGGAATGGCAAGCCGGTGCTTTTTGTGCACGACAATGGTATCGGGATCGATCCACAGCATCGCGAGCGGATCTTTGATCCATTTGCCAAGCTCGACAGCAAAAGTGAGGGGACGGGGATCGGTTTGGCATTGGTGAAACGGATCATCGAAGTGCACGGTGGGCGGATCTGGGTTGGCTCGGAGGGCGCGAAAAAGGGTACAACTTTTTATTTCACCTTGCCTGCACCAGATGCGTCGCATCCCACGGGTGAAAAGCGGAGAACGGAATAAGTCCAATTCGTCAGATTCTGGGAATAGTTGGACAGAGGAAGGTATTGCGATGCCGGAACATCAACTTTGTATTCTTCTCGTCGAAGACGAGGAAGCGCATGCGGAGTTAGTGCGCAGGGCTTTTGAACCCCGGGGCGATGCGGTGCGCTTAGCGGTCGTGACTACTTTGGCTGAGGCGCGCGCATGCTTGGACACCCAGTCGGCGCGACCGGACCTCATCATTGCGGATTGGCGCTTGCCGGATGGTGAAGGGCTGGATCTCCTTTCGGGGAAAGGTGATTCTCCGGGTGTCCCGACTGTGATCATGACCAGTTATGGCAATGAACGAATCGCGGTCGAAGCCATGAAAGCCGGGGCGATAGATTACATCGTCAAGTCCGAAACGACTTTGCTGGATATGCCGCACATCGCCGAGCGCGCGATCCGGCAATACCAATTGCTTGCCGAACGTGCGCGCATGGAAAACGTCCTGCGCGAAAGTGAAGGAAAATTTCGTTCGTTTATTGAACAATCCTCGGAAGGTGTGGCACTTCTGGATGAACAGGGTAACGTCATCGAATGGAATCTGGCACAGGCAAACATCTGGGGGGTTGGATGGGAACAGGTGGAGGGAAAACCTTTTTGGGAGGTCCAATTCTCCGTGACCGTGCCGGAAAGGAAAACGCCAGAGCGCTTTGAGTACTATCGAACTATCATCCTGGATGCGTTGCGGACCGGACAATCACCGATCTTTAATCGCCCAATCGAAGCAGAGATTTGCCAGCCGAATGGTGAGCGTAGATTTATCGAACAGACCATATTCCCTATCGCCACGAACAACGGATACCGGATCGGTTCCGTGACCCGCGATGTCAGTCAGCGCTGGAGGGCAGAAGAGGCACTCAAGCATGCGCACAGCGAGTTGGTGGAGGCATATGACGCCACCATCGAAGGATGGTCGCGCGCGATGGACTTGCGCGACAGCCAGACGACCGGGCATAGTATGCGCGTTGCTGAAATGACCGTGCGTCTGGGGCGCGCGTTAGGAATATCCGAGGATAAACTGGTGCATGTGTGGCGTGGCGCGTTATTGCACGACATGGGTAAGATGGCGATTCCAGACCACATTCTGCAAAAGCCGTCAATCCTGACCGATGCTGAATGGCAGGTGATGCGCCGTCATCCCGAGTATGCGCGCGAAATGCTCTTGCCCATTCGATACTTGGGCGAGGCGTTAGAGGTTCCCATCTACCATCACGAACGTTGGGATGGCACAGGGTACCCGCGCGGCTTGAAAGGTGAGGAAATTCCGGTGGGTGCGCGCATCTTTGCCGTTGTGGATGTTTGGGACGCATTGACTTCGGAGCGCCCCTACCGGAAAAAGTGGCGCCCGGAAGACGCGACCGAGTACCTTCGCGCAAACCGGGGCAAGCAGTTCGATCCACAAATAGTGGATGCTTTTCTAAAGTTGCTCGGATCAGAGTGGCGTTTGGATTAGAACGACTGCCCATGTGATTTGACAATGCGCACCCAATCGAATATACTGACCCCACCTTCAGGGGGCCGTAGCTCAGTTGGGAGAGCGCTTCAATCGCACTGAAGAGGTAGTGGGTTCGAATCCCATCGGCTCCACTGTGTCAGTGAACAGTGGACGGTCAACAGTGAATAGTTGATTGTTTACTGTTTACTGACCCCGGGGCTGTAGCTCAATTGGGAGAGCGCTTCAATGGCATTGAAGAGGTAGTGGGTTCGAATCCCATCAGCTCCACCACGAATTTGCGATTTTGGATTTTTAATTTTTCTGAAATCGGCAATTGAAAATCGAAAATGGCTATGAACGGGAGTAGTAGGTCATCCTCGCAGCGAGTTGGGAAAGAAAGGGTGCAAGCCCAACACAGGTGCAGACGAGGAGCGCCACAATGACCAAGACCGAACTCGCCCGGGAGCCGCGTCGGTGAATTGATCAGCCGCCGCCGCTTCACGCCCGTTACGCGTTTGAGTGAGTGCGATAGTGCAGCAGTTCGATAGTGCGATAGTCAGGTGCGCTGACTAGCAAACTTTCCAACTGACGAACTATCTAACTATTGCACTAACTAGGGTGGTACCACGGAGTCAAACCTTCGTCCCTTGGAGGGCGGAGGTTTTTTTGTTACTTGTCGATTGTCATTTCGAGGAGCGTCCTGAGTGGAGCGACGGTTTTTGTCGCGGAGTCGAAGGATGCGACAAGAAATCTCGCCGCGCCAGAGTCAACGAGATTTCTCGCGGCGTTTATCCTGAGCATAGTCGAAGGACTCGAAATGACACAATCATGATGAGCAGCGTCGCTCGCGCATCTCACTGTCGAGACAAAATCATTTTCACCGGAGGTGCGCTATGGCGTTTCCCAAATCCCAGTTCATCTGGATGAACGGCGAACTCGTCCCCTGGGACGACGCGACCGTTCACGTCGGCACGCACGCGCTGCATTACGGCTCGAGTGTGTTCGAAGGTCTGCGCGCGTACAGCACGCCGCAAGGTCCGGCAATCTTTTGTCTGGAACCCCACGTGGACCGCTGGTTCGGCTCGTGCAAGATGTACAAGATGGCGCTGCCCTTCTCGCACGCGCAACTGTGCGACGCGATTGTTGACGTTGTGCGCGTGAACAACCTGACGTCGTGCTACATCCGCCCGATTGCGTTTCGCGGTTTCGGCGGGTTCTCGCTCGACCCGCGCAAGTATCCGGTCGAGGTAGCGATCTTCGCGTTCGAGTGGGGCAAGTACCTGGGCCCCGAAGCCCTCGAACAAGGGGTGGAGGTTGGCGTTAGTTCGTGGCGGCGCATGGCGCCGGACACTTTTCCCGCGATGGGCAAAGTCGGCGGGCAGTACGTCAACTCGCAGTTTGTCGCGATGGAAGCGAACGATCACGGCTACGCCGAAGGCATCGCGCTCGACATCAACGGGTACGTGAGCGAGGGAAGCGGCGAAAATATTTTCGTCATTCTTGACGGCACGATCTACACGCCGCCGCTCGGCTCTTCGATTCTGCGCGGGATCACGCGCATGGCAGTGCTGACCATTGCGCGCGATTTGGGGTTCACCGTCGTCGAGCAAAATATTCCGCGCGAAATGCTCTACGTCGCCGACGAAGTGTTCTTCACCGGCACCGCCGCCGAAGTCACGCCGATTCGCTCAGTCGATCGCGTGACGATTGGCAGCGGCAAGCGCGGACCAGTGACCCGGCAAATCCAAGACGTGTTTTTCGGACTCGTCGAAGGACGCGCGGCAGATCGCTACGGCTGGCTGACGTACGTCAATCCTGCCATGCTCGGGCCGAAAGTCGAAACACGTGTGATGGTTCCTGCCGAATGACACAACTTTCGTATGTGGCTTGGCTACGGCAACACGTCGGTCATCAAAAAATCATTTTGCCCGGCGCGAGCGCAGTGATTCGCGACGCGCAAGGGCGGGTGCTGTTGCAAAAGCGCAGCGATGTAGGACTGTGGGGCATTCCCGGCGGCGGACAGGAGTTGGGCGAACGGATTGACGAAACCGTGCGCCGCGAAGTGCGCGAGGAAGTCGGACTTGAAGTCGAACCGAAACATATCGTTGCCCTTAACACCTCGCCGCGCCTGGACGTGACTTTTCCAAACGGCGACCAAGTGCAGCCGTACGTTGTCCGCTTCGAGTGTGAAATCGTTGGCGGCACGTTGAAAAAAGATGGCGTCGAAGTCCTGGATATCGGCTGGTTCGATTTTGATCATTTGCCGCCAGTGACGCCCCTCACGCGCCAGGTCCGCGAAGATGCCGCGCGGTTTCGCGGCGAAGCGTTCTTCGATCGCGACGTCAGTCACGCCGACGTGTCACTCAACTACTACACGTGGCTGCGCCAGTACGTCGGTCACGCGAAAATCATCCTGCCCGGCGCGGCGGGAATGATTCGTGACGCGCAGGGTCGCGTGCTGCTGCAACGGCGACGCGATAACGGCTTGTGGGGTTTCCCCGGCGGCTTGATCGAGTTGGGCGAATCGGCGTCGGACGCGATCCGCCGCGAGTTTCGCGAAGAGGTCGGCTTGCAGATCGAACCGAAACGACTCGTCGGCGTCTACACCTCACCGGAGTTTGATCGCAGTTATCCGAATGGCGATCAATCGCAACTGTTTGCCTCGTTCTTCGAGTGCGAGGTGATCGGCGGTGAGTTGCGGATGCAAGAGGAGGAAGTGCTTGAACTCGGTTGGTTCGATTTGAGCGATTTGCCGCCGATGATTGCGTGCTGCGCCGCCAAAGCGCGCGACGCGCGGATTTTCAAGGGCGAGGCGTTTTGGAGTTAGACCCTGGGCGTCCTTGCGAGCGAAGCGAAGCAATCTCCTAATCACGGTGCGGGGATTGCTTTGTCACAAAGACCGTTCGTCGCAATGACATGGAGAAACGGCCGCAATAGAATCCAAATTCATCTCAACTCCGTCTGGCAAATTTTACGCGCAGGTCGCGGGCGCGGGCGAGCCTTCGACGGGCTCAGGGCGTGGTATCGTGTTGTTGATTCACGGCTACAGCCCCGCGTTCAACTCGTGGCGCACGTGGCAGAAGAACATCGCCGCGCTCGCAGAACGCCACCGCGTCTACGCGCTCGATTTGCTCGGCTACGGCGAATCGGACAAACCCGAGCCGCACTCGGACGCGGCGTTTGAAGCGCGCGCGCTGATCGAGTTGATGGATGCCGAAAAAATCGCGCGCGCGGTTCTCATCGGCTTGTCGTGGGGCGGCGGGATCGCGCAGAGAATCGCGGCAACGGTGCCGGAGCGCGTCGTCAAACTCGTTCTCGTTGACAGCACATCCGACCCGGCGAGTTTGGGGAAGTTGGACAAGCAAAAGATGCCCACGCTCATCACCTGGGACGAAGAGGACGCGGTGGTCCCGGTCGAGAACGCGCACGCATTGGCGCGCGCCGTTCCGCACGCGCGGCTACGCATTTTCACGCGCGCGGAACGCGACCCCGACGCGAATCCAGACAATCGTCATTGGTCGCAAGAGACGCACGCGCGCGCGTGGAACCGAGCGGTCACAGAGTTTTTGAAGGAGTGATTCATATGGCAACGAAGAAAAACAGAAACAAGAATACGAACACGAAAATCGCGAAAGCGAAAGCCGCGAAAAGAAAAACCGCGCCGCGCCGCGCAACTATCCAACGACCCAACGACCCAACTGTCCAACCAGCGGGTCCGATGTCCACCTCAGAAAAATACATCCCACAGGAATTTGAAGCCAAGTGGTACGCCAAGTGGCAGGCGGACGAATTGTACAAAACCGCGCAGGCAGATGAACGACCCAAGATGTACGTCCTGGACTTTTATCCGTACCCGTCGGGCGATGGGCTGAGCGTTGGTCACTGCCGCAACTATGTGCCGACGGACGTGCTGAGCCGCTACTATCGGATGAACGGCTACAACGTTTTGCACCCGATGGGTTGGGACGCGTTCGGTCTGCCCGCCGAAAACGCGGCGATCAAAATGAAGACGAATCCCGCGAAATTGATCGCGCAGTACACGGGGAACTACAAACGCCAGTTCGGTCTCATCGGCATTTCATACGACTGGAGCCGCGAGATCAATTCGTCGTCGCCGGAGTACTATCGCTGGACGCAGTGGATTTTCTTGCAACTGTACAAATCGTGGTACGATCCGCGCGGGAACGCCGCGCGCCCGATTGCCGACTTGGAAAAGCAATTGGCAAAGCAAGGGACGCGCGATCTTCCGGGTGCGGACACGCTGACGGCTGAACAATGGAATGGGTTAGATGCGAAAGCGCGCCGAGAGTTTTTGTCGAACTTTCGCTTGGCATATCGCAAACCCGCGTGGTTGAATTGGTGCCCGACTGACAAGACAGTGATCGCGAACGAAGAAGTCAAAGAGGGCAGATGCTGGCGCTGTGGCACGCTCGTCGAAAAACGAATGTTGAACCAGTGGTTCTTTCGCATCACCGCGTACGCGGATCGCCTGGTCGCGGATTTGGACACGATTGATTGGCCCGAGCGCATCAAGTTGATGCAGCGGAACTGGGTCGGGCGGAGTGAAGGCGCGGAGGTTCAGTTCTCAGTGGACAGTGGACAGTGGACGGTGGACAGTCAACCTGACCACCGACCACTGACCACCGACCACGCAATCACTGTTTTTACGACGCGCCCAGACACACTCTGGGGCGCGACATTTATGGTGCTCGCGCCGGAGCATCCGTTCGTCGAAAAATTGACGACGCCGGAGCGCAAAGCCGAAGTCGAAGTGTACGTCAAAGAGGCGATGCGTAAAACCGAAGCGGATCGCACCGCCATCGAAAAAGACAAGACCGGCGTCTTCAGCGGCGCGTACGCGACGAACCCGGTCGACGACGAAAAAATTCCGATCTGGGTCGCGGATTACGTGATGATGAGCTATGGGACTGGCGCGATTATGGCGGTGCCCGCGCACGACGAGCGCGATTTCGTGTTCGCGCTGAAATACGGCTTGCCGATTCTGCCGGTGATTGCTCGCACCGACGGCTTGGCGAAATCGTTCGCGCTCGCCGGGACGATGCGCGCGGGATTTGCCGACGCGCTGCGCGCGGAAAAAATTCCGTTTGACGAAAAGCAGGGCTCGCTGTACATCACGATCCCATTCGCGCAACTGGATCGCTACGTCGCCATCGCGCAAGAGTTTGTCGCGCCGGGCAAGTGGGACGAAGTCGTCGGCGCGCGGTGGCTGTTCATCTTCGGCAAGGGCGATCTCATCACGTTCGGCGGCAGCGACACCGAAAGGCAAATCCTGGCGCGCTGTCACGCGCTCGAACCGAACGTGCGCGATAAACGTACGGTGATGGAAATGTTG
>Ga0315289_10010044_pt1 | contig 13583 bp, 20 predicted proteins | sample YL17G11_40_MG_FD_203452 | JGI IMG/M metagenome (GOLD analysis project Ga0315289, IMG submission 203452) | Sediment microbial communities from Yellowstone Lake, YNP, Wyoming, USA - YL17G11_40 | ecosystem: Environmental > Aquatic > Freshwater > Lake > Sediment | place: USA: Wyoming | collected...
CGTCGGCCTGCGCTGGGGTTCGCGGCTGCAGAACCTCACGACCTATCTCAAAACCTCCGCTATCGGCATCATCGTCGTGGGCGTCTTTTTCTTCGCTAAGGGCCAGGGCAGACCCGTGAATTTCGTCGAGCCCGCACCCGGCCCCTTCAACTTCGGGCTGCTTGGAGCCTTCGGCGTCGGCCTGGTCGCTTCCCTCTGGGCCTACAAGGGCTGGGAGGCGGCGACTTATAGCGCGGGTGAGGTTAAAAACCCCAGGAAGAACCTACCCCTGGGCATCCTCATCGGCACGGTCTCCGTTATCGTCCTTTATGTCCTCGCGAACTTGGCTTATCTTTACATCTTCCCCGTCGGCAAGATCGCCGCCTCCGAAGGCCGGGTGGCCCTGGACGCCATGCAGATCATCAGCGGCCCGTTCGGCGCGTCCCTCATCACTTTCCTCATCCTCTTCTCCATCCTCGGCGCGGCCAACCAGAACATGCTGACCTCGCCGCGTGTTTACTTCGCCATGGCCCGCGATGGCATGTTCTTCAAAAAGGTCGCCGAGTGCCACCCCAAGTTCCTCACTCCGCACGTCTCCATCGTTGCCATCACCGTCTGGAGCATCCTGCTCACGCTCACCGGGACGTTCAAACAGCTCTTCACCTACGTTATCTTCGGCGAGTGGATCTTCTTCGGCATGACGGTCGCGGCGGTCATCGTCCTGCGCAAGAAGCGTCCGGACCTCGAGCGGCCGTACAAGACCTGGGGTTATCCGGTGACGCCGATCATCTTCGTCCTGGCCGCGGTCTACGTCGCGGTGGGGTCCCTGCTTAGCTCCTTCAAGAACGCCATGTTCGGACTGCTGATCATCTGCCTCGGCATCCCCGCCTACCTCTACTGGAAGGGCAAGCTGAATAAGGGCGGCGAAGGACGTACTAGCGGGGATTGAGGCGGGGGGACATCAGCGGGCGGCGACCCTGCGGCCGTCCTGGACGACGACCCGCCCGTTCTTGAGGACGACGCGGACGGGATTCCGGCCGAGCTCGTAAGCCAGGGATACGTAGCCCGGGATATCGCAGAGCACGAGGTCCATTTTTTTCCCCACCTCGAGACTCCCGACGGAGCCATGCCGGCCGACGGCGAAGGCGGCGTTCCCCGTACAGGCGTTGATGGCCTCTTCGACCGTCATCCCCAGGGTGAAAACGCCGAGTTGGAGGACGAACGGCATCGCGCTCAGATTCGAGCTCCCGGGGTTGAAATCCGTGGCCAGGGCCACGACCGCGCCGGCGTCGATGAGCAGGCGGACGTACTCTTCCCGCCGGTCGCGGTATTCCGGCGGGACGTCGTGGGCGCCCATGAAGGTCGGGACGATGTCCACGGGGTGCAGGGCGGCCATGCCCTGGCCGTCGACCGTGACGGCACCCGGCTCGGGCGAGACCTGGGCCAGGAATTCCTCTTCGGTTCCGACGAAGACGATGACGCCTTTGGACGAAGCCACCCAGCCGTTCTCGACGAGGCCGACCTGCCGCTGCGCCCTCCGGTCCTTGAGCTGTTACTTCGAGGCGGCGGCCTTGCCCGTACTCATGGAAACAATGACTCCATGAGTGCGGCCGAGGAGAGCGTGGATTACGAATAGAGGGTGATGCCAAGGGGGGAGGGGGACTGTCCAGGTTCGGGCGGATTTTCGGCCGTCTTAACCGATAATCCGCCCGCCGGAATTCCGGCCCCCCAGATCTTGAGTTCTTGACACATGTCCGGGACCGGGCAATCCTTATTTTACGAGGGGAAGGGTTGATTCTGAGGCCGACGTCGGCGGATTCACGCCCCGCGAAAAAAGGAATTACCTATCCTTTGGAGGGAACCAAGGATAGGCCAGTCCCGTCTATCGGGATGGAAGGCCTTTGATTCCATCCTATACCCCGAGAGAAAGGACGTCGATCATGAGCAACCGTCGGAACCTGGGGGTCCTGTTTACCGCTCTAGGCATCGTGGCCGGTCTTCACTTTGCTGCCGGCGTCGAGCTTCGAGCCGCTCGAACGGGACCGCGAACGACCGGGCCCCAGCCGCTGGTCATCCGGGTCCAGCCCGAGATGGCGGTCATGGGCACGCCGTTTACGCTTACGCTCGCCGGGCTCGACGCCAATGAAGAGGTGACGGTTAAAGCCGCGTCAGTCGATAAGCGGGGACGGCTTTTTCGCTCGTCCGCGGTCTTTGCCGCCTCTCCGCAGGGAACGGTCGATGTCGCCTCCCAGGCTCCCCTCTCGGGGGATTATGCCGGCGCGGATATTTTCGGCTTGCTCTGGTCAATGCAGACGCAGGCCGCCCCAGACAAGCGGCCGCCTTCCTATGCTCAGGATGAGGTCGACGGCTGGACGGTCGATTTCGAAGCCCGGTCGGCCTCCGGGAAAAGCGCTTCCGTCCGCCTGCGCCGCGTTTATCAGATGTCGGGGCAAGGCCTGGTGCGCATACCTCTGGACGAGGACGGGATGCGGGGCTTCCTGTACTGTCCCGACAAGGGAGACCCTTTTCCCGGCGTTCTCATCCTCGGCGGCAGCGACGGAGGGCTGTACGAATGGTTGGCGCAGGCGTTCGCCTCCCAAGGTTTCGCGGCCTTGACGCTAGCCTATTTCAGCTATCCCGGCCTCCCCGATGAGCTTGTCGAGATCCCTCTCGAATATTTTTCAAAGGCCATCGCCTGGATGAAAGCACGGCCTCAGATAAAGTCCGGCAGCCTGGGCCTGGCGGGCGGCTCCAAAGGGGGCGAACTGGCTCTCCTCCTGGCTTCCCGCTTCAGCGATTTTCAGGCGGTCGTGGCCTGGACCCCCAGCGCGCACGTCTGGGAAGGGCTCAGCCAGAAGTATTTTTCCCCGGATTATGTTCCGCGGTCATCCTGGTCCTTCGAGGGGAAGCCCCTTCCTTTCGTTTCGTTCAACTCGCGACCCGAGGACAAGGCGCTGGAACTGAAGGGCGAGCTCAACTCCTACGTCGCCCTCCACCAGCGTGCCCTGGCCGAAGCCGATCCGGCCGTGCTCGAGAAGGCGGCTATCCCCATAGAGAAAATCAAGGCGCCCATCCTCCTGATCTCGGGAACCCAGGACCAGACTTGGCCTGCGGATGATTTCTGCCGGGCGATCATGTCCCATCTCGAGAGCGGCGGCTTCGCTTATGAGCACAGGCACATCAGTCACAGAGGGGCCGGCCACCAATCGTTCTTGCCCTATCTCATCACCGCCCATACGGCCCCCATCAGCGGGGGCGCGGACAAGGCCAATGCCGCCGCGGGATTCGTTTCATGGAGAGAGACGATCGCCTTTCTCAATAAACACCTGCGCCGCTGAATGGCGGCAGGATCCGGAGCGCCGTCCGCGGCATGCGCGTCGGAAAGAGGGGATGGTCCTTGCAGTCCTTGAAATCCCCCGGCTGGGCCGCGAGGCCCAGGGCCAGGCCGAGAATGAGCGCGATCGTCGCGCCGAGCATTCTCTTTGTCATGACAGGCTCCTCCTCACTTGACCTTGTCGAAATCGGCCTTCTTGAGGTTCTCGAAGACCTCGCTGACCGCCGCTTTGGCCAGGTCGGGGCTGATCTGACCTTCGAGCGTGACCTCGAGACGGACGTTGGCCGTGCGGGCCACGCCCTTGAGCTTGACGTTGGGGATGGGCGGCCGGTTGACGCTCCCGGCCCCAGCCGCGCCCTCAGCCGGGCATTCGGACGTGAAGTCGACGAAGACTATCTCGCCGCCGGCCAGTTTCTCCCTTTGGACCGGTCTCTTGGTCCTCTCGAGCTCGCTTGTCGCGTTCTGGAGGGATTGCTGGTCGGCCGCGTCCCCCTGCATCTTGAGGAGCTCCGCCATCTCCCCGCCGTAATACGTGACCGCGACGCTGATGCGGGCCGGGTACTCGGCGGACTTGATGCACGGGTGTTCGAAAGGAAACGGGCGGCCAATGCTCTCATCGACGATTACGAGAAGCGGTTCCCCGAGGCGATCCGTTGCCTGGAAGAGGGGCTCGAAGACTCGCTCGCGTTCTACGACTTCCCGGAGGTCGACAAGAAGCGCATCTCCTCGACCAACGGCCAAGAGCGGCTGAACATGGAGATCCGCCGGCGCAGCCGGGTGGTCGGGGTCTTCCCCTCGGTCGAGAACTACGCCCGGCTGACGATCTGCTATCTCATCGAATACGCGGAGGACTGGGCCAGTGAACGCAGCGATATCCGGGAGGATAAGGCCCTCGGGTCTTTGGACAGGCTTCATGAGCCGACGGCTCAAGCGGCTAACTGAAGTGAGTTATTACGGGGAGCGATAAATAGATTGCATTCAAGAGGCATAAGGGACGCTCTCGTGCTTGAAGTAGTTCATCACAATTTGCGGTCGGCGTTGACGACCGCGAAGATAGCCGGAGATGTCTTTCCGCATCGTTTCTGCGTCGGCAGGCCGGCGACGGCCCACCGCGTTGCTCTTGACGTCCTGATTCAGATACTCGTCCGGATTCAAGTCCGGCCGGTACTGATCGCTTAGCGAACTTTTTTCAAACGCAAAGGGCGGATGCCCCCGGAAGGGGAGTCCGCCCATTTTGATTTTCGGGGTTTAATTCCTATCTGTGGGAGGCGCTCCCGGCCGGGCTGGGGGGTCTTGCCCCCCGTTGCTTTACTTTCGCCGGCTTCCCGCTTCGGCATTGTGTATCCTCACGGAATTTGCCATAATGTTCCTGAAGCTGGAGGAAGCCGGAAAATGAAGTTTTTCATCACAATCTCTCAAGATGAAGACGGTATGTTCATCGCTGAATGCCCTTCGATACCGGGATGCATCAGTCAAGGGACGACGGCGCGAGAGGCCGAAAAAAATATTCAACAGGCGATCAAAGAGTGCTTGGAGGTTCGGGCGGCTAAAGGAATGCCGCTGACGGTAGCCATCAGGCAGATCGAAGTACGTCTGTAAAACCTGGCCCTAATGCCCGACGTCCCGCTCTTGAAGCCTCGCGAAGTCATGAAAGCCTTTAGGAAACTGGGCTGGGACGTTGCACGTCAAAAGGGAAGCCATATCATTCTGACGAAGGAAGGACATATCGCGACTCTCTCGATTCCCGACCATCCCGAAGTCGCAAGGGGGACCCTGCGGGCCCTTATCGCCAGGGCTGGATTGACAATCGAAGACTTTCTTGCGGCGTTGGGCAGATAAGCATGCCCAGGGCGCTTTACTTTTTTCCTTAGCCTTTCCGACCCCCCCGGCACGCTTCTTGAATCAGTCCTCCCGATGTGCCGGGAATCTATCGCCCTCGCCGGCGGCGGGGGCCCCGAGCTGTGCTTGGGAGTCAGCTTCCGCCGCACTCGCCCGTAGATAAGGAGGCGGGCGAGTGGCGAGCCCAAGGCTCGCCCTTGGCATCCTGGTCTGGGCCAAGACGAAGAGCGAGGCCGAGCGGGTGGGAAAGTACATGCTCCGGCCGATACTCGCCTTGGAGCGGCTGACATTTCTGGAACCCGAGGGCAAGGTCGGTTATCGCTGGGGCCGTGACGGCGCGGGGCAGGAGACGGAGGTGATGGATTATCTGGAGTTCATCGCCCGGGTGACCTCGCACATTCCCGACAAGGGGCAGGTCATGGTCCGCTACTATGGCCTATACGCCAATGCCCACCGGGGAAAGGCCAAGAAAGCGAGCTTGAGTGCGTCGGCGCTCCGGGTGGTCGAGGAGGAGCTCCGGCGCCTTCCTTCCAAACCCTGACTCGGAAGCCTCGTGGAGGACAGACGAAGCGTCGGGTTGGGCGGCCCTAATTCGGAAGCCTCATATAGGACTGCGAAGCGCTGCCCTCATGATCCGTGGCCGTCTCATGAGGACTGCGAAGCGCTGCCCTCATGATCCGTGGCCGTCTCATGAGGACTGCGAAGCGCTGCCATGATCCTGAAGGTCTACGAGGTGGATCCGCTCGTTTGTCCCCGGTGCGGCAGCCCTGCAGTACTCATGGCTTCCATGAGTGCGGCCGGATGAAGGTCGTCGCCTTCCTCACGGAGGTTGCCCTCATGGAGGCCATGAGGACTAGCAAGGCTGCCGTGGTGGATCGCATCATCGATCACCTGAAGCTTCGGTTTGTGGCGACGAAGCCCCCGCCGTCCCATGTTTTTACCGAGGTCGCCCTGCCGGAGGCCGAGGAGAGCGGGGAATATTCTTGATTATTCGTGATCACGAGGAGCGGAAGTCTATCGTCTTTTAGCCGGCGCGGCGGGGTTTCTTGCCCCTATTGGACCTTCGGACACGTTTTTTCGCGGCTATTGACATCGCCGCCCGGCCGGCCATATACTTCCAGCATAGTTAGGAGGGTAGATTCTTTGTCCGGAGCAGGAATTCACCACATCGAAGAAAAAGGAAATTCTTATCCCTGGGGATTGACCGGGATCACAAGACCTGAGATAAATCGTCTCGGCATCGAAGAATCATAAGTCAGGAAGAAGGAGTTGTCACAGAATGGCCAAGCACAAGGACCAACCCTCTCAGAAGCCGAACGCCGACCTCAAGCCAACTTCCGAGCCGACCATGAATCGGAGGGATTTCGTGAACACCGTGGCCAAGGCCGCGATCCCGACGATCGCGTTCCTCGGTCTGGGCAGCTTGGGCAAGCTCCAGGCCAAGACGAACACGAGCCGCCAGAACCTCCCCCAAGGGCTTTCGAAAGACCCGAAAGATTGCGTTCTGACCTGTGAAGGTGGCTGCCGGGGCTGCGAAGGGGAATGCCTGGGCACGTGCAAGGACGCCTGCTTTCTTACTTGCGAAGGCTCCTGCAAGTATACCTGTGAAGGCGGCTGCAACGGCACGTGCGAAGGGATGTGCAAAGGATCCTGCGGAGGCGCCTGTTCGTCATCGGCCTGGTAGGACTTGGATGCCATCGCTCTTGATATCGCAAGACGATCGGCTTCCTCGGCCTTGGACGCGCGGGGAATTCGGCCGTCCGGTTCCTCGATGGCGCCCCCAATCTGGACAAAGTATTCTCTGAGCATTAATCAATGGAGGATTCCCTGATGAAAAAGAGCCTATTTACGCTTTTGATGCTCATGATCGTTGTGTCTCCGGTGGCTTTCGGCAAACAACCGGACTCCGCACAATCACAGCCAAGTTCAGCCCAGCGCGATGGCGTAAAAGTGTATTCCTCGCAAGGCTACTATGTGAAGGCGAAAAACTACAATGATGGGGCGCGCTATTATTCTTTCACGTATGTGGTGACGGGATACGACAGCAAAGGCGCTGTTGTCAGCAAAACGGAAGAAACGATGAAGGACTTGTTTCTGGAGGGAGAAGAAGAAAGAAACCTCTTCACCGCCCCCACAGATCCCAAAAAAGAAATTGCCTATTGGGTAACGATTACCGACGTTTCGGGCGTGAGAGGAACAGGAGCGAGCGGACGACGTCGCCGATGACCTGGAGTTTTACAAACGACAATCATCTTAAATGTAGAAACCGTTGATACCCCGTTGAGCAGGGGATCGGCAGGACCCCGGCTAAGCCTTCGTTGTGATGGGGATCAGTTCTTTGATCTCAAGCTGATCCTCATGAGGGAAGAGAGGGCATAAATGAAGAAAACGGTTCTTTTCTTAGCTGCCATTCTCGTGCTGTGCTGCGGAATCGCCTCATCGATCGGCCGGCAGGCGGTATCTGAAGAGGCCCGCCGCTACCTGGCGCGTGGCGAAGCGGCGTTGGAGATGGCAAAATCACCGGACGAGTATGATCTGGCCGCCAAGGAATTCCAGGAAGCGGCGCGTCTGGCTCCGACTTGGCCTGTTCCCTTCTACAATTTGGGACTGGTCTATGAAAAGGCAGGAAAGCTCAAAGAGGCCATTGCCAGCCTTGGGGAATATCTGCGCCTTGCCCCCGAAGCTTCGGATGCTGCGGAGGTCAAGGAGCGGATCTACAAGCTTGAGTATAAGGTTGAGCGAGAAGATATTTTGACAATAGCCGATATTGTCGATGTTTTGGTTTCATTTGGGAAACACGAGAATTGGCAAATCGTGAAGCGTGGAATATACGAGCGAAATAAAGATTTTGCCACGTGCGAGGAATGTGGGTACCTTTATCTATATGCCTTTATTACACGCGTTGACAACGATAAAATAAGAGTGCCAAGAATGCTTGTCTCTGCTGACGGGGGGTATCGCATAGCAGAAGAGGAATCCTATAATATCATTAAGATTGAGGGATCCGTTGTTAAATTTGATATGCAGACCAGTTACGTCGGTTACCCTATTCGTTACCCCTATCGCGCTGAGACAGAACGGACCGAAATTGAAGTTGTGTCGAGGACATGCGTAAAGACAAGATCAACAGTCGATCCAGGGATTGGAGCTCAGTATGTAGCGGAATATAGGAAACAATAGGAAGTAGTTTTTGCGTGATTGGAGTCGGGGTACGGAGAGGAAGATATGACAACGACGGGACGAGTCAGACCCAGCAAGCCGGCGTCGGCTTTTGCCCTGATCTTCGGCATTGTGTTTGTCGTTTTCGGCGTATCCGCCGCAATCCCAAGCTTCGGCATGTTCGGCGTGGTCTGGACACTCGGCGCCCTGGCCATCTGCGTGTATTTTGCGATCAACCTCTTTTCCGGGCATGGCCTGGCCGAGAAGGTCGTCGAATTCAACACGTTGACGCCATCGCGACCGGACGCGCCAGCCGCGGTGTCGGCTGAGGAGCGCTTGAGCAGACTTGAAGAACTCAAGGGGAAAGGATTCCTCAGCGAGGACGAATACCAGCAGCAGAGGAAGAAGATCATCGGCGATCTCTAGTTCGGTTAAAGTCGCCGGCCTTCTTGAATTCTCCTTGAACTTGGCGCATGGCGGGTGACCGTTCACCTCGAGAATCACCTTCAGGGGTGATGGACGCGATTTGCCATACGGCCGAATCTGGTTTTCAGAGGATATCTCGATAAGGGAAGGAGCGAAATGATGAGCGAGCCGAAAGGCCAAAAGATCAACCGGAGAGACTTCATCCAGGCTGTCTCCAAGGCCGCGCTGCCGACGATCGCCTTCCTCAGCCTCGGACGTCCGGGGAGTTCGGCCGTCCGATCCCTCGACGGTCACCCCCAACCGGGCAAAGGGCGTTCCAAGGAGTCGACCAACTGCGAGAACTCCTGTGAGGACACCTGCAAAGGAGCATGTGCCAGCTGCACGGGGGGCTGTCTGGGAACCTGTAAGGGAACGTGCGAACTCGGCTGCGGGAAGACCTGTCGAGAGGTTTGCGCCAATTCGTGCACGATCACCAGTCAGTGAAGACATCGAGGCAGGATCCTGGCCAAGAGGTCAAAACTTGCCCAATTGCTTGACTTTACCGCCGGGTTTAAGGCATACCTTGGGATGAAGGATCACACTAGATAGGGTTATTGACCCGATTCGCCATACGAGAGAATGTGGTCCTAGCGAGATATCGCGATTCTGGAAGGAGCGAACAGATGAGTGAACGGAACGACGAGAACATCACCCGGAGAGGTTTCATCCAGGCCGTCTCCAAGGCCGCTCTGCCGACGATCGCTATTATCGGTTTGGGACGATCGGTCCATCTGTCTGCCAAAGCCCTGGATAAGAGCCAGGGTTTGGATCGGCGGCGTTCCCAGGAGCCCCAAGACTGCGGTCAGACGTGCATCGGCAGCTGCCGCCGGGTCTGCAAGGACACCTGCGAGGCCGACTGCACGGGCAAGTGCAAGAACGATTGTGCGGTCGGCTGCAACAGCAATTGCGCGGGCAAATGCAAAAACGACTGCGCCACGACCTGCAACCACAATTGCGAGGGCTTCTGCAAGGGGCAGAACCAGTACTGAAGAGATTGATCCTCGTTGTCAGCGTCGATGTCCAAGAATAATCCGGTCAAGATCGAGCCGAACAGGTCCTGGGAAGAGAATCGCTCGAAGAACGTCACGTTCGTCGTCACCGAAGACTGCCAGCTCCGGTGCCGGTACTGCTACATGGTCGGCAAGAATAAAGCCGGCCGACTCAAACTGGACATCGCCGAAAAAGCCATCGATTATCTCCTGGGGCAGCGGGAGCTCGTTCCGGAGAGCTCCGTCGTCTGGGATTTTATCGGCGGCGAGCCGTTCCTCGAGATCGATCTGATCGACCGGATCTGCGATTATTTCAAGATCCGGGCCTATGAGCTGAGCCACCCCTGGTTCGACAGCTATCGTTTCAGCTTCTCGACCAACGGCCTGCTCTACAACGACGACCGGGTGCAGAAGTTCATTGCCAAGAACGCCTCTCACCTGAGCATCCAGATCACCGTCGACGGCACGCGGGCGAAACACAACCTGCAAAGGGTCTACCCGAACGGCCAAGGGTCCTATGACGATGTCGTCCGGAACATCCCCCGCTGGCTGGAACAGTTCCCCAAGTCCTCGACGAAGGTCACCATTTCGAGCGACGACATCCCCCATATCAAGGAAAGCGTCCTCCACCTTTGGGGGCTGGGCATCAAAGAGGTCAACATCAACGTCGTCTTCGAGGACGTCTGGAAACCGGGGGACGACGAACGGTTCGAGGACCAGCTCGTGAGCCTGGCCGACGAGATCATCGCGAAGAAGCTCTACGAGACGTATTCCTGCTCGTTCTTCTCGAAAATGCTCGGCTATCCGTACAGGGACAACAACAACTGGTGCGGCGCCGGCAAGATGTTGGCCGTCGACCACCTGGGGAATTTCTATCCCTGCGTCCGGTTCCTGGGCTTCTCGCTCCAGAACAGGGCGGCCTTGGTCCTCGGCAACTGCTTCGACGGGATCGACCGGAATAGGCTCCGGTCGTTCTTGACGCTAGACATGGTCTCTCAGAGCCCTGCGGAATGCATCGACTGCGACGTCGCGATGGGCTGCGCTTGGTGCCAGGGTGCGAACTATGATTGCGCCGATACGGCCACGATCTTCCAGAGGGCGACGTATCTTTGCAAAATGCATAAGGCCCGGGTCAGGGCCAACAACTACTTCTGGAACAAGCTGGGCCGGAGACTCGGCAAAGACCTGAGGGCCGAGTCATCGGGGGACGGGCCCGGCTCATGCTGAAATACCTGCTGGTGGTCCTGAGCGAGTCCTCGACGTCCTTTTGCCATTATGAAAGCAAGCCCGGCAAAGGACCTGCCAAAGACCTCATCCCTCTCAAGTCGCTCGAGAACGCCGTGATCTTTGCCCTCAAGAACAACCTCAAGGTCAATTTCCTCTACCCCGCCCGAAAGCTGGGCCAGGCGTACGAGGACCTCATCGAGGGTGTGGATCATGTGAAGATCGTGCCTTTCGCGGCGCGCGCAAGATATCCGGAGGCCATCCTGGTCATCGAATCCTCGGATTTCCCGGTCGCCGTCGAGCTGAGGACGCTCCGCGGCGGGAACATCATTCTCCGGCTCCGCCGGACGGACCTGCCGAAGCTTTCCGCCTGCCTGGGCCGTCTCCTCCCGCGGGCCAAACGTGTCAACCTCGTCCTGACGGACGTCGAGAAATACGGGCCCGGGGAATTCACGGAATACCGGCGGCAACTCGAGAAGGTGTCCACCAGGCTCCAGGCGATGTCGGCCGGAAAGGAACCGCCGGAACTGAACGTCCTGACTGACCGGCTGGTCCTGGGGAAGATGAACAATTGCGACGCGGGGCTCAGCCATCTGACCGTGGCGCCCAACGGTCGGTTCTATCTCTGTCCCGCTTTCTTTTACGGCAGCCCGGACGAGACCCTGGGAGAGATCCGGAACGACGTCCCCATCGGGAACCGGCAGCTCCTCGAGCTGAAGTACGCCCCGATCTGCCGGATCTGTGACGCCTACCACTGCAGGAGGTGCGTTTTCCTGAACAGGACGCTGACCCTCGAGCTCAACACGCCGTCGTACCAGCAATGCCAGCTGTCGCACATCGAGCGGGAGGCCTCCCGGCTCTATTCGCAGAAGCTTAAGGCGGCCGGCGGGAGCGCCGCTGCTCTGGTCGACATCCCCGAGATCGCCTACGACGATCCTTTTGATGTCGTCGTGGCCAACAAGCAGTCGATCGCGGAATTCAAGAAGCTTTAAGGACCGAGGTGCGGGAGATGAAAAACCAGGTCGTCGGAAAGATCACCGAAGCCGAGCGAGACGAGATCAAACGGCTGTTCGAACGGAAGAACGGGCTTCTCGAACTATTCAAAAGCGTTCACGATGCGTCTCACCCCTTGTATGATCGCCTCGTCCAGGACATGGGGGAGACGGCGACGAAGTTCCAGAAGTGGTGGGATGAGAAGAGCCGGCTGTACCGCTGGAAAGGCGCGGCCGGACATCATTGGGAGATCGACTTCGAGACTTGCGAGATCTTCCTGAAGAAGGACCGCTAGGCCCTTTTCGGGCCGGCCGGCGGCGGCCGGGTGCGCTCCGCGGGCGCTATTGATAGATCAGCCCTTCCATGGCGACCTTGGCCAGGTCCCAGGCGGGTCCTTGCTTCTTTAAGAGCACGAGATATTCGGCCCTCATAGCCCCGGGAAAGGCGAGGGCCGTGCGGAGCAGGGCGAGGTCGCCGGCGCTGTTGAATCCGACCCTGCTCAGGGTGACATAGCCCCCGCGGAGGCCTAATACGCTCTCCCCCTCGGCGGCCGGATCCTGTGAGCTGGCCCTCAAACGGGCCTCCAGCTCCTCGGGCGAGATCACCACGAGATCCGGGACCATGATCCGATCTGTCAACGGCCAAGCCTTCTCGTTTTTAGCCAGATAATCCTCGATCAGATCCGGGGCCAATGCGCCGAACTCCTTTCCCGGCCAGTCGGGTTCATTGGGCCGATCGACGGCCATGGTGGAGCCGGCCACCAGCCGGCATTCCGGAACGTCGTTGAAGAATTGCGGCGCGTCCAATCCGGAGGGCGTTCGGACGCCGAATAGGGCCGCCAGGACCTCATATTCCCGGGCCGCGATCGGATCTGGAGCCACGGGCTGGCTGCTATCGGCCGGGGCGAAGGACTCGACCAGGCGATCGAAAACCGGTCGATATAATTCGGTCGGTTCTGTCCGTATCTTAGACGTGTCCGCTGAGTCACGCATCGGCAAGTTGCGCCGCCAGGCGCTCCCATATGCGCCCGGTGCCATCCGCCCGCAAGGAGCCGAGCCCAGAATCTGACTTTCCGTTGATATGCTTGCAGGTCCTGGATTACGCCAAGAGATACATCAATATCGGCCGGGCACAGCACGCTTGGGTGCTTATCGAGATCCTTCGGTGCGCGCTAGCATTCGAGACCCTGGGCTCCAGGCCGAGCTAAGTACAATTGGCGCTGTCGATTGAGGGTTTGGAAAGCACCGGGCTCGCAGAAGACGTCGAAAAATTCGGCTAGGCCGCGCTTCCTCACTTCGGGGGTTGAGTGTTCCGATGAGAAGCTGGATGTATTCTTCCCGCCGGTCGCGGTATTCCGGCGGGACGTCGTGGGCGCCCATGAAGGTTGGGACGATGTCCACGGGGTGGAGGGCGGCGAGGTCGCGCAGGACCTCGAGCTGTTTGATCTCGTCCTCGAGGTTGAGGCCGTAGCCGCTCTTGGCCTCGACGGTCGTCGTGCCCGTCAGGAGCATCCGGTCGAGGCGGCGGAGGCAAAGGGCGAGGAGGTCGTCCAGGCTGGCCGCGCGCGTCGCCTTGACCGTCGTCTGAATGCCCATGCCCCG
>Ga0315289_10010045_pt1 | contig 13583 bp, 9 predicted proteins | sample YL17G11_40_MG_FD_203452 | JGI IMG/M metagenome (GOLD analysis project Ga0315289, IMG submission 203452) | Sediment microbial communities from Yellowstone Lake, YNP, Wyoming, USA - YL17G11_40 | ecosystem: Environmental > Aquatic > Freshwater > Lake > Sediment | place: USA: Wyoming | collected...
ATGGAGAGAGAGAGAGAGAGAGAAGAAAACCTGCATGTGCCACATACAAGTTATCACCATGCCCCCTGCTTCTAACCACCCATGTTTGCGTCCGCCGCCCGCCCGGCACGCACGGTCACTCCCCGCTCCGGCGCGACCTGGACAAGGACAGGCCGCCCACTGCCCGCCCGCACGCCCGCCTGGACTAGGAGCGCCGCCGTCAGGGTGGCCGCAGGCGCACCAGGCGCGGCGGGGAGGTCGACGTGAGGGGGGAGGGCGTAGGAGGACGAGCCGCCGCCCGCTCCTTCTAGGCTTAAGGGCAGCAGCAGGGGCGTTCCGCACGCCACCAGTGGATGCGCCACGCTCAGCCAGGCACGCGGGGTTGACAGGCGGTCGCCGCCAACAGCAGCACACCCCCCTGCCCACCAAACACGCCCGCCCACCGGCAGCCGCAGCGGCAGGCCCACAACGCCGGCCACGGGCCGGCTGTGGGGCCCACCCGGCGCGTGCAGGATGCCCCGCACTATGGAAAGGCCCGGGAGTGAGGTGGGCGGGGGCGGGCGGGGCCAGGGCGGTGGGAGGGCGCCGCGGGCTCTGAGCTCGACCGCCGCGGCTTCCAGCCCAGCGACAGCTCCCGCCGCTGCGCCCTCCCCGCCCGCCACCCCGCACGCCATGAGGTCCGCCAGCCTGTTCAGGCGGGCAGACGCGGTGGCCACATCCACGGGCGTCCCCGCGGCGGTCAGGCAGGGCAGGCGGGCGGCTGACGAGGCGGGCCAGGCGGGGACGGGCGGCGGGGAGGTGGCTGGCGTGTCCCCACCACCACCACCACCACCCCCGCTCGCTCTTTTTGCCGCCTCCACCACTGCCAGCCCGCGCACGTACAGGCGGGCCAGGGCGGCCGCGCCCGCGGCCGGGGCGGCCAAGTCATCCATCAACGGGGCCAGAGCCGCGTCGGTGGACACGAACGCAGAGGCGGGCGCGGTCGCGAGCGTGGCCAGGGCGGCCGCTACAGCAGCGATGGCCGCTCCATCCTCTCCTGTTTCTTCCACCCGCCGTTTCTTAGCTGGCGGCCGCCGGGCTCCCACCAGCACCGCCCCGCGCCCCAGGTCCACCATCCCGCCGACTGGCAGGGGTAGTTCCTTACCATGCCGCCCCGCCAGGACGACGGCCGCCCCACCCAGGGCGTGGGCCGGGAGGAGGGCGGCGAGGGCTGGGTGGCCGCAGAAAGCGGCGGGAGCTGTGCTTCCCCCACTACCAGCGCACGCCGCCAGGGCGAATGCCAGGCGGGCCGCGTACGCCGGGTTGTCCACGGACGGCTCGGCCTGGATGAAGCCGGTCCGGGTACCCATCAGGTCCGGGATGAGGGCGGTGGCGGGCCCGCCGGTGGAAGCGCCCAGCGCGGCGAGCGCGGCGAGCGGGGTGGCCGGCAGGCCTCGCCCGCCGCCGCCACCGTCCCCACTGCTCCCCGCCACCTCCTCCTCCTCCAGGCGCCCGCCGCGGGCCCGGGCATCCGCCAGCACCGCCTCCAGCAACGCGTCGACCGCGGATCCCAGGGCGCCCAAAGTTTGCAGGCGGGCGCACCCCAGCAGCCCGCAGGACGCGCGGCGGACGGCCGGGTCCGTGTCGGCCAGGCCGGCCAGGGCGGCGCCCAGGTGGGGGTCGAGCGGCAAGGCGATGCCGCCCCCGCCTCCTCCTCCTCCCGCCCCCAGCAATGAGGCCAGGCAGGTCAGGGCCGCCGCCCGCACGCCAGGCGACTCGTCCCCCGCACAGTCCGCCGCAAAGGGCGCGGCCAGGGGCGCCCAGGCGCGGTCTGCGGCGCCTAGGGACGCCATGGCTTGCAGGGTCGCCCCCCTCACCGCGGCCGCATCATCTTCCAGGCCATGCACGAACGCGCCCGCAAAGGAGGCCCAGTCATCCGCGGACGCGAAGGCGGCAGCCACGGCGGCAGCGGTGGACGCGGCGGTCAGGGTCGGCGGGGCGGGCGCGTCTGCGCCGGGGCCGTCATCGTATCCCTCCCCTCCTCCCCCAGTCACCAGGCCGCCAACGCCGAGCCCGCCCCCGCTTGCCGCCCCGGGGCCGACCACCATGGCCGCATCATCCACTGACTGCCCCTCCATCGTGCGAGCGGTCGTCTTCTTGGACAGGGCCCCCGCTTTGATGGCCGGGGAGGCGCGGATCAAGGCGCCCAGGGCGGCCACGGCCGCAACACGGACGGGCAGGTGGGGGTCGGCCAGGGCGCCTGCCGCGGCCGCAAACGCCGCGTCCGCGGCGGCCGCGGCCGCATCATCTGCCGCCGCGGCCCGGCTGGCCGCAATGTGAGTCGGGTGCGGCTGGGCGCGTCGTGCCTGCACGGGCGCCGTCGCCCCGGCCGCCGCCGCGGCCGCCACCAACAGGCGCACGCCCCCCAGGCGCACGCCCGGCGCGTCGTCAGCCAGCGCCTCCACCGCGACCGCGTGGGCGGAGCGCGGCAGGCGCAGGCCCGGGGCTGCGTGCACGAGGCCGTCCAGGCTGGCCGCGCGCACGCCCGGGTCCGGGTCGGCCGTGTGGGACCGCAGGGCGGCCCGGGCAGCGGCCTGGTGGGCCGGGTGGGGCGCGGTGTGCGCTGCCAGGGCGACCAACCGCACGCCCGCCGCCCGGAGCGCCGGGTCGGGGGCGGCCAGGGCGGCCAGGGCGACGGCTGTGTAGGAAGACGGGTCTGCTCCAGCCGTGCCCACCAACCTCGCCATTCCTTCCAGGGCCAGGCGGCGGATGGTGGCGTCCTCCCTGCCGTCGGCGGCCAGGGCGGTGAGCATGGTTGAGGTCGAGGCAAGGATGGCGGGTGGTGCTCCCGCGCGGCGGCCGTCCCCGCCTTTCGCCGCCGCCGCCTTGACCCCCAATCTCAGGGCTGCTACCAGGCGCCTACGGGCATGCAGGTCGCCCTCGGACTCGAGGGCGGCGAGCGTGCGGGCCAGAGGAGAGGTGGACGCATCGGCGGCGCTCGCCGCATCACTTCTTGGCGCTCCCGGCGCGCCCAGGGCGCCCACCAGGCAGGTCAGGGCCAGGTCCGCCATTTTCAGGGAGCGCAGCCAGATGCAGGGGTCGGCTTAGTTAATGGAAGAGAGGGAAAGAGCTCGCCATGGTGTGATAGGCGCGTATTTTTTCTTTTTTCTTCGTTTGCTTGTCTGTGAGCTCGACCCCGACGACCTTTTCTCGACATTTTCAACGTCTACACGCACATTTTGGAGTCGCCTCTCTGCTGATGTCACTCACGCGTTGGCCAGCATGGAGACCATGGGGATTGGGTTGAGGTCCTGGTGTCTAGCCGCCCGCCATGCTGTCATCACTCCGCCCACCCCCCCCATCCCGCCGCCCCTCTCTCTCATCATCACCACCCGCGTCTTGCGCCTCTCGGTCCGCCGCCCGGGCCGCCTCCTCCCAGCCCGCCAGGCCTTCCCTGGCAGCTGCGTTGGCGGCCCGCACCGCGTCCGCCTCGGTGCCCGCCTCCCACAGGGAGGCGGCCAGGGCAGCGTGCGCGCCCGCATCAGGGCAGCGCAGGAGGCGCTCCAGGGGCGAGAGCGAGGCCAGCGTCTCGCCCAGGACCGGGTCGGCCAGCGCCCGCCGCCGGTTGAGCAAGGGGGTGGCCGGGTCGAAATGAGACCCGCCCGGCCCGTACACGCTGTCTGGCAGCGGCCGCCACCGGGCGAAAAAGTCAAAGTGGGCAGGCAGGAAGTGTTGCGCCTTCTGCCAGCCCTTGGCATCGTTGCCCAAGTAATCCTCATGCGACCCATGAAGGCGTGCAGGACGCCCAGCCGTTCCTCGTCGGTCGGCAGCCAGGTCGCGCCGTCTGCGATCTCCTTCCACAGCCACGGCTTTTCGAGCGCGCCGCGGCCGACCATTAGCCCCGCCACCGGCGTGGAGGCCAGGCGGGCCTCCACCTCCCAGTGCGTGAGGACGTCGCCGTTGCCGATGAGGGCCAGGGCCGGGTGGGCCGCCGCGACGCGCGAAATGGCGCCCCAGTCGGCCGCCCGCTTGTAGCGCTGCTCCTGCGTGCGCCCGTGGACGGTGACCGCGGCCGCGCCCGCGTCCGCCAGGGCCGCGACCGTCGCGTCGACGTTGATGTTGTTGGCCGACAGGCCCGTCCGGATCTTGACCGTCAGGGGCAGGGGGCTCTCCGCGGCGATGCCGGACACCAGGGTCGCCAGCTTGCGCGTGTTGCGCAGCAGGGCCGCGCCCAGACCCCGACGGGTCGCCTCATGGATGGGGCAGCCCGCGTTCAGGTCGACAAAGTCGCAGCCCGCCTCCGCTGCGGCGCGGGCGGCTGCCAGCCCCTCGCCCACGTTGTTGGTCGTGAACTGGAACCCGTACAGCCTCTCCCCCGGCGCACGCCGCAGCCGGGCCCGCTCCACGCGGTCCCCCCTGGCCAGCGGCCGCGCGAACGCCATCTCGCTCACGGTGACGGGCGCGCCAAAGTCGGCGCACAGGGCGCGGAAGGGCAGCGTCCCGACCCGGGTGAGCGGGGCGAGGATGACGGCACCGCGCAACCTGGAGGCTAGGTGGGCGTTTGCAGCCAGCTGGGATGGCGAGAGCGTGGCGACAGGGGAGGGGCGGGGACGGGCTGACGGCCGCCGCCCGTCGGTGTGTGGGAGAGGAGGGGGGCCGCCTGGAGAGGAGGCGGTCGGGTCGCTGCCGGCGCCGCCGCCGCCGCTCTCGGCATGCGCCATCACCCTGCTGCCAGCCCCGGCCAGGCCACGCCCATGCACGCGCCGGACGGGTAGACCGTGCACCAGCTGTCCACCAGTGATACACATAGGAGGACGGCCAGGCGTGGCGGGCCGGCAGTGCATTGTTGGAAGAGCGGGGCCAGCCGCGGTCGTCGTGTCCAATTTTTTGTTGTTGGGTAAAATATTTTTACAGGCCACGCCTGTAAAACCGGGCCAACGCCTTGGGCGCCCCCGCCGGCACCGCCTCCGCCGCCGCCGCCTCCCGCCGCTCCGCCCGCTCCTCCGCACTCACCCGGGGCTGCCCCTCCCCCGTCAGGCGCGCCCGCAGGCCCGCTTTCTTCTCTTCAATGATCACAAACTGCTTCTTCTTCTGGCGCCGGGTCGGCCGGTTCTTGCCCTTCATCCGGGCGGGCCCGCCGTCCGCCGCGCCCAGGGCCCGCGCCCGGGCGGCCGCCGCCGCGTCGGCCGCCGCCTTGGACGCGGCCGCCACCTCCTCGCGCACGGCCTTGGGCGCCCGCGCGACCGCGCCCATGCGGGTCGGGTCGAGGACGATGCTGTCCGCGGCCAGCTTGTCGAGGAGGGACCGCACCTCGCCCTCCCGGCGGGACCGGCGGGACGCGTACGGGTCCGCCACCCAGGAGTCCAGGTTGGGTTCGCCGGAGCCGGGGATCAGGGCAGAGGTGAAGCCGCCGGCGTGGCCGACCCCCAGGGCGTCGTCAAAGGGGCAGAAGGCCAGGTCGCGCAGGCCAGGGGCGGGGAGCTCAACCCTCATGTAGGGCGCCTGCGCCTTGGCGTGGCCGTCCAGCATGCCCGCCCACACGCTGACGGTGCGGCCCGCGCCGACGGCAACCAGGCCACGCTGGGAGATGTCCAGCGCGGCCGCGGGCGCCCGGGCAAAGTAGGAGGACAGCGGCCTGAACGCGCGCACATCCCACACGCGCACCTGGCCGTCCGCGCCCGCCGTCACCATGTGGCGCCCGCCCGCGTCCACGCTGATGCACCGGACCGGCCCCTGGTGGGTCAGCAGCTTGGCGACGGGGACGTTGGAGTTGGGCGTCCACAGGGAGACCGTCCCGTTGGCCGCGCCCGTCGCGAGGACCCCATTCCAGGGGTTGCGGGCAAGGACGGCCTTCGCGCCGCCACCCGGGCGGGTGCGGTGGGTGGCAACGACCTCGCCCGTCGTCGTGTCCTGGTAGCGCAGGATGCCACCGTCCGCTAGGGACGCCAGCAAGAAGTGGTGCGGCAGGAAGGCCAGGCGGGCCGCGCCGCCGTGGTCGCGCGCGGCGTGGACTTCCACGCCGCGCTTATCATAAATGTACACGTGCCTCTCCTGGGCCGCCGCGAAGAAGGCCTCGGAGTGCAGGAACACCGCGTCCCGGACCCGCTCGCGGGGGAAGACCTCACAGGTGCGGGCGGCGCGGGCCCAGTCGAGGACGGCCAGGTGGCCGCGGGCCCCGCCCAGGAGGAGGAAGCGGCCGGAGCGGGAGTAGTCCAGCGAGTAGGGGCCCAGGTCGGCCAGGGGCAGGTCGAACGCTTTCCGGGCCGCGCCCGCCTCTGCCAGCGTCCCCAGCTCCGCCTGGGACACCTTGTACGTGCGTTCCAGGGTGCCGGGCTCGGCTTCCAGGCCGCCGGGCGCGGAGGGGAGGAGCCAGGTGTGGGCGGCCGAGGCGGCCGCGGCCGCCTCGGCGGCCAGGGCCTCCGAATGCCGCATACGGCCCCGCAGTTTCTTGTCGACGATGGCCTTGGTCGCCAGGGCGGGGCCCCGGGTGAAGGTGGGCGCCGCGGTGGGGTCGGCCCGGGCGGCGGACCGGGCTTTGGAGGAGGGGCGGCGACTGGGGCGGGAGAGAGGGAGACGCGACGGGAGAGGAGGGAGCGGGGTTAGAGAGCCGTCGCTGCATGCGTGTGGGGAAGAGGAGCGGGGGTGGGGCCCCTGCCCGCCACCCCAATACCGCACATGCATATGACTTTCGCTGCGCCCACCAGTATGTCTGTATGGACGACGCGCCCGCCCGCCCCCACACGCTCTGACAGTGCTCCTCACCGTTTCTTGGCGCCGCTGCCGGCCGCCGGCGGCGCAGGCGCGGACGAGGGCCCGGGCCCGTCTGTCATGTTTCTTTTTTTCTAGGGTGCGGTTACTGGTTCACCAAGGTATGCGCGAAGCTCACGGCGCGGGTCAGAGTGGTGGTTTAGGCGCAGTGAAGGTTCGGGCGCAGGTGGTGGGCGGGCTAGCGAAGAATGGAGAGAGTGTGAACAAGAGAGCGAGACTACATTCACACAATTCTTTTTTCGTGACCCCCGCCCAGCTCTCCCCACCATGCAGCCCCTGCTGCTGGCCCGGCCGACCCGGCCCTGCCGCGCAGGCGCCATCCTCTTGGCCCGCCCGCTCGGGAGGAGTAGGGCCAGGGCCCAGCCCGGCCCTGTGACACCGCACCCGCCGCCGCACGTGCTGCGCCGCCGCCGTGCTTCCGGCCCGGCCGCCGAGCCGCCCCGCCAGGCGGGGGACGCCCGGCTAGGTGAGGGAGGGGGTCAGTTTTGAGAGCTTGTGTGTGCGCGCGCTGGCGTGACCCGCCCTTTAACCCGCTCTCCTCCTTCAAAATCCATCACAGACGGCGCCCCCCCCTCTCCATCCACCCCGCGCTCCCCGCGCGCGGGCGACGCCGCCCTGGCCGCCCTGTGCGATTCCGGCCTGCCCGACGCGGACGTGTGCGAGCTCGTCGACCTGCCCCCCGCCGACCCGCCCGTGCTGGCCGAGGCCTGGGCGCGCGGCCGGTGGTTGTTGGGCCTGCTGGCGCTCCAGTCGACGTCCTCCTTTGTGCTCGACGCCTACCAGGGCCTGCTGCGGGAGCACCTGGTGGTCACCCTGTTCCTGACCATGCTGGTGGGCGCGGGCGGCAACGCGGGCAACCAGTCGGCCATCCACGTCATCCGGGGCCTGGCGACGGGGACGCTGGACGCGGGGGACGGACGCGACTTTGCCCGCACGCTCGCCCACCAGCTGGCCGTCGGGGCGCTGCTGGCGACGGGATTGGCGGTGGGCGGCTACGGCCGCGTCACCCTCTCCGGCGGGTCCCCCCGTGACGCGGCCGCCATCGCCGCCTCCCTCTTCGCGATCGTCCTCACCTCCGTGGCCGTCGGGACGGCCCTACCCTTTGGCCTGGCCAGGGCGGGGATCGACCCGGCCAACGCGGGGACGAGTGTCCAGGTGGCGGGCGACGTGCTGGGCGTGGCGATCACGTGCGCTGTGTGCAGTGCCGTCCTGGGCCAGGCCGCGGTGGCGCTGGACTGAGGTAGAGTAGAGACGTTGCAGAGAGAGGGCGTGCTTCCTTAGGAGTGTTGAGTAGACAAAGAAAATAAGAAGGAGAAATTTTTGAGGCAAGGTTTTTGAGAACTCAAAAAAAATGCATTCAACACACACGCACACACTGATCCCACGTAACCACGCGCGCGCGCTCCTAGGCAGATGACAACAAGAATAGGGCAGGCTCAACACAGAACACGCCACACCCTCACACTCGCCCCTCTCCCCACTCTCTCTCTCTCTCTCTCTCAACCGTTTCCCATTCATCACGACACGAGCGCGGACGCGGTCGCGCTCTCGTACTTCCACGTCGGCGGCAGCTTCTTGGCCCGCTTGTAGTACCGGGCCAGGCGGTGGATGCGGGACTCGACCAGGATGAGGCGGAACTTGCCGTCCCGGTCCTTGCGGAAGGAGTCCAGGTGCTTGCGCATGGAGACGGCCTTCTTGATCAAAAAGTACAGGTCCTCCGGGATTTCGGGGGCGAGGCCCTGGCCCTTGAGGATGCGCAGCACCTTGGAGCCCGTGACCGCGGACACCTGGGCCACGCCGTGCGAGTCCCGGAGGACGACGCCGATCTGGGAGGGGCGGAGGCCCTTCTTGGCGAGCTTGCAGATGTGGTCGGTGACCTGGGAGAAAAGCGAGAAAAGCGAGGAGGGTTTTGAGAGGATGGCGGCGAGGCCGAGGTCGAGGTCGAGGGGAGAGCCGCCGGCGCAAGTGAGAAGTAGAGGCCAAACCACGGCCCGTCCCAAGCCATCCCATCCCACGCAACCTCTGGATGCGCATTCTCCGTCAACCACGCCCGCCTGTAATATTGACGCGGGCGGTGGAGAGCACGGGCGGGCTGGTAGGCCGCGGGCTGGCAGACAGCAACTGACGCTCGCCGTCACGATCGGCTCTCCTGTCTCTCCTCAATATTTACCTCGGCCGTCGTCGTCTTCAGCCAGGACGGCGCGGAGCGGCGGTAGGGCAGGGCGGAAGAGGACATGCCCTTGCCTTTGGAGTGCATGCGGCCCATGGTGAGGTGAGTGTGTGGGTGGGGGTCTGGGGCGGGGGGCGGGAGGAGAGGGGGAGGTGAGGGGCGGCGCGCTGGGTTAAGAGAGGGATTTGTCTCGTTTTGGGCGTGGGGAGGACAGCACGGCTGGTCATGCAAATGCGTTCTCAAGGCAGGGCAGCTATTCCGCCGTCGCCTGGAGGTGGCGGGGCGGGCTGGAAGTGGGCGGGCGGCGAGGGGGGGGGCGGGCGTCGGGGCAGGCTGCCCCAGGGCCGCCGCCGGGCGGATCGGCGGGCTGGCGAAAGAGCAGGCACCTGGCGGGGGGCTGGCGCCACACTTCGCCCGCATGTCACGCCCAGGCGATAACGCATCGACCGTGCTTTATGCCAGTATGCTTATGCGCGAGGCCCAGGGGGAGTGTGAGCGTGTGGCGACGCCACTGGAACCGCCCCCCCCCCCCCCCCTCCGATGCAAGAGACGACCCTCCGCCGTCGACTCCTCTAGTTTCCTCTCCCCGCGCGCGACCCCTGTAGTCACCGCACGCCACGCCACCACTCTGGGAGTGTAGCTACGAGAGTGGAGCAGCATGCTGCGTGGGTGCGTGGATGGGGAATCGGGGTAGGATGCACACACCTTGGCGCTCCGCCGGGTAAGTTCTTTCACGTAGTGAGACAGGAAAAAATTAATCTAACTTCTCATCACTTTTTCTTTTCGCTTCCTCTCCGCCTCCAGCGCCATCCTCTAATGATCGACGAGCGTGACCTCGGCTTCTTCACGGTGCGTGCCCCCACTTCACACGGGGCCATTGCACCCCCCACCCGCGCAAGGCGTGGTGTGCCGTGCCGTGCCGTCACCCGGGCACGCCTCCACCCTCTCTCCGCGCGCTCACGCACTCGCCGCCCATTCAAAACTCGCTGTCCCTCACGTCCCTCTCTTCTCCGCCCTGGCAGAACATCCTGGGCCTCACCCTGGTCGCCCTGCTGATGGCCTACCATTACCTGGCGGCCGAGTGAAAAAGGAAGAGAAAGAGAGAAAACGCTAGAGAGGTAGACGAGAAAAGACAACACTCCCGCTCCTTTTTCTCCACCCATCCATCCCTCCATCTTCCCATGTCTTTCGTCGGCGGCAAGCTCAACCTGAAGGGGGGCCTGCCGGGCGTGGGCAAGGACAAGAGGAAGAAGAAAAAGAAGACGGAGAAGGGTAAGGACAAGGCGGCAGCCGCCGAGGAAGGCACGCTCGCTCTGGTGGCCGAGAGAGAGGACGGCGCGCCTGGTGGCGGCTCAGCCGACGCTGCCGCCCCTCCTCCCCCACGCGCCGACACCCGCACGGACGCCCAGAAGCGCCACGACGCCGCCCTGGCCGCCCGCGAGGCCGCCCGCATCCGCCTCCTGGCGGCCCAGTCACACCGGGAGCGGGTGGCCGACTTCAATGACAAGCTGGCCGCGATGAGCGAGCATCACGACATTCCCAAGGTGGGACCGGGGTGACGAGAAGGAGAATGGGGTGGAGATGCTTGTGTCTGGTGCGGGCGTGTGTAATGAGGAGCGGACGCGCCCCGTGTTGTGCCCTTTTTTTTTTCACTCATGAGAAGTGGCTTGTTAAAGAGCAGCGGGCGCGAAACGAATGCTTTCTCTTCATTCTTTTTTCTATCGCCTTTCGCGGAACGACTTGCACACCACCCCTGTCCCCCCCATCAGATGCTCCGCCGGACCGCCCTTTCTTCAGCCCGCAGGGCGGCGGCCTTGCTGGCGGCGGGCGAAGCCGGAGGGTGGTCCGCCACCACCCCCATCGGCGGCGCGCCGCTGTTGTGCTGCGCTGCTGGCTCGCTCTCGCTCGCCCGCCGGTCCAAGGCCACCCGCACGGAGACCGACACGTTTGGGCCCTTGGAAGTGCCGGCGGACAAGTGAGTGCGATGTATGGAAACGGACCGCGATCGTGAGAGCGCGGGGGCGGTTGAATGAAATGTGGTGTTCTCGCTCGCGCGCTCTTCTCGCCCTGCTCGCGCCGTCGCCCTCAACTCTCCATCCCGCTTTTCCATCACAGATACTGGGGCGCCCAGACCCAGCGCTCCCTCCAGAACTTCAAGATCGGCGGGCCCCGGGAACGCATGCCGGACCCCATCATCCACGCCTTTGGCGTCCTCAAAGCCGCGGCGGCGGCCGTGAACGCGCAGGCGGGCGACCTTCCACCCGCCTTGGCGGCCGCGATCCAGACCGCCGCTGGCGAGGTCGCCGCGGGTCGCCTGGACGACCAGTTCCCCCTGGTCATCTGGCAGACGGGTTCGGGGACCCAGTCCAACATGAACGCGAACGAGGTTATCGCCAACCGGGCGGCCGAACTCTTGGGCGTGCCCCGCGACGCGCCTGCAGCCGACCGGCGGGCGGCCTGCCACCCGAACGACCACGTCAACTTTGGGCAGTCCAGCAATGACACCTTCCCCTCTGTCATGCACATCGCGGCCGCGACGGAGGTGTACGGCCGCCTCCTGCCGTCCCTGACGCAGCTCCACGCGGCGCTGGAGGCAAAAGCGGGCGCCTTTGCTCACATCATCAAGATCGGGCGGACGCACACGCAGGACGCGACCCCCCTGACGTTGGGCCAGGAATTCTCCGGGTACGCCGCCCAGGTCGCGTACGGCATTGCCCGCGTGCAGGGCGCCCTCCCGCGCTTGCTGGCCCTCGCCCAGGGCGGCACCGCAGTGGGGACGGGGCTGAACACTCGCCCCGGGTTTGCAGAGGCGGTAGCAGCAGCGGTCGCGGCAGCCACAGGCCTCCCCTTCACGTCCGCGGAAAACAAGTTTGAGGCCCTGGCCGCCCACGACGCGTGCGTGGAGGCGTCGGGTGCCCTCAACACGGTGGCGGCCTCCCTGTTCAAGATCGCCAACGACATCCGCTTCCTGGGGTCCGGGCCCCGGTGCGGGCTCGGCGAGCTCCGGCTCCCTGAAAACGAGCCGGGGTCGTCCATCATGCCCGGCAAGGTCAACCCCACGCAGTGCGAGGCGCTGACGATGGTGTGCGCCCAGGTGATGGGCAACAATGTCGCCATCACGGTCGGCGGCGCGTCCGGCCACTTTGAGCTTAACGTGTTCAAGCCGCTCATCGGGGCGGCCCTCCTCCAGTCCACCCGCCTCCTGGCCGACGGGTGCGCGTCCTTTGCCGAGCACTGCGTCGCCGGCATCCAGGCCGACGAGCGCCGCATTGACGCGCTCCTCCACTCCTCGCTCATGCTGGTGACGGCCCTGAACACGCGCATCGGGTACGACAAAGCCGCGGCGGCGGCCAAGAAGGCGCACAAGGAGGGGACGAGCCTCAAGGAGGCGACGCTCGCGCTCGGCCTGGTGAGCTCGGATGATTTCGATGCCTGGGTCCGGCCGGAAGACATGATCGCGCCCAAGTAAGGGGCGTGGTGAAGGCGGGTTGGCGTGCGATCCCGTGTGCGTGCGTGTCACACCCAAAAAAAGAAACCAAAGAGGCCGGCAGAGGTCAACCTCCGTCCCGACAACAAACAAAACACACACTCCCTCGATCCATGTGTTGAGATTCATTCCCTGCCCTCCCGTCTCTGTCTCTGAACGCATCACCTCTCCCCTAACCCCCCCTCCGCCCAGCCCCGGCCGCCCTCGGCGGCGGCGGTGGCGCCTTCACGCCCGCCGCGGACTGGATGGACAGGATCTGGCCGATGAGGTCGCCCCGGGAGGAGCCTACATGGCGGCCGACCTCCTTCCCGCCCTTGAAAAAGATGAAGGTGGGGACGTCCGTGACGCGCAGCTCCTGGGTCAGGGCTGACGCCGGCACGGACGCGTCCGCCAACAGGCGCCCGAACGCCGCGTACCCCTTGAAATTGCGGGCGAGGGCGAGGACGGCCGGGAAGATGTGGATGCAGGCGGCCGCGGTCGTGGTGGACACATCCAAGACGACAAGCTCTGAGGGTCGCCCCTCTATCAGCGCGTCCAGCCCCGCCCTGTCCTTGATTTCCGTCACGTACGACGACGGCTTCAACCCCTCACCCGCCACGTCCCCGTAAAAGAGGACGCCTTCCCCGATGTCCCGCTCCATGTCATTCGACCCTGCATGCTCCCACACTTTGGTACCTTTCATCCAAAACTGGACGGTCGGGAGCGTGGTCACGCCCAACTCCGCCGCGGCGGCCGCGCCGGACCCGGTGCCCGCATCCAGCTCCAGAAAGACCGCGTCCGGGCAGTCCCGGGCGGTGCGGGCAAAGGTGTGCTTGATGGCGACGCACCGGGCCAGGGCGGCCGCGGCGGCCGCGTCCGCGTCCGCCCGCCAGAGAATGTCCGCCTCCTCGCACCCCGGCTCACAGACGGCCGGGTCGCCGACCTCCAAGACGACCAGGCGCCCGCCAGCGCTCTCAATCGCTGCCTGGAAGGCCGGGTAGGAGTCGATCAGTGTGACCCGCTCGTCCACGCGCGCAGACTCGCGCACCCGCCGCTCGCGCGCCTGGTCGGGTGTCTCGCCCGGGCGCTGGGCGGCAGCGGCGGAGGAAGGCGAGGGCTCGGGCGTGGTGGCGATCGCGGCCTTGGGAGGAGGGGCGAGCGAGCGGCGTGTCGAGGCGGCGGCTGCGTGGTGATGAGACACGGCGCGTGAGTGAGTGAGAG
>Ga0315289_10010046_pt1 | contig 13583 bp, 14 predicted proteins | sample YL17G11_40_MG_FD_203452 | JGI IMG/M metagenome (GOLD analysis project Ga0315289, IMG submission 203452) | Sediment microbial communities from Yellowstone Lake, YNP, Wyoming, USA - YL17G11_40 | ecosystem: Environmental > Aquatic > Freshwater > Lake > Sediment | place: USA: Wyoming | collected...
CCGTCTTGGCTATAATTCTTTGCCGGTCTTTTCGGACGCGTCCATCGGGCCAGCGTAGCTCAGTCGGTAGAGCGGCTGATTCGTAATCAGCAGGTCGAGGGTTCGAGCCCCCCCGCTGGCTCTCCTTTTCTCCCCATATAAAATTGCGTTATCAAGCACTTAGCGAAGAGAGTAGTCCGGTTTCCTGTTCCCTTAGATTCCTTCGGATTCCCGTGTTTTCAAGAATAATATGGCAATATTTCGGCCATCGGATTCTGAGTCTAGTGATCGCTCGTCCTGGTAGTCCTGATTACCCAGACACCCATCCTCCCCAACGCTGGTCCTCGCGCACGATAAGCCCCTCTCAAACGTGCGATATATTTTAGGCATATCAGCTTGAAATACCCGTGCTATTCACAGAGGCCAGGGAATTTATGCGAAAGCTTACGGGATACCCGAAATTGGGTCCCAGAGGCCCGTAGAGCGATTTTGGGACATTCGGTCTCCCCATATACGAAAAACGCCCGTAGGATAACATGGGTTTATTCGGTTCCCCATATGAAACCTCCCGGAGATCGGCCGTCCTGGGGCATCCTGGGTGCCTTCCGGGGCCAGCCTCCGCCAAGGCCGAACGCCTGAAGGACTGACGCCAAGCTGCTTTTCACGAAGATTGACATCGCCGCACGGCTGGCGATATAGTCCCAATATGGTTTTGAGGACGTATTCAACGCCAAAGGCCAGAGACACAGCATACTATTTGGAAATATTTGCATAAAATGAAAATAGATAAATCGAAGGCACAACCCTTTTTAAAGTGGGCAGGAGGGAAGAAACAGCTCATACCCGAATTAGCTAAGTATATACCCAAATCATATGGGCAATACATCGAGCCCTTTATCGGAGGAGGCGCGCTTTTCTTCTATTTGCGTCCAGATCGGGCCATTCTCGCGGATAGCAGCAAAGAATTGATAAACTGTTATCGAGTAGTGCGTGATAATGTTGAGCTTCTCATCCATGAACTGCAGAGATATAAGAATGAAGAAGCATTCTACTACAGGTCAAGAGACCTTGATCCGGATGAGCTTTCGCCGATCGAACGAGCAGCACGCACAATCTATCTGAATAAGACAGGCTACAATGGGCTCTATCGTGTTAATAAGGCAGGTAAATTTAATGTCCCATTTGGCCGACGCCTGAATCCGCAAATATGTAATGCAGCCATATTAAGAAGCGCAAGTGAAGCACTGCACAGAACGAAACTAGTTGCAGCCGACTACAAGACGACACTAAAGAAGTATGCCAAAAAGGGAGACTTTATATATCTAGATCCTCCCTACTACCCAGCGGGAGGATATGCCGAGTTTAAGAGATACACACGAAAGTTCTTCTATGAAGAAGATCACGTTGAGCTGCACGGTGTGTTCAGTGAGCTTGTGGCCAAGGGTTGTTACGTTCTGCTTACGAATTCCAACACGGATTTTGTCCGCCGTCAGTACTCAGGTTTTGAGTATAGAGCCATTAATGCTCGCCGCAACATTAGCTGCGATGCCTCTACCCGCCATGGAGAAGATTTAATTATCTTCGGCAGTCCAACTCGCAGCCGGCGCATCTCCGAAGAACCACTGCTACATGGCACTCTCCTAGAGAAATTCCCCGGAACGCGGCTAATGGGGAGCAAGTACCGAATTCTATCGTTTATATGGCAATGTGTCCAAGATCTCAAGTTTGATACTGTTCTGGATGTGTTTTCAGGAAGCGGAGCAGTATCCTATATGTTCAAGCAGTATGGCAAGCAGGTCTATAGCAACGATTTCATGCATTTTGCCTATTATTTTGCGAAAGCATTAATCGAGAATAACGAAATCGTTTTAAGTGCTAATGATGTGGATGGGCTCATGAAGCCCAACCGTAAGGCAGGTAGATTCATTTCACAGACCTTTGCTGGCCTTTACTTCACGGACGCCGAGAACCGTTTCCTTGACTCTATTCGAGCCAACATCGAGCTTATCGCTCATCCGCTAAAACGCGCAATGGCACTGGCGACACTGACTCGCGCCTGCCTGAAACGTCGTCCACGAGGAGTATTTACCTTCGTAGGAGATCGATACGACGACGGTCGTCGTGACATGCGGCTTAGTCTCCAAGAACATTTTCTAGAGAACGTAAGGTTTTTTAACGGCGCGGTTTTCGATAACAGACGCAATAACTGCGCCTTTCATGATGATGTCTTTGATTTGAAGGTGAGCGCGGATCTCGTTTACATTGATCCCCCATATGTGACGCCGCATTCCGACAACGATTACGTGCGACGGTACCATTTTGTTGAGGGACTCGTTCGAGAATGGGAGGGGCTCGATATTCAGGAGCATACCCGGACAAAGAAGTTCCGCAGCTATGAGACGCCATTTTCGTCAAAAGATTCAATATACGAAGCCTTTGACCGCCTATTTGAAAAATTCGGATCCAGCATCCTTGTGGTATCATACTCGTCGAATTCAATCCCTGATAAAGCGGACCTCGTCTCTATGCTCAAAAAACGCAAGAAACATGTTCATGCATACCAGGTTCCGCTTACGTACTCGCATGGCAATCAAGGGGACAAGGTAGGCGACAACGCTAACCGAGTGCTCGAATATGTATTTGTGGCATATGACTAAGAAAAACGCTCAGCAGATTCCTGTATGGAACCTCGGAAACACCACGCTTCGCAATCCTAATCGTATCGCCCGGGGTTTGCGTTTATTCGCGGAGGAGTTTCAGGGAAAAGTGTATGGGTCGAGGGAAGAAGCAGAGTTTGCTGCTCGGCTTGCTAAAGAAGGAATCGTGGAAACCGAAGGGAAGAACGATGCCTGGTTCGGGCGAAAGTGGAGGTCTGCTTTTGTTAAGCTGGGTTTTGCTACCGATAAGGATGTGAAGATTCATAGCAAGACCATTAAAGCTCAGCTGTTTCCCCAATACCTTCCTGAACTTCAGCTCAGCGGCCTTCCATATGAGCTGACCCCGGTAGGGCATAGATTATTGGATGCAAGTCAGGGTGCGTCATCAACTGCGATTGAGGACGTATATCTTCGCCAGCTGACGATGCTGGAGCTCCCGTCGCCGATCGAGCCTCGGTTCTTAAACGGTAAAATGAAACCATTCATTTTACTGTTGCAGATCTTGGATATGTTTCGGAGCAAAAACCTTCGAGGTTTAACAAAGACCGAGATTGGCGCTTTCATACAGATTTTTAATAACCATGATAATGATTTAGCACAGCGTATCGTATTGGATATTCAGGCTTACCGTAGAAAACGCAGTTCAATCGTAGGGAAAGTCAAACGACGTGATTACGATCAGCGGACATTAGAACAGTCCAGCGAGAGGACCCGTATTAAACCCGAGAGTCTCCGCGATTATGCAGATACAACGGCCCGGTACTCGATCTTGACAGGAGTTATTGCGTGGGATGGCAGCCGACTCGTCCTGCGTGAAGCGAAAATTTCCTTGGTCAAAGCGATACTGGCTGAGCCGCTTGTCTTTTTCTCGGAGTCGGATCCGTGGAGATACCTTAAAGAATTCTACGTGGGCAAACAGCTTCCATTGGATGATGCAGCATTTGCTTTAGGTGAGATAAGAATCCTATCAAAAGAGCTTAAGAAGTTGGGCCAGCCCCACCCTCCTGAGACAGCAAGCGTCTCCGTCAGCACTCCTATTCAGGACTTGAACAGGCTTCGTTATCAAATAGCTGATCGGCTGACCGAGGCCCGTGAAGAAGCTTTCGCTAGTATGCAATGTCAGTCTCAGGCACTTATTGAAATTGCTGATTACCTTGAGGCGCTAAAAACATCGTCAGCGGCAAAGGCTTTATACATTTTTGACAAGGCTGCCTTCCTTGAGTGGACAGTTTGGCGTGCCTTCCTTGCGATTGACCGTATTGTAGGGGCAATTTCTAGTACTCGCCGCTTTCCGCTTGATCAAGACCTCCGGCCACGAGACGTTGCTCCCGGCAACGGCGCAGACATGGTTTTTGAGTTTGATGATTTCGTTTTAGTCGTCGAAGTCACGCTCCTTTGCACGTCAAGGCAGGAGGCGGCGGAGGGTGAACCTGTTCGCCGGCACGTTGCCACAGTCGCCGCGACCACCAAGAAGCCGAGCTTGGGCTTGTTCGTAGCGCCGAAGATCGACCCAAACACGCTTTTTACTTTCTCTAGCGGCCTCTGGTACCGGGGGGATAAGGCAGAGAATGTCAATATCGTGCCGCTTACCCTTGATCAGTTCCGTGATATATTCAACCATTTCCAGACGAAGCGATTTGCGCCACGTGATTTGAGGGTCCTCCTTGAATCTTGTATTGCAGCTAGGATTAACGATCCAGCTAGGTGGCAGGCTACGATTGGAGAGAAGGTGAGCAAGTGGTTGAGTGCTGACGTTCAAGTGCCGGTTTCTTGAATCCGAGTGTGAACGCCATATGGCCAAAATAAGCCCTCAAGTGCTTGACGTCAGCGAAATTCGGACACTTTTTTCGCTGTTATTGACATCGCCGCGCGGCCAGCCATATACTTCCGGCATGGATAGGAGGGGAGATTCAGCTCGCTCGGAAAAAGCAAATTCTTATCTTTCGATTTGTATCGGGTGTTACAGGTGAACTGCGTGTAGTGGGAGTGTGTATTCCCTGGCGAGATGCTCATGTTCGGACAGGCCGCAAGGATCGGAAGTCATGGGAAGATCATCTCAAGTACCTCAAATGCCTGCCCACAGTGATCAACAAGTATCAGGGGGATGCACAGCCCGTTGTCATTGCGGGAGACTTCAATCAGCGAATCCCCCGACAGACTCAACCTCAACACGTTTACGGTATGTTGGAACAGATACTTCTGGAAAACTACGAGGTCGTTACGTCAGGCTATCGGGACGATATCGGTGGTTATCTAATTGATCACATTGCTACTGATGGACGATGTTCTGCCAAAACCGAATCGATTATCCCGATGAACACCGAGGATGGAGAACGACTGTCGGATCATCATGGCGTCGTTGCGAAGATAATCCGTAAGATGGCCCCATAGGCTGTTGTCTTATGTCGTGGACTGGCGATGATGTCGGGGTGAGGTAATCATGAAGGACCAATACTTCGGCGATGTGAACGATTTCCGCAAGTACGGCCTGCTCCGATTGTTGACCGTCACCGACCACCTGCGTCTGGGCGTCTGTTGGATGTTGACTGATGCTGACGGCAGGTCAGATGGCAAGTTCCGATCATATCTCAACCAGCCCGCCAGCTACCGCCATCACGATCCCGAACTTTTCGACTGGATCAAGAGGGTAGTCGCTGAGGAGCAAGATTATCGTACCGCCAGGATTGAAACATCACCTCTGATAGGCCATGCGGTGTTCCAGTCCACGATTCTGACGGACGACCTGGCTCAGAGGAACGAGTACTTCTGCGAGTGCGCCACCCTCTTTGCTGGGTGTGACCTCGTGTTCTTCGACCCTGATAACGGTCTGGAGATCAAGAAGAAGCGTCCTGGACACAAGAACTCTTGCAAGTTCCTGTTTTGGGATGAAGCCTGCAAGACATTCATGAGCGGTTCATCAGTGCTGATCTATCAGCACTTCCCTCGTCAAAAGCGAGATCCCTTCATCGCTAGAATGGCTGAGGACTTGCGGCTACGGACGGGTGCGGCAACCGTGTTTTCGTACAGGACACCCCATGTCTTGTTTCTTCTGGCCGCCCAGCCCAATCACGCCGATGGGTTCCGAAGGCAACTGATAGCTGTCCGCTCAAAATGGGCACCGAAGGAGATCATTGCCACGGAGCATTCGGCGAGTGACCGAGATCCCTTGCAGCACCATCCACGCAGGTAATACAGCATAGGGAGATACCGAAATGCTAGGAAGAGCTTTGATCACGGTGGGAACACTGGCAGCAGTCTTGTGCCAACTAGAAGGGTGTGCTGCACCAGGTGGGACCATCCACGTTGATCTTCTTCTCTTCCCAGGTCCTGAGTCCCTTCTTCGGGCTGAGCGTCAACGGCTGTTGACGTCTTATCACTTGATTTTCTTGTTCGAGCCGGGCCTCATCGCCTCTTTCCAGGGAGACTCGATCTCATTTATGACGTTGGCCCGTTTCTTGAGGCTTTTCTCCCGTTATGGCGGGAGTCTATCGTCCTCGACATCCGGATGAGTATGAGAGTCGTTTCGAGCGGGAGTACGGTTTTTTCCGGCCGATCATCCAGGAGGTCGTGGAGCGCTATCTCGACTGCGGCAATCCGCGCTGCGGCTTTGCCCGCATCCGTTGCCCGGACGGTGGCGAGGAACGGCTTCTGCTTGACGCTAAGCCTCTTTTCACGAAGATTGACATTGCCGCGCGGCCGGCGGTATAATTCCGGCGTGGTCAGAAGGGGGAATTCAATGTTCGGAGCGGCTTTTCATCGCGCAGCGAAAAAAAGAAAATCATTTTATTAGGAGGTTTCTAATGCCCAAGAAAAAAAAATTGGTTTCTTGCGTCCTCTTAGCATTGCTGCTTGTTGTCTTTGGTTTTGGTGAGGAGATGATTCGTGTCAAGACAAACAATGCAAAAATTCGAATCAAGGCCTCAATCCAAGGTCAGGTTGTGGCCACGGTTCAAAAGGGAGATACGTTGGCTGTTAATAAAAAGGAGGGGGAGTGGTACTCAGTTACTCTTCCCGATAAAAAATCTGGTTTCGAACTTTCTGGATATATCAATCAGATTGATATAGAGGGTGTCCAGGATCAGATAGGCAACCCCAGCTTGTTAAAAGCATCGTCGAGCGATTTCGTGAGCACCCTTGGGCCGTCGGTTCCCTCTGGCTCCAGAAGGGCTCCCGATTCCATGCGCTTCGCAAAAACCGGCAAAATTGTTTACTCAACGCTGGATACTAATTATGAACATGACATTATCGACATCATTACCCAATATCAGGAATTCAAGTTCTCTTTAAATCTCCGAGATCCATTAGAAAATGCTCTTAAGGATGGCACAGAAAAACTCGAGAAAAAAGTTATCAAGGCTGGCGGAGATGCAGTTATTGGCCTTAGGCTTCAATTTACAAGTCCAGTGGGGAGAGAAGAGGGCCGGTTGTTGATATACGGCACGGTCATAAAGTTTCGATAGGGCATCTAATTACTGAGGTACTCTGAAATGAAAAAAATATTCAGTTACTTAGGAGGCCTTCTTTTGATTTTTGCTCTTGGTCTTTCCGCGCATGCGGAGCTGACCAAATTGTTAGTCAATACTACAAATGCTAACGTGCGGCTAAGACCGAATTCCCAAGCTATTGTGATATCTTGGGTACCTCTGGGAGGCATCCTAATCTCGGAAGGCAAAATTGGCAATTGGTTTAAGGTATCAATACCTGCTGATGAAACCGGTCTTGTCCTTAAGGGCTATATCCATCAGAGCCTGGTTGAAGTCCTAGGGCAAGCAGCTGTGCCAGTGTCGGGGGAATCTTCAGTTGCGGTGATAAAATACCGGATACGGCTCGTCTCCGCCAATGCCAGCATCCGCCTGAAGCCTGATCTAAGATCGCCCAGTATTATTGCCATTCCCCTGGGGGCAACCGTCCTATCGGAAGAAAAGAGGGGAGGTTGGTACAAGATTAATTCCCTTCCCGACAGCGATGGGGTGGTGATTAGCGGATTCGTTAAAAGCGAAGATGTTGAACTTCTTGAAGAAATAAAACCCCAGGTTGAGCCACTAGCAAATGCGGAACCGGAGGGCCAGGCACGGCCAGCGGAATCTAAGCCGGCGAAGCCGGCAGCCACCGCCTACATCGGCGGAAAGAAATTCAGCAAGGGCTCTTTCTATCTTACGCCCCAGCTGGGCATCAACACCTGGGCCGTTCCCTTCGGCCTCAACGCCGAATATGCCATCACTCTTAATATCGGGGTGGGCGGCACGGTCATGTCCTGGTTTTGGGGTGACATCTGGTATAGCTACAGCATCATTTACCCTTCCCTGGAAGGCGCTTATCACTTCACTAAGCTCAACATGGATAAGCTTGACCTCTATGCCGGTGCCGGGCTGGGATTCGCGATCTTTTCTTACAGCACGAAAGTGGCAGGCTTCAGCGGAACATTAGGCAACTCGGGCCTTGTGCTGGGTATTATCCTGGGCGGCCGCTACTACTTCACCCCAAATATCGCTGCCAGCTTCAGGATCAATAGCTCGTTCCTCTCAGGTTGGGGGGGATTCGGCGGCACGATCGGCGTGACTTTCAGGTTGAAATAAACTGTTGGCCGGTGAACGGCCCCCTTCCGAGATTAAAACGATAAAAGCGGAGCTCGGAGTGCACCCCAAGCGCTCCTGACTCCGCTGTTTGCCTTTCATCAGACCTGTCCTTCCCTTTCGTCCCCTAATCCGACCTTTGATTCCGGGCCCTCTTTTAGTTGGGAACCGGGAGTCGTAAACTATATTCCGCGGAAGTTGACAGCCATGAAGCCGACAGTTCATTTGATTTCTTGACGTCAGCGAAATTCGGACAGTGATTGATTTCTCCTTCTATGATTGCGAAACGCAAGGCCTCGAATACATTTTTCTTTTCTCCCTTTTCGGGGACACGTGATCATGTTACCGGAGCCTCCCTATCCGCTCCGTGAGGTCTTGATCCGGATTCCGATGATTCCTAAGACGACCGCGATCACTACGAGCAAGGCGAGAACCACCCACATCATATTGCCCTCCTTTTCTCGTTTCCGAACGAGGAATCAATCGGCTTTTGCATATCTGTATTATAAATCAAATTAACCCTCATCCAAAGATGAAAAACATGTTGGAATGGGGATTGGCCGGCAGGAGAGAATCAGGCATAATAATAAGTAACATTAGAATAGGTCCGACATTTATAGCAGGAGTAAAAGAACTTGACAAGAAGGGGATAATACGTGTCACGCTACGACATTATAAAGAGGCGATACGATAAGATTAACCGCATAAAAATGTTTTTGACCGGGGTCCCATCGGCCATCATAATTGGGCTAGCAATAAAGCTAGCGAGGGGGAAGATATCCATTTTCTGGACTATCCCAGTTTGTATATTTGCCTTATACAGCGTTCCAAGCATATTTCATAATATTTTAAAGACAGTTAGTCCGCACTATAAAGCACTGGTTAATGAGCTTCGCGTGATCAAATCAGAAATTAAATCATTGAGGGACGCTGTAAACAAAATATATATTAAATATCGGCTAAGAAACCGGGGAGAACAGTTTAAGCAAGCGTATGATCTCACGGGTAAACAGATTGATGAATGTGAAGAGAGATTAGCAGTCGGTATGAACCGAGAGAGAAAAGAAATATGGGTTACCTGCTTTATTCGGAATGCTGAGGTTGTTAGAGTTACAGCGGCGATAGGATCCGCTTTTCGATGTTCTCCTGCGGATGATCCTCGGTATTGGAAAAAACACATCGAACGCTTGGGTTGTGATGAATTAAGGCAGTATCATAACCACCCAGCCAATAATAACCGTACAGCACCGTCGGCAATCGACTATCAGACGTCTTATTCACTTAAGCAAATGCTCGGGCGTCATGCTAAGCAACTTCGGTCACTGATTATCTATTGGAATGATATTGGCGAGTGGCGAATAATCGAACATGACCAGAAGGATAGCTATTGGCTGATTATGGAATTTGACGCAACAAATCAAATTAATCTCTTGAGATGAAGAAGAAGAGCCAAATCCTGATCGTGTGCCATCTCCATACTTCAGGAGATAATGGGATGAGGCCGGGGGGAGACGGCTAGGCCGGAGCTCCCCATGCCGCGGGACGCCCGAGGGCGGACCAGGCCTCACTTAAGAAGACGTTCAGAGGGCGCGGAAATTCTCAATTCTTCCGAGTTCTCCCATTATACCCGGATCGATTTATGGCGGGCAGGACAATCATAAATATTCCTTAAAGATATCTACAATTTATCCAAGTCATCGAACTTAGGCGAACTATACATTATTTTGATGATGCTTGAAGATCCTAAATCAATGAATAGTATTTCAATCTTGGTTGATGGAAATACCCATTCAGTGGTATTTACTGGATTTTCATTTTTTGAATTTGTTGGGGGCCCATATTTTTCAATCAACAATTTTTCTAACAATCTAAATGTAGCCTTGGGTAATTCTAAAGGCTTGTTTTTAACATTAATATGAACAGCCTCAAGGTCTTGTTTATTTTTATTGAAGAGAAAATGGACCTCGCACTTGATATTATTGATTTCGTAGTCATGAATGCCGATTGGAGCATAGTGTTTTTCATACTCAATATGCTTATCATATATAGATATTTCGCCACTAAATGCGCTAATGATTTGAGCTTCTTTCATCCCCCATTTTGTGCTTCGCCAGCCGACAATATCTCTTGATTGACTTTGGATAATAGTTGGAAGAGCAGTGGTAAACAAAAAAAGAAAAGTGAAAAATATCGTCCTACGATCGGTCGACCACAAAAATGAGGTTGGGGAATAGCAGGAATTATTCAAGACTTTCATTGTCTCTTCTCAGGGTTCAATGTCATGTTCCGTCCTAGTTAGCCCTTCTTTTTCTTTATGTAAACCTTCTTCCCCTTGCTGTTGATGTAATATTGACCTGCTCCCCATCACTGTACCACCTCTAAAGTGAGATTTTCAATCCTTTGAGTCTGCCCCCTGGTGGCGGCCGAGGAGAACGCGGACTATTTTTGATCATCTCATTTTCACCGGAAGGGAAAGTCTCTCGTCTTTTAGCCGGTGCGAGAGGGTTTTCCGTCCAAAGAGCTATATAAGTGTCGCCCGCGGGGGGCGATTGACATCGCCGCGCGGCCGGCGATATATTACCGGCATGATGAGGAGGGGGAATTCAGCTCGCTCGGAAAAAGCAAATTTACCATGAACTATCGTAGGTGGCTTGTTGCGCTGCTGCTGGCGTGTCTTGTCGCACTATCCCTGAACGCTCAGGAGTTCAGGGGCAAGGTCGTCGGCGTGACGGACGGAGACACCATTACTGTCCTACAGGACAGGACGCCGGTCAAGTTGCGCCTGAACGGGATCGACGCGCCGGAACAGGGACAGCCGTTCGGGGAGCGCGCAAAGCAGTTCGCCTCTGCCTTGTGCTTTGGCGACGAGGTAACGGTCAAGACATCGGGCACCGACAGGTACGGACGAACGCTTGGGGACGTGGTTCTCGGTGACGGGCGCATCCTCAATCAGGAGCTCGTCAAGGCAGGGATGGCGTGGCACTACAAGCAATACAGCAAAGACGAGACTCTGGCGAAACTTGAGAAGGAAGCCAGAGAGAAGAAGATCGGGCTGTGGTCCGATCCTCGTGCTGTCGCGCCTTGGGAGTGGCGGCACGGAAATGCGGCTGTGACGGAATCATCAACGCCTCCAGTCAAGGCCGAAGCGGAGCCAGGCGTGCAGGCACGGTCAACGGCGCAGACGGTCTACATCACTGTCAGCGGCAAGAAGTATCACGCTGACGGGTGTCGGTACCTCAGCAAGAGTAAGGTCGCCATAGCGCTTGCGGACGCTATTGCCAAGGGGTACGGGCCATGCTCAGTCTGCAATCCACCGACTGCCGACATAGCCCCGACGGTACAGGAGCCGACAACCGCCGTCGAGCGTGAGTCTGGGGCCGCTACTACCACTGACACCGGCGAGCAGACAGTCTACGTGACGCGGACGGGTTCCAAGTACCACAAGGCCGGGTGCCGTTATCTATCCAAGAGCGCGATACCGATGAAGCTCAAGGACGCAGCGGTGCGATACGGCCCCTGTAGCGCGTGCAATCCGCCAAAGCTGAACCAATGATCATCCGGGGAAGGCCGGGTCATCGCTAACCTTCCCGGTTGAAGGGACGCCAGGACGGCTATAACCTCATAATGAAAGACGAATGAAAGCAGGAATAATTCTCATGGGCCGAATCAAATACAAGGAAGCCGCGGGACGCTTCATCCAGGCCGGGCTTCCCGCAAGGAAGAAATTTCAAGGAAGAAGGAGAAGAATTATAAAAAACGACAGGTACATTAGGGTTGTTTTAACCATTATAGCCGTATGCCTTGTTTGGATATGTATCAAAGACGTGAGGGTCGGAGGCAATTATCTTTTTGCCAAAAACCCCGGCAATAGGGGACAAGAAGTCTATGTGGCCAGAGGATACTTAGATGTAACGGTAGTTAACGGCACTCCCCTATCCCATGTTAAAACACCGATTCCAGTTGAAGTCGTGAACTATTTTTCATTTAAATAGCGCCGGAGGTGGTAGCCTTTTTTTAGGGTGTGCAATATGTGCTTTTTTAAGGCGTCGGCGAACCGTTCCGGGCGCTTCCTTCTGGCTGGGCTTCCCGCGCCGCGTCAACTGATCCTGGATGAAGGGAAAGGACTTGAATGAATTCTACCAGCTGATGGAGAAGGGATGAGGCCGCTGGGGCCGGGGCCGTCGGCTGGTCGAAAGGACGTGCCGATTGACGGAACGCGGAAAAAATGAAAAAACAAGAGATTAACCACAACTCCATACGGGATAAACTGGTTGGGCGCGGGCAGACGTTGTTTCGCGCACCAAAGCAGTTAATTCAGTTTACCAAGGTGCCGAAGCCCGATGCTTTGTTGAACGATCTGGACGCGCATCCTCACGCCTTTGTACTCGCTTGCGTAATGGATCGCCAAGTCAAAGCCGAAAAGGCATGGCTCATTCCATACCGCATTTCGGAGAAGATCGGCGGGTTTTCAATGCAGGCACTTACCCGGCTCTCACGGGCTGATGTGAACCGCCTCATGACAAAGCCGGAGCCCCTCCATCGGTTCATTGACAAGATGAGCGACTGCTTCCATTCGGCAGTGCAACGGATCAACAACAACTACGCGGGCGATGCCGCTCGCATCTGGAAAGGGAAGCCATCCAGCGCGGAGGTTGTCTATCGATTCTTGGAGTTTGACGGTGTCGGCCCGAAGATCGGGAGTATGGCGGCAAACATTCTCGCCCGGGAGTTCAAGATTTTATTCGCAGATTACTTCTCCATCGACATCTCGGCAGATGTGCATGTCCGCCGCGTGTTCGCCCGCCTTGGTCTCTGTGGTGCCGATGCCACCGTGGAACAGGTCGTCTACAAGGCGAAGGCACTCCACCCCGAGTTCCCCGGAATGATGGACCTGCCGTGTTGGGAAATCGGAAGGAACTGGTGCAAGTCACGCAGCCCAGAGTGCGACGGTTGCTACATGAAGGACTTGTGCCCGACCGCAACAGGGAAAAAATGCCTCATGATGAAGGACGAAGGAAGGGGAAAATAATTCTCATGGGAGGAGAGACGATGAAACGAATCTGGATACCCCAAGTTATCGTCTGCGTAATGCTTCTGTGGGCGCTCAATCCCGCCAATCCCTACGGATACTACACCCTTCTGCGATGGGTCTGCTGCGGCGTCTTCGGCTTTCTCGCATTTCAAGCATTCACCCTTAAGAAGCAGGGATTGACTTGGGTCTTAGGTATTACAGCCTTGGTCTACAATCCGATATTTCCTGTTCATCTTACACGGGCGATTTGGTCAGCTGCAAACATAGCTACTATCATTATCGCAGTTGCATCGATCATATACTTAAAAAAGGGGGAGAAAACATGACTATTGAAGAACGCTT
>Ga0315289_10010047_pt1 | contig 13582 bp, 5 predicted proteins | sample YL17G11_40_MG_FD_203452 | JGI IMG/M metagenome (GOLD analysis project Ga0315289, IMG submission 203452) | Sediment microbial communities from Yellowstone Lake, YNP, Wyoming, USA - YL17G11_40 | ecosystem: Environmental > Aquatic > Freshwater > Lake > Sediment | place: USA: Wyoming | collected...
CCGGGCATAGGTGACTCTGACGTTGTCAATGTCGGCATACGTATTAAACCAGCGATCATTGACCAGGCTAAACTTTAACGTGGTTGGCACTCCATGGGTTACGAAAACCGGTATCTCAACCGTGCCACTTACGATCAGAGGATGGTCATCACCACAACCATAATGTTCGTGTTGATGGGTGAGCGTGAAGACCTGGGTGGCGTCAATATACGCCCCCAGGGTATCGTAGGAAGGCATCAAAACATCTAAAGTATGAACCTTATACCCGAAGCTGAGTGTTAGAACACCCGTCGCCGTCGGCGCGAAAGTCTGCGCCAATGTAGCAGTGTGAGGCGGTATGTCTCCATTGCATAGAGCATCGTCTGCTTCTGTCCCCAGGCGAGCAAAGCAGTTTCCAGAAACGCATCTTCTCTCGACCGGTGGAGATTGGACAGTCCAGTTCGGTTCAAGTGGTTCCTCAAAGTCTCCGTTGCAGAGACCACCATCACAGGGAAGACAGCATGCCCCACCAAATTGTTTCATCACCACTGGCAGAAACACCTGTCGGGTCGGCGGGACAACAATGATAGAATCCAAAGCAGGTTCGGACGCTAGACCAGCAGCTGAGGTCGCCAGGACTATAAAGCTGCCGACGTCGCCCACTTGCGCAGTGCAAGGTACACCCACTGTCACCGTAAACCAGCATGCCTCGCCGATCCCAACGTCAAGGCACATAGCAGAGGTCGGGCTGACGAGCCACGACACAGAAGGAGACACGTTTACGACGATCGTATCGGTGAAGTTGCCCATGTTTGTGATCCAGTGAGTGAACGTCACCTGATCGCAGGGTCGGGCATAACGCACATAGTCTGGCCCAACCAGGACACCCACGCGGCGGGCTACCAAGACTCGCGCCGTGGTGTGCGTCGAGGTTTCACTGGACGTTGCCGTCATCTCGACAGGATAGACACCACTGATCTCATCGGTTGCCGGTTGTATAGTCAAAGTGAGCGTGCGATAGTCCCAGGCAGCGAGTGAGTCTACGTATACAGGCTCAATCTGTACTCTCCCTCGCCAGCCTTGGAGCGTACCTGTCGTTACAATGATGTGGGTCAACGTCTGATGGCCTGTGTTGACCAACTGATAGCCCATCGTGACGGATATGCCTGCTTCCGCCAGTATGTCCAAAACCTCCGGCGAGAGACTCATCGAGAAAGCAGGCTGAAGCGGACCACTGATCATCGTGGATTCGTGCACGAAGATCAAGCCAGTTTCATTGCTATCGAGCAAGACGTTGTTGAACACCGTGCCAGCGGCCGATGCAGACGTGCTCAACACAATCGTTACAGATTGTGTTCCCCCTGGCAGAAGGCCGGGCATCTGCCAAAGTGTGTTGATGGGCGGGTTGTCTGGCGCAGGAGTAGCAGTGATGAACGTAGTATGTGGAGGATAGCACTCTACCAGAGAGATGCCGGTCATGGGAGCCGTGCCGCTGTTGGTGTATGCAATCGTATAGGTCAAGCGTTCCCCGGCGGTCACTGGATCAGGCATATCGGTCTTGCCAAGCGTCAGGATCGGAACGCTGCGCACCAACGTCTCCTCCAGGTCCCATCGGGCAGAAGTTTGATCGCTGCGCCACTCCACCCGGTTGAGGAGCACAGAGCGATCGGAGAGAGAAGGCTCGACAGTCGTCGTGATCACGATCTGGTGCGGGTCATCCACCGGCAGGCTGCTCAAGCGCCAAAACCAGACCTGGCCTGCACCACCAGCCGGCAGCGGGTTGGCGTCGCCAATGAAGTGAACATTCGCGTTGAACGTATTGGTGATCCCGACGTTGCTTGCCGTGCTATTCCCTGTATTGCTATACACGAGCGTATACACGAGCGATTCGCCGGGGCGAACAGGATCTGGAGCGTCGAACTGTACCAGATCCAGCACAGGTTCCTCAATGTACTCGTGGATCGAGGCATCGTCGAACCAGGCGGAGCCTGCACCATATAGGTGGCATTCCAGGCGAACGTAGCGCGTTCCAGGCGGCGCCATGTGGCTGCTCATCAAATGTACCCACCTGCCATCCGTGTCGCCTACACCCACGGCATCCACGATTCCGAGAATAGTGTCTGTGCTGGGCCATCCCGACCAAAACGCTAGACTGACAGTCGCTTCGTCCGACAACTGATCGGCGTTCACCCAGACAGAGAACTCGTAAATCCGGCCTTCGCGCGCAGGGACAGGTTTGGAGCGCCAGCGAGACCTGGATCCCGTGGAACCACTCCCGATGAATACTGAGTAGTCACCGCTGTGGCGGGACTGGCGGGAGCGAGAGAAGGCCACCGGGCTCCCCTCGTAAGTCTCACAAGTCCAATCAGCCGGTTCGTTGGGAAATGCCCCCTCGCACTCGAAACCCGGGTTCGGCGCCAGATTGCCCGGCTCGTCGCAAGTCTTCGGGGCGAGATGGAGAGGAACCAAACGAGGCAAAGAGGGCGCAGCCTGGCTGGTGCCCGTTCCGCTTCCCAGGAGAACTACAAACAGTAAGACCAGGAAACCAACGCCCGATATCAGGCCGAAAAGAAGGCCTGGACGCCGAAGATAACGAAGAACAGTCACCATCAGCAGCGTTGGATGGTCCTCTTTTCTTTCCATGATTACCCTCCTCTGGCTATACGCTTACCTCAGGACAGATGGTGGGATGAGTGGAAAGAAGAAACCCGGTTTGTGGGTTGGTTGGGAGGACAGGGGGCAGTTGCGGATAGATGATCACATAGACGATTACTGTCCCTCCGGTAGATCAGGACAGGTCCTCTGATAGGGAGTATCACGTTCCACATAGCGCTCCGATCCTGGCCACGATGCCCAGCATCCAGACCCCAGCTTTTGATAGGGAACATCACGGCTCATATAACGTTCCCACTCATCCTTCGTCAGGTTGCGCCCGACACGGGCACAGGCAAATTCGAGCAGACCTCCCGGACCCTCGATCCTGGCAAAGTAGATGCGCGCGCTACCATCACTGCTGGCAGTCACAATGCGCGTGTTGTCCGAGTTCCACGCCGCGTGCAGGACCGACCCGTTATGCCCACTGAGCGTGAAGAGCTCTATTCCTGTAGTTGCATCCCACACTTTGGCGCTTCCGTCATCACTGGTAGTCACGATCCGTGCGTTGTCTGGACTCCAAGCCGTGTACTGGACCGGTCCTTTATGCCCTATGAGGGTACAAAGTCCCATTCCCGTGGCTGCATCCCACACTTTGGCGCTCCCATCACCACTGGCGGTCACGATGCGCTTGTTGTCCGAACTCCATGCTGCATGCCCGACCCAACCGATATGCCCACTCAGGGTGAAAAGCACTGTACCCGTAGCCGCATCCCACACTTTGGCAGTCTTATCGTAGCTGGCGGTCACGATGTACTTGTCATCTGAACTCCACGCCGCATGCTGGACCCAACCAGTATGCCCACTAAGGGTGCAGAGCACTGTACCTGTAGTCGCATCCCACACTTTGGCAGTCCCATCATAACTGGCGGTCACGATGCATCTGCTATCTGAACGCCATGCCGCATACACGACCGCATCGGTATGGCCGCTGAGGGTAAGCAGTTCCGCGCCTGTAGCCGCATCCCATACCCTGGCTGTCCCATCGTCACTGGCGGTCACGATATATCTGTCATCGGGACTCCACGCCGCATACTGGACCGGTCCACTATGCCCGCTGAGGGTGAAGAGTTCCATGCCTGTGGCTGCATCCCATATTTTGGCACTCCCATCGTAGCTGGCGGTCACGATGCGCGCATTGTCTGAGTTCCATGCCGCGTGCAAGACATAACCCGTATGCCCGCTGAGGGTGAAAAGTACTGCACCTGTAGCAGCATCCCACACCATGGCAGTCTTATCGTCACTGGCGGTCACGATGTGCTTGTTGTCCGAACTCCACGCCGCACGCTGGACCGGTCCACTATGCCCACTGAGGGTGAAGAACTCTGCGCTCGCAGTCGCATCCCACACCCTGGCGCTTCCGTCGTGACTGGCGGTCACAATGCGCCTGCTGTCCGAACTCCATGCCGCATGCACGACCTCACCGGTATGCCCGCTAAGTGTGAAGAGTATTGCACCTGTAGCCGCATCCCACACTTTGGCAGTCTTATCGTCACTGGCGGTCACGATATACCTGTTATCTGGACTCCACACTGCGCGTCTAACCAAACCGTCATGCCCGCTGAGAGTAAAGATCGCCGTACCTGCACTCGCGTCCCATACTTTGGCACTCTTGTCAGAACTGGCGGTTACGATACGCGTGTCATCCGAGTTCCATGCTGCGTACCAGACATTTCCAGTATGTCCGATGAGGGTAAAGAGTTCCACACCCGTAGTCGCATTCCATACCTTGGCAGTCCCATCATAACTGGCGGTGACGATACGTCTGTCATCCGAACTCCACGCTGCATGCATGACATCCGCAGTATGCCCAGCAAGGGTAAAGAATTCCATGCCCGCAGTTGCATCCCATATCTTGGCAGTTCCATCATAACCGGCGGTGACGATACGTCTGTCATCCGAACTCCACGCCGCGTACAGGACCGGTCCATCGTGCCCGCTGAGGGTGAGCAGCGCTGTGCCCGTAGCCGCATCCCACACCCTGGCAGTCCCATCATCGCTGGCGGTCACGATATGCGCGCCATCCGAGCTCCAATCCACGTGCCGGATCCTGGCAGTATGCCCGGTGAGGGTGAAGAGTTCCGCGCCCGTAGCCGCGTCCCACACCCGCGCAGTCCTGTCGGAGCCAGCGGTCACGATACGCGTATCATCCGAGTTCCACGCTGCGTACGTGACGTCACAATTCCCTTGCTCGTCACATGTATGCCCGCTGAGGGCAAGCAGTTCCGTGCCTGTAGTCGCATCCCATATCCGGGCCGTTCCGCCGGAATCGGCGGTCACGATACGCCTGTCATCCGCACTCCACGCCGCATGCAGGGTGGACCTACCCTGCCCGGTGTTCAGAATCGTCCACAAACGCAGGCGTGCCAAAGCACGGTACAATGCACTACCTGCCTCTGTGGTCATTGTGCCGGGCGTTTCCCGGTGCGTTTGATATGCGGCTTCCAGGCCCAACAGAATCGCCAATTGTGGATCCTCATTTATGGCGACTTCGGCCTGAGCCGCCAGCGCATGCGACTGTGCAATACGGCCTTGCTGCTCACTCCACCCCTGTGCTGCTTCTACGGTTGACTTCGCTGCTTCCGCGATTGACCTCGCTTCAGACTGATATGCAGCTACAACAGAGGCAAGGACAATAACAAAAAGAAGCACAACCAAGAACCACCGTCTCCTGGTTTCTTGTTGCTGCTTCCGCTTTTGCAGGTCCAGACTATCCTGGATGAAGACCCGTTCGGTATCATTCAGATTGTCAACTCGTTCGTCCAGCCATCGTTTCGCATCTGCCAGGGGCCCGCCGCGCAGCAACGCATCTGTATCTCCACTGGCCTCCCATTCATGCAGTGCCACCCGCAACCGCTCCTGCCACATGCGGAAATCGCGGTCTTCACTCATCCACACCTGCAGTCGTCGCCACCCTCGGATCAGCACCTCGTGCGCCACTTCCACAAAGTCTTGCCCAGTAGGGTCTCGGTTGGTCACGACCAACCGTGTATTGGCCAGTCTCGTCACCATGTCCCAGTTGGCCCCGCCCAGTTCACTGCGCGTCGACCGCCGTCGGGTATCCTCTGTACCCTCGCCAGGGCGCACCAATTGTACAAAGACACGCCGTGCCTGTTCCTGGTCAACCTTGCCCAGGCCCTTGTACACATCGTCTGCATATTGCGTCAGCGCGCCGTCCACCTGTTCGATGGCCTCGTAGGCCGTGTGGGTCAGTCGGCCAGCCTCTTGCTCCTTCCATAACCGAGTCAGTGTGAACTCCAGCAAAGGCAGATTGCCCGGTACATCGCCCACATCGTCCAGGATGCGCGCCGCCAACCCATCTTCGAAGATCACTCCCCGTCGCTCGGCCGGGCACACGATTGCCGCTTCCAACTCTTCGCGCGTCATCGGCCCCAGCATCAGCTTCTGCGCCGCGTCCAGTGCGTCGGCGAAGCGTCGGTAAGCCAGCGCCCGCCCCAGAAAGTCAGCGCGCAAAGTGAGCACGAGGTGTAGAGGAGAAGAAGAGCGCGGGAGCGCAGGGGCAGAGAAGAGGGCCTCAAGCAAGAGGTCGAGAAAATTCTGACGAGTGGTCAGGTCATGACAGAGGGTATAGAGTTCCTCGAACTGGTCTATCACTAGTAGGACGTGACCGGCTTCTGGACGTCCATCCAAAATCTGTGCAACCACGCGCCAGAGGTTGACCTCTCCCTGTCGTAGTGCCGCGGCCAACTTGGGCACCTCGATCAGACGGGCCGTCTGCGTCATCTCTGGCTCCAGCAGTGGCAGCAGTGCGCCCGCCAATTCCTCGGAGGGGTTACTGCCAGGGCGGAACGACACGATCTCCCAACCTTCACCAGGGGGGCGAGCGGTATTTATCTGTCGCAGGCGGGGTATCAATCCCGCCGAGACCACCGACGACTTGCCGCTCCCCGAAGGCCCCACCACGGCGACGATCAGTGTGCGATGCTGCACTGCCTCCACCAGCCGCTCGACAAACGACTCACGCCCGAAGAAGAACGACGCGTCTTCCTCGCGGAAGGCTGAGATGCCACGGTAGGGACAGGGTGGGATAACCCAGGTCGCCGCTTGCGGCCAAGCTGCTGCCAGCCGGTCAGTGGGGATGACGAAGGCAGCCCTGACCCCCTCACGGGTATCGACTGCGACGATCATTCCGACGACGCCGTCAAGCATCTCGTCCCAGACCGGCCCACCGCTAAAGCCTCGCGCGACGAAGTAGCCAGTCTGCTTGATGTCCTCGATCTGCAGCCAGCCAGTGGCCTCGCGTCCCAGCATGCGGCCCGAGGTCCATACACCGTTTCTGTAGTCCTCGGGGAAGCCAAAGGCGCGGAAGGTATGTACCCACAGATCATCGGCCTGCACCAGACGGACAGGGCGGATGCCGGCAGGTGGATCATTCAGCAGCTCTAGCCCTGCGACGTCACCGCTACCGTCGGGGCGGACCGGCTGCCAGCATACCACCCGCGCGTTCAGCCACTGTTCCGGTGCCACGAGGGGAAAATCCAATAACACTGCACCCTGGGGCGCTTCCAAAGCATCTTTAGGCGTACCCAATGCCTGGGCGACCACATGGACGCAGGTCAGCACCCGCCGCTGGCCCACCAGGAACCCTGCGCCGACCACGCGGCCATTTATCGTGCGAATACGGGCTATCGCTGCGTTGAGAGTTATTGTCATTCTGAAGGTTTCCCTTCACTTCTCCGGCACCGGCAAATTAGGACAGGTGGAGTGGTAAGGCTCATTGCCGATGTAGTAGTGCCACTCTTCTCGTGCTTGTCGGAAACCCGCAGGGTAGGACACACTGCCCGCAGCGTGTCCATCGGTATGATAAAGGTGGCCTCCGACGGCTTCCCGAACTCGCCGGGATGGATGAAGGAGATGACCATCCCCACTACGCGGGACGCCCTCTCGTCCCACACCGGCGCACCGCTGAAGCCGGGTCTTACCTCCGTCGCGCCGGTCAGTTGAAGTACAGGATGGCCCGCCTCGGTGGTAGCGTCGCCTATGGTGCCATAGTCATACATCCCCTCCACGCTCTTTGCGGCGGGGAAGCCGAAGGTCTTGAAGGGATGACCGGAGGTGCCACCGGAGGAGCCCAGCAGCAGGGGTGTCACACCCTCCGGTAATGGTCCTTTCAGCCGGAGAATAGCCACGTCTTCAGCATCGGCCACCCGCCACCACTCCGGCTCGACCATGGCCCGGCGGCGGTCACCGGTAGCACGAAAAACCAGGTCCACATAGTCCGGCCTGGGCTCACCACGCCACCGGGACTCCTGGCTCTGTACAACATGAGAACAGGTAGCAATGAGGCCATCATCGGCGACGAAGCCAGTACCGGCAGTGGTCCCATAGGGATTAAGAATCCGGACGATACCAGCAGTCAGATTCCCAGACAACGCACCGCTCACACGGTCCCCACCTGGTATCACCATCTCCTCGTCACCCTGTCCCCTTGTCACTTCTTCCCTTTTTCTCCCGCTTCCAGGTCAACTTGACCGTGTAGTTGGCCTCTGCGCCTGCCTTTGCAACGGCGAAGGTGCCGAATTCGCCCGTAGCCTTCAGACCGAAAGTGACCTCGACTTCGTCGGGTGGGTCACCCAGGCTGCGCACCTTCTTAATAAAAGCTCCTGCCACACGGCGCACCACATCCAGCGCATCCTCAAAAACAGCCTGCGTCTGGCCGACAGCCTCCTGCACCTTCTCCTCCAGGGCAGCCTTCACTACCCCAGCCTGGTAGGTTTCCTCCTCCGCCACTTCCACCAGGATCGTGCTACCGTCATCGGCGGTGAATGGGATATACTGTGCCATCATTTTCCTCCTTCAATCGCTGACTTGGTTGATCATACCCACCAGCGCAGACCGGAAACCCAGGGGCCACACCGGACACAAAATGAGTCATCAGGGATAGGTAACCCGGACGTTGCAAATATCTGCATACGTATTGAACCAGGTGTCCCGGTTAAGCAGGCGGAACTTTAGCGTGACTGGTACTCCATTCACTACAGGGATGGAAACCTGCTTCGTATCGGTTACAACCAATGGCGCTACGTTACAACCATAAGGATAGTGTCCACGGACGACCAGTAAGACCCGCGTAGCGTCAACGTATGCCTCTAAGGTATCAAAAATGTCGGAGAGGACATCTTGAGTATGGACTTGATATTCGAAACTGAGCACCAGAACGCCGGTCGCCGTCGGCGTAAAAGTTTGTACCAGTTCAGTGGTATGGGCAATCAGCCCTCCCTTACACCTGGCATTGTCGTCATCTGCTGCTGTTCCCAGCCGGACACAGCACCCGCCACCATCACACTTCCTTTCCACTGGTGGGGATTTGACCTCCCAACATGGTTCGAGCGGTTCCTTAAAGTCGCCGTTGCAGAATGGATCAGGTCCCCTATAAGACTTCATCACTACAGGTAAGAACACTTGTCGGTCCCGTGGCGGCTTGCCTACGACAACAAAATCAAAGGCCGGATCCTGTGCTCTGCCAGTGGCCGAGGTTGCCAGAACCATGACACCACCAACATCGCTCTCGCGCGCTTCACAGGGCACGCCAACTGTCACCGTAAACAGGCGCCGTTTGCCGATCCCAACATTCGTGAGAGTAACCGGGAGAGTCGGGCTGACAGACCAGGAGGTAGAGGTAAACACGTTCACGACGATCGTATCGGTAAAGTTGCCCAGGTTCGTGATCCAATGAGTGAACGTAACCTGATCGCAGGGTGGAGCAGAATGCTTGTTGTCTGGTTCAACCACTACGCTCCAATACCGGGGGACCTTAACTGACGCCATGGCATGCGTAGAGGTCTCGCTGGACGTGGCTGTGATCTGAGTAGTATAGGTACCGCTTATCTCATCAGCCGCTGGCCTTACGGTCAAAGTGACCGGTTGATAGCATCCTATGCAAAGTGAGACCAGACCTGTGGGCTCAATCTGTATGCTTCCCTTCCAGCTCTGGGGCATGGTTGGTGTTATGCTAATGTTGGTCAACACCTGGCCGCCTGCATTATTCAACTGATATCTTAACATGGCAGTTTCGCCTGCTTCTACCCGTATATCTGGGCATTTTGGAGAGAGAGTCATCGAGATAGCGGGCTTTGGCCGACCCTTGATAGTCGTGGACTCTTCCACAGAACGCGCAACCTCATTGCTTATGAGCGACACGTTGTTAAACACCGTGCCATCGGCGGCTGATACAGATACGCTCAGCACAACCGTCACAGATTGTATTCCTCCTGGCACAAGGTCAGGCATATGCCAGAGGTTGTTTATGGCTGGATTGGTCGGTGCGGGAGTAGCAGTTATGAACACAGTGGGTGCGGGATAGCACTCTACCAGAGAGATACCAGTCATGGGAGCCGTGCCACTGTTGGTATATGTAATCGTATAGGTCAAGCGTTCCCCGGCGGTCACCGGATCAGTTGTATCGATCTTTACAATCTCCAAGACCGGTACGTTGCGCACAACTGTTAGCTCTACGTTCCGCCGGGTAGAGGTTTGAGCACTGCGCCATTCCACCTGATTGAGCAGTACGGAGTAATCAGGAAGAAAAGGTTCAACGGTTGTGGTGATCACAATCTGGTGTGGACCATCTACTGGCAGGCTACTCAAGCGCCAAAAACGGACCTGGCCTGAGCCACCAGTTGGCGCTGGAACAGAGCCAGTGAAGTGGACGCGCGCGTCAAACGTGTCAGTGATCACGACATTGGTCGCCGTACTATTGCCTGTGTTGCTATAGACGAGCGTATACGTGAGAGATTGGCCGGGAGGATAAACTGGGTCTGGAGCATCGGACTGTACCAGATCCAGAACAGGTTCCTCAATGTACTCGCGGATCGCAGCATCATCGAACCAGACAGTTCCCGCGCCGTACAGGCGGCATTCCAGGCGAATGTAGCGCGTGCCAGGTGGCGCCATATAGCTACTGACCAGATGTACCCAGTCGCCAGATGTATCGCCTGTACCCTCGGCATCCACAACCTTAAGGATGGTATCTCCGCTGGGCCATCCTGACCAAAACGTCAGACTGACGGTTGCTTTGTTTGACAGTTGATCAGCGTTCACCCACACGGAAAATTCGTATATTCGGTCTGGACGCGCATCGAGAGGTCTAGAACGCCATCGAGACTTGGATTCTGTGGAACCGCTCCCGATGAAGACCGAATAGTCACCGCTGTGATGGAGCTGATCAGAGCGAAAAAAGATGGCCGGAGACCCTTCCCACGTATCGTATGTCCAATCGGCTGGCTCGCCGGGCGATGCCCCTGCACATTCAAAACCCGGGTTCGGCGCCAGATTGCCTGGTTCGTCGCAAGATCCCTGGGGGACGTGAGAGAGAATCAAATGGGACAACAATAGCGCGGCTTGAGTGACACTTGTGCTATTTCCCAATAAGAATACAAACAGGAAGACCAACAAGCCAACACCCAACATCAGGCCAAAGAGCCGCAGAGCTGGGCGTCGAAGATGGTGAGGAACAATTACCATCGGCAGGATCGCGTTGTTCTCTTTTCCGCTCATGGATGATACCCTCCTTGCTGTTCTCGGACTGCGAGATAGATGCTAACGTGCCTCTCCAGTAGCACAAGGCCGATTCGCCTTCAGCCTGGATTCAATGTGATCTCACCTCGGCACCTGATAGTTCGATGACGACCTGCCGGTCAGCACAGCCATTGACGTTTGTGGCTGAATCCGCGTCGGCGTAGGGATTTCTGCGGGTGGGGGTGGCGGGGGCTGGATTCGCGTCGGCGTAGGGACTTCTGTGGGCACGGATGTCGGGGGCTGGATTCGCGTCGGCGTAGGGATTTCCGTAGGCACAGACGTCGGGGGCTGAATTCGCGTCGGCGTATCGACCGGAGGGGGTGTCTTTGGTTGCGGTGACGGGATAGGCGTCCAGGTGGGGGTCGGCGATATAGGGGTTGTCGTCAGTGGTTCTCTAGTAGAGATTGGCGTCTTACTGGGCTCTTCCGGTGTAAGTGTCGGTGTGGAGGGCGTTGTGACCATCACCTGAGTCGGTGTAGGAGTCGGGGTCAAAGTCAATGTAGGGGTAGCAGACGGAATAATATTCTTAGCAATCTTATCCGCCCCAGTGAACATCGGCGGCACCATATAGGTGCAGAACAACACTGCCATAGCCAGGAAAGCAACTACAAGAAGAACAGCAGTCAGTCGCCGAGAGTACGCCGCATAGACAATGTTGATAAAGGCCGCCAAGAGTACAGCAACAGACGCCAAGCCTAATGTCATGAAGACAATCGAACGTCCGTACCTTACGTATTCTTCATTCTGCTGGATAGTTGATGCCAATGAAACAGATGCATCGAAAGCAGTACGGATTTGGCTTCGGAACACAATGACAAACAAAATCAACACTATACAAGCAACTAGACCTAAAACTGCCCCAATGATTTTTGGGGGGATGGCAGCCGGAAAGAGCCTGGTTAAGTTCCGAAACGCAGCCCTGATCTGCTTACCCCACCCATCCAAGTGCTCCCTTACCGACTCTGGTATCCAAAACCAGAAGCGCACCCATCTTCTTGTTGTTCCAATAATCAATATGATTATGAAGATTATGAACGCACAGGTGGCAGTCTTCAGTACGGACAATTTGAACACATCAGTCAGCATCAATACCACCCCGAGCGCAAAAACCTCTGATAACCCCCACCTGACCAAGCCCGCTAGTATTGGTATTGTTCTTCGCTTGTAGCCGAGTATATACACCACAATACACGAAATAATCAAGACAGCACCAAATAAGAACCGAAGCGATAGATCTACATCTAGAGGGGCAGTTATCATCAATATCACCCCAAGAGCCGAAGCTCCTACTGCCACCCACTCGACAATTCCTATTATTGGCACCCGTGCTGCCCTAAGAGTAAATACAAGCCCTAGAGCGCACAAGAACAGGAAAAAGCCAACTAGGAATCGGCCCGGTAGGTCCATGGAGTTCAGAAGATCAGAGACTGGACTTCCTAGGATAGCTATCAAAGTACCAACGACAAACGCCATCCCATGCGTTAGAACTCGAGAGTGTGGAATATGAACTGCGCGCTGGCGTCTACTTCGATGAGCACGTTGCATAGTCCCATATCGTCGTGGTGCACGGTAGCGGTTTCTTGGCATTGTCTTTTCCTCTGAGTCGTTATGGGTTAGCAAGTAAGCCAGTAACCTACCAGGGTGTAGTAGTACCCTGGTACTATTTTACACGCTTATCCGCGCAAAGTCAACAGCAAACTACTAGAATTGCCCATCGGTCACAGCCTGGACATGATGCTCACCATTCCCTGACCATAAGAGTATAGCATGGGCCTCTGAACAAACCTCTGAACAACGAGAGAAACAAAATGGACTGCCGTCAGGCAGTCTCTACAGGTCAGTCATGGAAGCCCAATCAAGCCAGCGGACAGCCACAGAAACACAGAATGTAGCCACCGCCGGGCATGAAGCACGGGACACAATGCACACATTACAGGCCGCGTTGAAGTGCTGCACGAGCATAATCTTACCAGAAATTCCGTCGTTTGTCTGTCGGGAGAGTTTGACAGTTTGAGTAGGAAAAGTTGACAAAATGGGATCAAGAGGGAGGGGAGGGAGGGGACAAGGAGACAGGGGGACAAGGAGACAAGGAGCAGGAGGCAAGATGCAGGACGGCGGCGCTTCAATGTCGGTTGGGGCTGTTGCCGGGGGTGGCGTTCATTGGTCAGGCTGGGGAAGAAGGCCATTTCGCCTCCAGCCGTACCACCCTGCCCACCGCGATCCCGATCAGGAACCCGCCCGCAGCCGTGGCAATAGGCTCCTGCTCCCCGAGCGTCAACGCCATGCCAGACAGGACGGGAGGGAACCTGACCCACAGCCAGATCAGCGCGATTTCGGTCAGCATCAAGCCCGGCAGGCCGTACACGAGCAGCGTCGGCCAGGCCACTCTCAGGCGCACCGGCCTGTGCCGCCA
>Ga0315289_10010048_pt1 | contig 13581 bp, 11 predicted proteins | sample YL17G11_40_MG_FD_203452 | JGI IMG/M metagenome (GOLD analysis project Ga0315289, IMG submission 203452) | Sediment microbial communities from Yellowstone Lake, YNP, Wyoming, USA - YL17G11_40 | ecosystem: Environmental > Aquatic > Freshwater > Lake > Sediment | place: USA: Wyoming | collected...
CTCAATTAAACAGTTTATTACGGTGAGCCTGACCCTTCCGCGGAAAAAGGGAAAGAAAGGAGTTAAAATGAATGGGAGAAGGAATTTGCGGATTATTTTAATCCCCCTTCTATTTCTATTTCTTTCGACAAATGCCTTTGCTTACGCCGTCGCTAACCTAACTGATTTTTCCTGCCCCTCGCAAATAAGCAGCAACCAAACAGCAAACGTTTTTATTCAAGGAAAAGTCACTTACGAAACTGCAAAAATCGGCTATTTAAGCCTTTCAATCAGCGGAGGCTCATTTGAATCCTGTGGCAACATAACCAGAAGCATCGGGAACGGCTTGGATGGCTGCAAGATTTCCCCTGCAGGAACCTATATTTACCATAAGAATGACACCACTACGCCGACGCTTCGTTCAACTTATGACTTGCTTGATTTATGGGATGGAAGCGGTGACGGAACAAATACCTGGCCTCAAAACGTAAGCAATTGGGCTTATATTGACATTACGCCTAAATCAGGGAGCAGCCAGATAAAGGTCTGGGCAAGGCATACAGCAACAAGTTTCGGGGGCTTCAGGCATAACTCTCCTGACGCCAGCTACTATACAGACCAGCAGGGATGGCTTGTAAACCGATGCATCATCAATGTCTGCAGGACGGATTCTGACAAGAAATGTTATAACGGCGATGTCTACTACTATGACTCCTGTGGCAATAGAGGAAACTTATATCAGAATTGTACATCAAGCCAAACCTGTAGTGGTGGACAATGCATTTCCTGCACACCGGAGTATGAAAAAAAATGCGCCCCATACTCCAACGACGTTTACTGGTATGACTCCTGTGGCAACAAGGGAAGCGTTGCAGAATACTGCGGCAGCAATAAAACCTGCGCCTATGGCTACTGCGTATCCAATACAGGAACAATTCAGGCAAACATTACAAATAATGATGACGACAGCCTGACGCCAAGCATCTATGTTGATGGCATTTTCAAAAAATCTGTCAGCATCTCCCCTGGTTCAAGCACGAGCCAGTCATTTGCAGATATTTCAATAGGCAGCCATGCCGTAGAGATTAGGTGGACTGATAACGGTGTTTCATTCACTAATTCCACTAATGTAACAGTTTCTGCAGGACTGACAAGCACCGCATCACTGACAATGGATAGATACGTGCCCTGTTATTCGCACAGCACTAAGTCATGCTATAACGGCGACGTTTACTGGTATGATTCATGCAGCCAAAGAGAAGACATATACTGGGACTGCGCTTCAAACCAAATCTGCAGCAATAATTCATGCATCACGCAAACTGGAGCCGTAAAGGTTTCAATAACAAACAATGATGATGACAGCCAGTTGCCTGACATTTCATTGGATGGAGGAAATGCGGTTCAGAACGGCAGCATTGCAAGCGGTGCTTCAAAAGAAACCCTGCTTGAAAGCATTTCTCCAGGCAGCCATTCAGTAAAGATTAAATGGTATGATTATGATACTGCACAAAGTTATGATAAAACAAACCCGGTCACTGTAACTGCTGGGCAGACAATCACCACCTCATTCGCGATTGACAGGCATCTGCCTGCAAGCAAGATAAATTCAGTTGACTGGGTTAATGCTTTAGGCAACTCGCTTGCAAACCAGTATGTAACTGAAGGCGATGCTGTTTATCTTGCTGTCAACACGCAGAATGTCGCTAATGGAACAAGCGTTTCAATGGACATCTACAAGCGAGACTCTGTTTACGGCCAAGACAGTTTCATTGAAAGCAAAAGCGGGACAATAAATAATAATTCTGCCAAGGTTTTATGGACTTCAAAGTACCAGGGCCCTTACGCTGACGCAGCTTATTACTTTATTGCGACAGCCAATGGCATTACAAGCGCCAAGTCAGCTGCCTTATACGTGAAAAAAAAGGAAGTCCCTCAATGCACAATCAATTCAGTCAAATGGAATCCTTCAGGCACTGCAAGCGAATGGGCTGCAGTCAAAATGATTGCTGAGACAAGCCCTGAATGCAATGGCAAAACCATTACTTATACTGTAAAAGATTTGTTAGGCACGACAATTGAAACCAAGACAGCTACAGCGGGCACTGGAGTTGGCCAGGCTGAATGGAATACTGTCTGGTTCAGGCAGGGTTCTACAAATCCTAAGTTTTATTTCACTGCAACCATTGATTATTATTCTGTTAACAAAACATCTGATTATTTGGAAGTAAGCATGAATTCACGGCACGCAGAGGCGCTTAATAAACTTGGCTTGATTCTAAATGATAAAAGCACTAAAATAATTGTTGGTGGCACAAGCAATGAAGTAAAAACAAAGGCAAATGACTTGGCCAGGGCAATGAATGCAAGTATTTTGAATGCCTCGGATGTAAGCTGCAGTGATTATGCTGTTTTGGGCAACAACCTTGTTTTGATTGGTTCAAGGCAGTCAAACCCACTAACTAATTGCTTGCTTGGCAGCCTGGCTGGCTATCCTGTCAAACCTGGCTCGATTGAAATTATTGGAAACCCTTGGAAGGCATTCAAGAATGTTTTATTGATTTATACTGACAATGAGCCTGAAACAGTTCATTCCATTGAATTGATGGCAAGGTACGGCGTTAAACCAAGCCTGACTGCAATGCAGGCAGTCATGGCATGCTTCACAGGCTCTGATTCTTTAGAAGTTTATACTGCATGCAACATACTTCCAGTCATTGAGCTTGGCGTTGATGGAGTCGAAACCTATAATTGCCTGGCAAACAATCAGGAAACAGCAGTCGACAAGCTATTTTGTTATGTCACTTACGGCACGACTGGCTTGGATGTCGGGCAGAATCTGGCCTACCTGACTGGCGTAGGCATCATTGGCGGGGTTTTAAGCGAGGGCATTGATGTCGGCTCAGGTCCATTCAAGGCAGCTTTAAAGGCTTTAAAGGGTTCTGGGAAAGTCAGCGAGGAGGTTGTTTCAAAGGCAGGAAACTTCATTAAATCGTCTGAGGACAACCTTAAACTTACTTTGAAGACGTTTGACAGGATTGAGGAAAGCGAGGCAGCTTATGCTGAGGGAATGAAGCTTGTTGCAAAAAAGGCTGACGTCTCTGGTGAAGCAACCAAAATAATAGACAAGATTAACCAGTTGCCAAAGGAGGCAAAGCTGACTGCAAAGCAGTTGAATGGCTTGAACCATTTAACTGAATTTAAGGCATTGACTAATGGAATGGAAGTGGACGTTGCTAATTTGTCACCTGACTTATTGGGCTTGGTTGGCGAGAGTTTCAGCGATGGAAAGTTCTCTTCAATGTATTGGGCTGCGTTCAGGAAATTCAATGTAGAGAAAGCAATCAATGACAATGGAATTACTGGCTGGGTGAAAAAAATCAAGTTTCAGGACACGCTGAACAACAATCCGCATATTTTTGGTTTTTTTGAGCAAAAAACTGGGGAACTAACGCTCGCAATAAAGAGTTTGAATCATCCAAATGGACCCAAGTTGTTGAGGGAGTTTGTCTTTTTGCATGAGTTGGCTCATGCGACTGTTTTCACGAAATTGACTGAGGCTGCAAAGCTTGCTGGTTATTCTTCAGAAGAAATAACCAAGCTGTATGAGTTATATCCCGATACTGCTGTATTGCATGAATTTTTAGCCTATACTTTCAGGCAGGCTGATGAAATACTGGAGTTTGAAGACGGCGTTGCATTTACTTCAAAGGCAAAAGAATTCATTAATCTGGCTCAAAGTAACCAAGAAACAATTAACTCATTTGCAAGTAGCTATGTAAAGCGGATTGAGTTTGGTGATCCTTTGCATATGGGGACAAAAGAAGCCTCCTTTGCTGTTGAAAGGACTGCGGTCATGAAAGAATTAGGCGGTAATGAATTCGTTGAAAGCATGAGGACCGCAATAAAGCAATCTGGCGGTAAAGATGGTGCCATAATCCTGAAAATTTTTGATGAAGAGGTTGAGTTTGTCAGAACTCAAGGAAATATGCTAAAAGATGCCTTGTCTGCATCAACCAAGCCTCAAGCATTTTATGATTTGATAGATAATTTCTTGATTCCCGACTTGGGCTATGGAATAGGCAAGCGTTACCCTTATGAGTTTAGCCAGGGGGCAGTTGCAGCAAAACAGTTATCAGTAGGCATTATTTCTAAAAGTGCAGTTACAACAATGCAACCAACCGCTTACACCAAATCAAGCGTGATTGAAGAATACGGCGACTGGCAGGCTTTCTTTGGCATGGTTGGCTCTGATGGGAAGGCAGACATTGACTTCGGGGTTGGCAGCGATTCAGGGGCAAGCTCTGGGCAGGTAACTTATACAACCGAAACCTATAAGGCAAAAGAATGCGGCAAGGGAGGCAATATCGCTGGCGGCATAGCAGGCGGGGCAGTGTTGGGCCTGCTGGTTACCCAATTGATTGTTGCAGGCACAGGGTATGATAACGGACAATCACTTGCATTAGGCGCAGGCATAGGCGGGCTGGTTGGAGGCATTGCTGGAAGCACTAAATGCGATACAGTGACAAAGACAAGGACAGTGCCAGTCTACCAGGCAATGTCAGGCATTGTAAGCGCAAAGTCAATGGATTATTCCACTACAGTAAAGGCAAGCGAGGGAGCAAAGTTCTTGGGGTTATTCCAGCCAAAGCCAAGCAATCCAGGCAAGGCAGTCATTAGCAACACGCAGTATTACCTGGTTAATGTCAAGATTGATGGAAAGCTGATAGCTGAAGGTCCTGTGTTGGAGGCAAGCGATGGGACTACCAAAGTATGGATTGACAAGGATACTGGAAAGGTTTACACCCAGACAAGCCAGGCTGCAAGCACAATACCCAGTGAAGCAAATGAAACAAGCACGGCAAGCCAATCAAGCAATGCAGTTAATGCAAGCGTAACTTCGCAGGAAACAGCACAAGAACAAGCAACGAACGAAAGCATTCAAGCAATTAATGCAGTGGTTGAACAGGAAATCCAGCAAAAAGTTAGGAAAGCGGTTGAGGCAGGCAATGAAGTTGTTTTGGGAAATGATGCTTTGATAGAATATTATGGATTGCTTCAATCAAGTGATGAATGGGAATTGATTGGCTCGTTTAACGCGAGAACTGGCGACAGATTAAGCGTTAATGCAATGGTTTTGCCGATCAGCACTGGAAGCACTAAAATATATACATTGGCGATTAACAGGAATGATGAAATAATTTACAGCGAGAAAACAAGCAGGTTCAAGAGCCTGAAGATTGAGTTCGATGAGTGAAATTGCCTGGTGAAAACTAATCCCTTATTATTGTTTGTTTCCTGTCAGGGCCAGTGGAAACAATTGCTATTTTGCAGCCGGCAAAGTCTTCAATGAAGCCAATCATTGCCTTCATTGGTTCAGGCAAGCCCGCGAATTCGGTTAAGCTGGAAGTATTAGTTTTCCAGCCCCTTAGTTTCTGGTAAACCGGCTTGCATTGGTACAGTATGTCTGAGTTTGTAGGGAAAAAGTCAATCAAGTCATTCCTTTTAAGCTCTAAACCATTATAGAAGACAGGCTCGCCATCAAACCTGTAGCCGACGCACAGTTTTATTTCAGTTAAGGGGTCGGCAACATCAGATTTTGTAGTGATGATGTGCTTTCCATTGATGCCGACTGCGTATTTTAATGCAATCAGGTCAAGCCAGCCAGTCCTTCTTGGCCTGCCGGTCGTTGCGCCATATTCTCCGCCTGCAAGCCGCACCCCAATGCCTTTCTCTAACTCATTATCAGAATTCATTAACTCAATTATTTTGGGATGCCTTGAATCATACCTTGCTTCTCCATTGACTTCCTTGAATGGAATACCGTACTTGTTTAACTCGTCTTTTACGGTAATGCCTGTGGCACAATATGCTTCTGATTCCCTGCCACCGAATTCGCTTGGGAATGGGCCGTTGCCTACGCGGGTCATGTAAGGCGTTTTCACGAGGCCCAAGGACAAATCAATTTCGCTTGCCGGCAATCCAGACCCTGAGGCAAGGCCGTTGACGCTGCAATCAGAGCTTGTGACAAAAGGGTAGGTGCCATGCTCTACGCTTAACAACAAGCCTTGCGCTCCCTCCAACAGAATTTTCTTGCCAGCCAAAAAACTCTCATGAACAACCAGCTTGGTGTCAGCAACATGCTTCTTGAATTTAGCGCCGTACTCAGCATACTTGCCAATGATTGCATCTAAATCAAAGTCGCCGTTGTTAAAGTAAATGCCTTTCTCGAACTTTTCGCCAGACAAGATTTCCTTGAGTTCCTGTTCTGTAAGCCCGTAGACCTGCTTGAGGGTGCGGGTTTCTTTTTTTAAATTCAATTCAAGTTTTTTTCTGAAAGCCTGCTTGTTGAATAAGTCATTGATTTTTATGCCGTCGCGGAAAACCTTTTCAGTATAACTTGGCCCAATGCCTCGTTCAGTTGTGCCAATCTTTTTCTTGCCTTTCAGGCGGTCTTTCACTTGGTCCAGGATGATGTGATAAGGCATTATTAGGCTGGCTTCGCCTGAGACTAAGAGATTGTTATAAGAATAATTTGCTTTGTCAAGCATATTCATTTCCTTGACTAAAATCTGCGGGTTAAGGACAGTGCCATTGCCTATAATATTTATTTTTCCTTCTTTGTCGTAAAGTATGCCTGAAGGAATCAGGTGAATGATTACTTTGTCATCATTTAAAACAATCGTGTGGCCTGCATTGTCTCCGCCAGTGCCTCTGACAATCAGGTCGGCCCAGGACGCAAAAAAGTCAACTATTTTTCCCTTGCCAGAGTCTCCCCACTGATTGCAAGTGACTGCAATAACCTGCTTGCCCTCAACCAAGTCATCTAAATTCATTAACTCACTTTTTACACGCGATTCAAGTCTTATAAGAAGCCAAGTCATGGAAGCCTGCATCAGCTTGTGACAAGGGAGAAATTACTTCCAAAACAGCTTTTTCCCTGAATTCTTTTAAGTTCTTGCAGCCCACATTGCTTAAAGCAGACTTTATCTTCAAAATATCTCTCTCAAGGTTTGGCTTCAGCCTTCCCTTATACTCAACCGTGCCCTCAACCCCTTCCTCAAAAGCAGTCTTAACGCTTCTATGACCATACCTACGGTAATTCTGCGCCTTTCTTGAGCCCTCGCCCCAGGTTTCCTTGAAAGCAGTCTCTTCCTCTGTTGAGGTTGGCTTTTTGTCCCTGTTAAGCGCCTGGCCTGCTGCCTCGAAAAACTTGTTAAAGTAATTGCCTAGCATGATTGCATCCACCAACGTCAGGGCAATAACCATGTCGCGGGCATTGGAAATGCCGCCATCTAAAATAACCGGGACATAATTGCCGTTTTCCTTGAATGTATTGTCTCTTGCGCTGCAAACTTCCAGGCCGGCGCTGAATTGTCCCCTGCCAAGCGCCTTGATATCGGTTGTGCTGCAGATAGAGCCAATGCCCATGCCCACCTTCACCATGTCAGCGCCTGCTTCAACCCCCTTATAGAAAGCCTCTTCAGTGACAATGTTGCCGAAACAGACAGGCACTTCAGGATAACTTGCCTTGAATTCCTTTATGACTTTCAAGGCAAAATAATTGAATGCGTCAGAGGTGTCAATGGTGATCAAGTCAGCCCCTGCTTCAACGCATGCCTTTGCGCGCTCAGCCCAGCCCTCATAAGTGTTGATTGAGGCAGCAACCTTCAATTCCTTAAAGTCTTTCTTGAAAGAAGCATTAACCAAACGGCCCTGCCCATCAAGCAACACCGCAAACTTGCAGCTGTTTTTCTCAAAGCTTTTCTTGATTTCCTTCAATGAAAGCTTGCTGTCATACCAGGAAATTTCCTTGCCATTTTTTTTATCGAATGGAATCATTGCTTTTTCAACAGGCTCCCTGACATCGATTGTCTTGTCATAATTGTTTTCATCAAAGACCCCCAAAAAAGCCCTGTAATCATCAACAATGAACATGGTTGAATAACCGAATTTATTGATTTTTTCCAATACCGAAGCAATACTTTCAGCCGGCTTTGCAGTCAAAGGATTGTTAATGAAGCCAGCCTCAAAGTTTTTTATGCGCTTGATTATGCTTACCTGGTCCTTTATTTGAAAACCGTCGGGAATTACCCCCAATCCGCCGTTTTGCGCGAGTTCCAAAGCAAGCGAATGGCCTGTAACCGACATCATTGCCGCGCTTAAAAAAGGAATGTCTAAAACAAGGTTTTTTGCAAGCCTTGTTTCAAGACTGATTTTGTCAATAGTGCAGTCATTGCCAGTATAACCTGGCAGCAGGACAAATTCCTTTAAAGACCTTGAAGGCTCCCAAATAATTCGCTTAACCATTCAATCAACCCTGCTAAGTAACTCCCTATAGGTTAAAGGCAAAACGGCTTTAAATGTTTTACTGTGTTCTAAAAAGGCTTCATTAAACTCCTTCGTTGACTTGATTTAAACCAAAGCTATTTATTCGGCGAAGGAAGAAATGTTATCGGTGAGCCTAACCCTTCCGCGGAAAACACAAACCAAAAGGCTTAAATAAGCTTTTACAATATGTTTTAATATTAAAATGTATTGTAGGTGGTGTTTTTGGGAATCGCGATAACTAAAATGTCTGCCAATGGCCAGGTAGTCATTCCTGCAGAAGTAAGGGCTGAAGCTCACCTAAAAGCTTCGGAGAAATTTCTCGTGGTCTTTACAGGCAGTGAACTGGTGCTGAAGCCTTTGCGTGAAAAGGAATTCCTGAAAGAACAGGAATTGCTGAAGAAAATAAAGCTGGCTGAAAAACAGGTAAGCGAAGGCAAAAAGAGAATCATTTCTGCGAAGCAGTCATCAAAGGAAATTGATGCGCTTTTAATGAAGTGAGCCGATTGAATATTGTTTTCTCAGACGAATTCAGGAAGGATTACAGGAAAATCAAGGACAAGACAACGAGGCTTAGAATAATTAAGATCCTGAAAGCCTTGGCGAACAACCCTGAAAAAGGAAAGCCGCTTTCAAACATTTTGCATGGCAAAAGGACTGTAAGGGTAAAGCCTTTCAGGCTGGTTTACAAGATTGAAAAAAATGAATTGGTTGTCCTGTGTTTTGACCACAGGGACAAGGTTTATGATTAAATGGCAAGAAATAAACAAGTTATGCAATATTATGTTGTTGTGATAAAATGTTAACAATATCTAACAAAAAAAGCAACCTAAAAAAAGAAAAACGCTTGCAATTGCTTAAAGAGGCTTTTGGAATGGCTAAAGGAGCAAAGCCATTTAAGCGAGAACACACTAAAGACCATGATTTTAATTAATCCTTTTAACCAGCTGGTTCCACACCGCAACTAAGTCCTTTATTTCAATGAAGGAAAGTTTTTGTGTAAGCAGTTCTTCAGGCAGGCCTGCAAGCATTTTCCTAAAGTCCTGCTTTTCTATTGATAGCTTGAATTCTTTTTTCAAAAACGGAAAGCTTAATTGCAAGGCATTGCTGAGATTCTTGTTTTTATAGCGGAAGATTTCTTGAATAAAGCGAATGAATTTCTCTTCTTTTACTGCCTTGCCGAAGCGTTTTTTCCAAACAAGCTTGACTAAAACGCTTGAAGCTTCTGGTCTTGGATAAAAGCTTTCAGGCCTAATGACTTGCAAAACTTTCGGCTCGGTAAAGTATTGTGTTGCAACGCTTAAAGCATTATAATCGTAAAAGCCAGGCTCTGCAGTGATTCTTTCAACGAATTCGCCTTGAAGCAATAAAACAGCTAAATCAAATTTTTCTTTGAATAACTTGTACATCATTTTAGTAGAGATATTGTATGGAGGCGAGGCAACAACCTTGTTGTATGCAGGCATTTTCAATGCAAGATAGTCTCCTTTCAATAACTCGAGTTTTTCTTTAGGCAGTTTGCTTGCAAGCAATGCATGCAAGCGTTCGTCTAACTCGACTGCAATGACTTTCCCTGCTTTGCTAAGCAATTCTCTTGTTAGAAAGCCTGTTCCAGCGCCAATTTCCAGAACAATGTCTTTTTCAGTTAATTCAGATGTTTCAATCATTGACTGAATTGCTTTTTCATCAACCAGGAAATGCTGTGAAAGCTTTCTCGAGGGAGTCAAGCCATATTCTGCAATTAATGAATTAAGTTCTTTAATCAAGGACATGAAAACAACCATGAACTACTTTTTCTTGGCTATGAATACGAAGCCGATCTCGTCAATCCCTGTTTTTGGAATGTATTTCAAAGATTCATTAAAAATTTCAGTGCATTTCTTTAGTTTCTTGCTGTAAGGCACTTTTTCCGGGAATAAAATAAAAGGATACCTGTACCTTAGCAAGTCAAAGAATTTAGCGACATTCTTTTTGGATGATCTGAAAGAATATTCTTTCATTGTTAAAAGCTTGAAATTATGTTTCCTGAAAATTTTTTTCAAGTAATTCGTTTTAATTCTTCGGTAAATCAGCTTACTGTTCAGGGTTTGCCTGAAAAAATGTTCTATGAAAAAAACGAAGCCTTTTTCTTGTTCTACGACTAACGCAGGCAAATTAAATACGATCAAGCCATTTTTCTTTAAAACTTTTTGAATGTTTTTGAAGACAGGCTCTATTTCTAAATCCCATAAAGCAGAGCTGATGAATACTGCATCATATTTTTCATGCGTGTGTTCATTTAGTTTTTCAGCATTCCCGCAAACCGCTTTTATCTTGCCTTTCTTGATTTCAGCTGAAAAATTTTTTTGATAAAAGGAAAGCATTTCATTAGACAAATCAATGGCAAAAACCCTTGCTTTAGGATGTTTTTTTAACAATAGCCTGGTTAACGCACCTGTCCCGCAAGCCACGTCAATGACTTTCGGTGCTTCCGGCAGTTTAGCGAATTTAAGGAGCTGTGCTGATGATTGGGCATAATAATTGTTTCTTGACTTGCAGTATTTATCATACAATTCAGAATAATGCTTCCAATCAAATTTCTTTGACCAATAAATTCTCTGGAATTTAGGCATACTCTACATTAATTTAAATCTTCTTTTAAAAATAGGTGTCTTTATTAACTCCTTTAAATCAATTTAATTATATGCCTGGGTTTTTCAGCGGAAAGGCCTTCGGAAGGGCCTTTGAAAGCCATGCCTTTCAGGAAAGTGTTCTTGAACAGGCGGCCTGACGAATAAATAGTATTTATCCAAGCCTTCTAATTCTTCAATGACTCTCTTGACAATCGTGTGCAATGGATTAGGCATTAAGTGAATTCTTTGTTCTATTTCTTCAAAGGATTCAAAGGGTTTTTCCTGCCTTACCTTAAGAATCTCTTGAGTATGCTTATGCCCAATGCCTGGAAGCAGGTCAAGCTGGTGTCTTTTAATGCTGATTGGCCTTGACTCGTTAAAAAACCTGATGAATTCCTGTTTTCTTTCAAGCACAATGCTTTCAATGACTTTTTCTAATTCAGCTTGAGAAGAATTAGTCAGTTCCTTGAATAAAACTCTTTGCTTGATGAATTCAATCTTGTCTCTTTCTTCCCTGCCTACATAGACTTTATCGAAAGGCTTTAATTGAACGCCTTGCTTTGGCACTACCTCAAGCAAGGTAAAGAATTGAGTGCCAATAACCTGGGCTGCTGGCGTTGCCTTAAAGCCTCCGGACTTTCCCTGCGGCAGGAAATCCAACACTATAGCGTATTCTTCAGCAGTCATAAAAACCGGCTCCAAAAATTTATGCAAACTTTTTTACAATGCCTAAGATTTCAGTGAGTTTTTCATCGCTTAACTGGGCATTCTTTGGAACTAAGAGTTTCAGTGTTTCCATGTCTTTTGGCATGACATCAATTAGTTTTACCTTGGACTCGTCTGTCAAGCCCTGTACTTCGGAAAGCTCTTCAAACAATTTCCTTGCCTTGGCAGGAGTAATCTTAACAAACTTCTTGGCATGCTTTAAAGCAAGAGACTGTTCATAGCTTAATTCTTCAACATCCTTTTTTCTTTCCTTCAGGATTTCATCAACTTGAGTCAAGTCAACTGGCTTTGATTCAATTACTTTCTTTCCAATCATTCAAAAACACCTTCTAGAACATTGTTGAAAAAAGCTTTCAAAAAAGCTCTTTTAAATGAGCCGGGCCGACAATCATCTTTTTTGCCTTGTTCAAGTCATGCACTCCAACAACAAAAGCAGCGCCTTGCTTTCTCAGCACAATGCCTGAAACGCCTTGATACCTTGCCTTCACCAAACCAGAGTGAATGGCTGGATTCAAATTAATCTGGACTCTGCTGCCTACCTTAAAGTCTCTTAACAAGGCATTAACCGTAGTCTTACTACGCAAATGCCTTTTCATTTTATCCCTGGATTTTGACCTAGGTCCCTTTGCTTTCTTGCAAGACATAAAAACTCCCTTAAACCCAAAGCCATAAATTGACTAATAATAGCATAGCATAAAAACTTTTAAAATACCCTAATATCAAGCAGGGAAACAGCTGAAAATGATTAAACGCCTTTAAAAAGAAAAAGAATCGTCAAAAAACGATTAAACAATGGTTTTTTTAACTATCTTTTTAAAGCTTTGCAAAAACACTTTGTTTATAAAGCCTTTAAAAAGGGGCTGAAAAAGGCTTTTGCCAAAGGCTGTTTTTCCCTAGGCTTTTTAAGCGAAGCAAAAAAAAAGGCTTTTTAAAGGAGGCAAGCATGCAATACCAAATCGTTAACCTGGTTGCTTCAAGCAATTTGAATGCAACACTCGACTTGTATAATCTTGCTGTAACCATTCCGAATGTTGAATACGAGCCAGAACAATTCCCTGGAGCAATCCTTAAGCTGAAAGAGCCAAAGCTTTCAATGCTGTTATTCAAAAACGGCAAAATAATTTGCGCTGGAGCCAATAACGAGAAAGATATCGCGATTGGCATCAGGAAAGCAAGCAAAATCATTCACGAAATTCAAAAGAATGTCAAGGTCCAGGAAAAAGTAAAATACACTATAGTCAATCTAGTCGCTACAGGCTCTCTGAACATGACTTTAGACTTGTTCAAGACAGCAATGGACTTAGACAATGTTGAATACGAGCCGGAACAATTTCCAGGCGCGATTCTCAGGATTAGAGAACCAAAGCTTACCCTGCTGTTATTCAAGAACGGCAAAATCATTTGCGCTGGAGCAAAAAACGAGACAGAATTAAAAAAAGGCTTGGCTGAAGCAAGTAATTTAATCAAAGGCATTCAAAAGCCTGAAAAAAAAGAGAAGCCAAAGCCAGCAAAAACCGCAAAGAAAACAGGTAAAAAGAAAAAATAAGATTTAAAAACACTTTCAAGCAATAATTACTTTGGTTAGCGGTCATAGCGGAAGGGAAACACCCGATCTCGTCTCGATCTCGGAAGTTAAACCTTCCAGCGAAAAGGCTTCCCTGCTGTTAAGCGGAGGGGTCTAGACGCTGCTAACCAACTTTTCTTTTTAAGAAAACTCACTAATAAAAACAAAGTTTTTATTGTGCTCAGCAAAAGCTTTGCTTTTGCGTGGTGACTAAAGAACAGCGAATGCCCTGCATTCGCTATTTGGCTCCAAAGCCTTTCCCAAAGGCTTTGTTTCACTGCGCGCTTTGCCTGCTTTTGACAAACAAGTTTTTATACTGGTTTTTCCTTTTAATTAGCATTATATACTATGCTTTACTAATAATTTTGGCGG
>Ga0315289_10010049_pt1 | contig 13581 bp, 16 predicted proteins | sample YL17G11_40_MG_FD_203452 | JGI IMG/M metagenome (GOLD analysis project Ga0315289, IMG submission 203452) | Sediment microbial communities from Yellowstone Lake, YNP, Wyoming, USA - YL17G11_40 | ecosystem: Environmental > Aquatic > Freshwater > Lake > Sediment | place: USA: Wyoming | collected...
AATGGCTTTGTCTAATTTGCTAGAGGGTGAGGAGACAAAAACAGACATTAAAAGAGAGGCTATGGGTCTATTGGCTACACTTTTTGATTTGGCAAGAAGAGGCTATTTGGAAGTAATAGAAGAGAAAAGAAAAAGATTCTTAGCCTTCGATAAAACAGAACAAATATTCATTCTTACTAAGAAAGGTAAAGAGAAGATTGAAGAACTAGAAAGTTTTGAGAGAGATATATTGTCTTTTGTCTTTGACTGCGGAAAAGAGAAAGATAAAGTAACAAGCTCAGAGATAGTTAAATATTGTAGAAGCAATCCTTACAGAGTTAAGGATAGGATTGAAGAAATTGATGAAAATTCTAGGAAGTGGTTTGAGAGAAAATACTTCCCTATAACTGAAAAAATAAGCAGTGAAATAAGAGAGAAGTTTGCATTTCTTATGATAGTTTACATTGTAATTAATATTTTTGCGATATACATTTTAATGGATTTTGCTATATTTTTACCAATAGTAATCAGTATTTTTGTTTTAGTTTTAGCAGTTACGGTGTCAAGAAGAACTTACAAGTCTGCCTTAGAAATCAAGAAATGGAGGGCTTTCAAAAAGTTCATCTCAGACTTTTCTGCTATGAAAGATGCACCAGCTACTCTGCTAAAACTATGGGACGAGTACTTAGTCTATGCAATTGCCTTAGGAGTAGCTCAGAAGCTTTTAGAAAATATTAAAGATTTGAGTTTGGAAACAGGCAAATCTATACCTGCTGTTGTTTGGTATCATGGCTTGTCTCCAACACCAGGAAAGACAATCAGCCCAGAGGCTATAACAAGCTTTGTTAATAACATGTCACATACTATCAATGCTTTGAGTTCTTCTACATCAGTAGGCGGCGGATTTTCTGGAGGTGGAGGAGGCGGAGGAGGCGGTGGCAGTTCTGGCGCAGGCTAATATATTCATTATTTAAAATTTTCTATCCAATTATTATTAAATGTCAGACGCGTTTCTAGAGCAATTAAGTAGAAATAAAATATCTAGACATGAAGAAGCTAGATATATCTTAGGTAGGATAGGTACAGAAGAACTTGGCGAAGTTTGTTCTTCAGCTAATGTTTATTGCGAAAAATGTACAAGTCAAGTCTCAACATGTATAAGTGATTGTGAATTATGGAAAGCTAAAAACCAAATTCTAAAAATGAAAAAGGTAGTAGATAAAGTAGAACAAAAAAGAAACGAAATAATGGGACAAAGTAAAAAAGAACTCGATTCTATACCTGAAGGACGTAAGAGAATGGATTATGGCGGTACTTATATTCCAAGCTATAATGCACCAATTGACAACTTCGAGCTAACTAGGCAATTGGCTGACGGAGAATTTGCAGACTATTATCATTTTAAGCAATTCCAATGGTGGAATGATATGAGAAAGAAAGGAGCAACAAGAATACCATGCATGCATTGCGATGATGAAATAAGAAAGCCAGAGCAAATGATGATGCTTGGCGGTATACCTCGCCACGGAAACTGCTTCAAAGAAGCATTAAAAACAGGAAAACAACCTGTATCAGATTATTCAAAGCCGTATATAGATAGAATATTACAAACAGTTTTTCAAAATTAAGAAATGTAAGTAGCTTTTTTTGTAGGTTCTTGAGGCATTGAAAAATCAAATCTTTTTAAAACTTCTGGATATTTATCTGGAACTTCAACAAGTGGACATACATACGAAGCTGTAAACAAGCTTTCACTTGGGTGTAAGCCATAAGTTATACCGTCATCAGCTACAATTATTGCAGATTTTAATGCACCAGTCTTTAACATATCTAGAACTTCAGATACTCCTTTATTATTAATTCTAGTTGGTAAAGTAGAATAAATCAAATTATTTATAATAGGAACATTCTGCAATTTTGCTTCAGCAACATCACATTTTTCAGCAAGCTTAGCAACCTTAAAAACAGCGTCATTCAATTCTTTTAAGTTTTGAAGATTTTTTCCATGCTCACTTAAACATGCAGCTTCGGTTCTACTTTGGTATCTAAACATGGAGATTAATTTTTGTTGATCTTCAGTTGAAATTGAAACATGACTATTATTTTGTTTTAGAACCTTCCAACCAGGGAGAATACTACCTATTCTTTCTTGCAAAGGTATTTCAGGAGGTATTTCTATATTTACGCCAATTACTTCCTTTGATGTTTCGTAAACCATAATAAATTTAGATATAATTAGAAATTTAAATCCATATTTCAAGTTTAAATCTTTAATTTTTTGTTTATTTAATACGGTTTTTATGCAAATGGAGAAAATAGAGACTGTAGAAAAGGTACTTTTTTCTAGAACGCTAGTAGAGCTTGACAATAATCTAGAAAGATTAACTAAAATGTTAGATTATGAAAAAGTTAAAAATTGTTGTATGCTAAAAGAATTTCAACCATTAAATCCTTCTGAAGAAAATCATGAGATATTATTAGGAGAAGCTTGTATGCATTATTCAAATCCTAGTAATTATAGAAAAGAAGGAATGGTTAGTATGGTATACGTTGTTGGATACATACCCACTGGTAGTGTTAGTGAGTTCGTTCTACCAGGCTTACAGATTGTTGACAATACCCATAAATTTTGGGGATATGGAAAACCTTGGGATTCGATTAATCCAGGAGCAAAAAGATATTTTATGGATTGCGAAGGTGCTAGCATTCTTAAGTTACCTAAAACTGGTTTAGTTGAAATAGACGAAGCAGATATCTTAAGAGCACTTACTAAGAAGAAATAATTAACTAGTTTATTGATATTTTTTACCTTTGAGGCTAGTTCTTATTTTGTCTATTATTTCATCGACTGTTTTTTCTTCGTTGTATGCAGGCACTATTATTGATATCATGAAATCTTATAAAAATTAGAATTTTTGATTATAAAAACTAGTTCCATAGGAAATCAAGGCTATTATATATTTGAATATAAGAAAAACTAAATTACTTTGCGCTAAAAACTTTTCCTTGAACGTTCTTGATATAGGCTCCGCACTCAGGGCAGACTCTTTTATATTTTGGAATATAAGATTTGCACTTTGGGCACGATCTATTAAAGTTTAACCAAACCATTCCTCTCTTTTCACATATTTTATTAAATTTATTCATATTTTCACCATAAATGTAGAAAATAATTGCTTTCAAGTTGTATTTAAAACTATCTAAAATTCTATAATTAAAAATATAATAAATGATAAATTTAGCGAAAATAACCTTATTTTCTTGACACAAACTCGTTATTTTTTATATAGAACCTTAAAAGTTTAGATTTTCCTTTAGAAATTCCTATTCTTTTTGCTTTAACAATTTCAAAATTTTCATTAGAATCTTCTAAGAATAATGTATCTCCAATCAAGTCTATTCCGTTTTGTTCTCTTTCCATTCCTAATGCCTTTGTAAGTTTACCAGGTCCATTAGTAAGTTCTTTAATCTTATCAGTTCCTCTACGTTTTTTCATTATTTCTATTCCTTCCAGTGGCTCCAACGCTCTTATCAGTACTGCTCCAGGAACCTTGCTTTCCTTTGCAACTATGTTAAACAGCCAGTGATTTCCGTAACAGAAGTAAACATAAGACTTTCCAGGGATTTCAAACATTAAAAAGTTCCTTTTTGTTTTCTTTCTGTACGCATGAGATGCAGGGTCTCCATCTCCGAAGTATGCCTCAGTCTCAACTATCTTGCCTTTACAAATTCCTTCCTTTGTTCTATGCACTAGAGTCTTTCCTAAGAGCTCCTTAGCAACTGTTTCAGTGTTTCGTGAATAGAAATTTCTATCAAGTTTCATTAAATTATTTTGGCAATAGAAAATTTAAATCATTTAGCTTTAAGAAACTTTTATAACACAATTTTCTTCTGGATTTTCATAAATTTCATAAAAGCCTCTCACAAGTCCTCTGTCATTTTCCTTATAAGCAAAGTCCTTCATCTTAAAGGTGCAAATGTTATGTGCTATGTTACTGCTTCTTTGTATTTCATCGCAGCTAATGTCTTTAAACTCTTTTTGAAGCTTCTTGAATTTTTTCAGTAGCTTTCTTTTTCTTTTGTCCTCAGAGAAGACTACGGCGCTATCAACTACTCTTTTTAGGTATTCAAAATCAGTTTTCATCTCAACCTTATAGTTCTTGGCATTCATACCAAAGCAATTACAATAATCCGTTAAAGCCCTTAGGCTTTCTATCCCAGCTATTAATTCTCCTGTAGAATTGTATATTCCATGATGTACATTAGAGCCTATCAAAGGTGGAGATTTGCCATGTTTAATTACAAATGCAGTTGTAGTAACAGGTTCATATGTCTTTGAAGGCTCATCGCCTTTAGAAACTATTTTTGACGAGGCGTCGGTCCATATCATTAGTTTTTTGGACACTAGAAATTTTATATAATTCTTTTTAAACTTTTATTGATGATTTTAATTTCTATTTTCAAATACCAATAATGTTATATTTTATGATTCCATATATTTTATAACATTTTCTTTAAACTTTTCCAAGTCCTTAGAAAGTATGAAAGCTCCAGCAGCAGGGGCATGGCCTCCACCGTTTGCATTTTCAAGATTTTTAGTTGCAAATTCAGCAAGCTTTCCACAGTCAACTTTCCCATCCTCTCTTCTCAGGCTTATTTGAATATAATTTCCTTTTTCTCTGAATATAACGAAAGTATAGTTAGGATTTCTGATGCCAAGCATGGTTGATATAGGCGATTTTATTGCATACTTTGTCTTTAGTTCTAAGAAGACTAGTTTCTTGTCTTCATGAAATTCAGCATAATTCTTCCAATTGCTTATAACTTTATCAATCTCCTCTTGAACCTCCACGTAGAATTCCATTAAAGTTTTTGCTTTAGTAGTTCTGGCTTCCAAAATATCTAACGGTGATGACGCTTCTAGGCAGGCTTCGTATGCAATCTTACCTCCCTTAAGTCCAGAGTGGTAGTAGCCAGCTGTCACAATGTGGTCTATCAGACCAAAGTTAGATCCAAATGAATAAGGTTCTTTACCTTTTTTCAATATAGGATATTTTTCGTATATTTTATCTAGAAAGTCTTTCCATTGTTCGCCGCAATAATCATTTATTATTCCTAATCCAGATAACCAAGCTAAATCTTCTATGTCAAGTATTTTACTACAAATATCATAAGTAATCTTGCTTGTGCAGTATTTGACTGGTTCTATTTTAGATTTCCATAAATAAGGGTTCACATAAACTATGTTACTAAACTTGTTCAAGTCTCTATGGATCTGATGATGGTCAATAACTAGAATCTTCACTTTTTTATCAATCTTTAGAATGTATTCAGGAGTTTCATCGATTGCAACGTCAACTATGATGATATTTTTTATTTTTTTATCAACGATTTCCTTGTAAATTCCTTTGTCGACTGTGAACAGCTCATGATTTATTATAAATGCTGAAGGGACATAGTCGAAAAGCCTTTCTATTGTCTTAGCAATTAGAACTGCAGAGCCGATGCTATCTCCATCAATGTCATATATTATTGCAGTGTTTTCACTGCAATTTTTTATAAATTCTGCAGCTTTGTCTATCATAAGGATATATGAATTTCTATAATAAAATATAAATCTTTTTACAGAATCGTTTTCTTACCGTTAACCAATATATTTACTGTCTTCGCCTTGATTCTTTTTTGCAAAGGGTAGTGAAATTGGAGGTGGTAGTTGTAATTCTTCGCTTAAGCTTAATGCTCTGATTATGCTTCTTCTTAAAACAGCATTTATGACCTGAAGGTTAACTTCATCAGAAAGCTTCTTGTCCTTTTTCCAATCCTTTATGATTTTTTCTAATTGATCATCTATGAAAAGAGCATCTCCACCTATAATAATTTCTGCCACAGGTTTTTTCTTGTCGTCTAGGTATTCCGTCTTAAACTCGAATCCAATTGTCAAACTTTTTTGCTTTAAAGCTGGCAATTCTTGCTCTTTTATATCTTTTATGATTGTATTGCTGTTTACTTTTACTGCACCCGTCACTTCTTCGTGCTTCTTTGCATCTACAGATTTTATATTTAATCCTATTACTGGCATCAAATCACCGTGTAAATTAATTGAAATGATAACTATTTATTTATTAATTTATAAGCAAAATACTTGTTATGAAAATGAAGGTGCTTACCTACAAGAAGCTGATAGATCAGCATTTGAGTATACTAAAGAGTCTTCAAAGAAGTTCTGGTCTCTTCATTGCATCAAAGAATAAAAAGACAGGTTATGATAAGGCTTGGCTGAGAGACAACTTCTACGAGTGCTTGGCATTTGATATAATCGGCGACTGGCTTACTGTAAAGAGGACTTACAGGGCGTTGCTTAACATATTTCTTAAGCACGAATACAAAATAGACATGGCAATCAATAAAAAGCCTGAGCATGCCTATGAATTCATACATGCAAGATTCAATCCTGAAACATTCAACGAATACTGGGAGGAATGGGGGAACAAGCAGAACGACTCGATAGGCGCGATATTGTTTATGATGGGCGAGTTGGAGCGTTCTAAAAAGATAAACATAGCCGAAAACAAGAACGACCTGAGAATACTAAACAAGCTTGTCAGATACCTTAACACAATAGAGTACTGGCATGATAAGGATTCTGGCATGTGGGAAGAGGAGGAAGAAGTTCATGCAAGCAGCATTGGGGCATGCGTTGCAGGGCTTAAGAACATAAAGAATATCAAGGGCATAGACGTGTCTGATGAACTCATAAAAAAAGGGGAGACTACATTGAACAACATGCTACCGAGGGAGTCCAAGAAGAAGTTTGTCGATCTTGCATTGCTTTCTCTAGTTTGGCCTTATAATGTGGTAAGCACTAAACAAAGGGACGTAATATTAAAGAACGTTATCTATCATCTGGAGAAGAAGAGGGGTGTGATAAGGTATAAGGGGGATCACTACTATAATAGGAATCTTGATCAATATAGCGAAGAGGCTGAATGGGTCTTCGGTATAAGCTGGCTTTCAATAATATTCGATAAGCTAGGAGACAGGAAAAAGGCCGAGCGTTACTTAAAAAAGGCAATAGCATTGATCACACCACGGGGTGTGGTACCCGAACTTTATTTCTCGAACTCTCCTAAGTTTGATGAGAATGCTCCGTTAGGATGGGCAGAGAGTTTGTTTATTGTTGCGCTATACGAATTTAATAAGAAATATAGATTAGGAAGATGAATTAATCTTATGAACAAGAAAATCTTAATGGTAATTGCACCAGTTGATTTTAGAGACGAAGAATATTTTGAGACACGGAAAGTTCTAGAGGATGTTGGCAACAAGATTACAGTTGTTAATTCTACTGGGCAACCTTCTAAAAGCATGTTTGGAAAAATTGTTAAACCAGACAAAACAATTTACGACGTTAGCTCAGAGGATTTTGATGCAATTGTGTTTGTTGGTGGCTCTGGAACTTCAGTTTATTTTAACAACCAGCAAGCATTAGGTTTAGCTAAAGAATTTAGCAGTTCTGGAAAAATTGTAGCAGCTATTTGTATTGCGCCTTCCATATTAGCTAATGCAGGTATTTTAAATGGAAAGAAAGCAACTGCCTTTCCTTCAGAAAAGGATAACATAAATGCTGTTGGAAATTATACAGGAAAACCAGTTGAGCAAGATGGAAAAATAATAACTGGTAATGGTCCTATAGCTGCAAAGGAGTTTGGAAAGAAGATTGCTGAGGCTTTGAGATGAATTTATTAACAGTTTTAATTCTCATGCTAGTCTTTTTTAGTTTGTGCATTCAATCAACTCAAAATTCTAGCCAAAATGTTAAAGAGCAGGCAGTATTTTCTTGCCTTAAATTATGTAAAGATAATCCACAAAATTTAGATTACACAAATGGACCATGTCTATCAGATAACAATACCGAATGGAATATAATTGACTGGGTTTGTGATATTGCACATTCACCAAGGCAAGCAGTTGATGATATAGCTGAAAACCAGTGTTCAGAGTTCAAGGAGGGAAAAGCTCATCATTTCGTTGAAGTTGGTCCAGATTGCAATTTAATAAAGGTTTTTGAATAATTTCTTAAACACTGAAGTTATAGAATTAAATATATACAGCCCTGTCGTCTAGCGGCCAAGGACACGAGGCTCTGGCCATTAGGGAGAAACCTCGTAACGTAGGTTCGAATCCTGCTGGGGCTATAGTTTAAATCCTTAGCTTTTAAATTCAAATGCTATGGAAAAGTTAGGCATAATCCCGGACGTTAATGTTATAGTGAATCATGCTACAAGACAACCCCTTAGAGGATCTTCTAAAGAATTTATCTATTTTCTAGAAGAGCATCCTAAACTAGGAATTATAACAACTCGGTTGGAGAACAGAGTTCTTAAACAGTTAAGAAGGTATGCTGACCAAAATGTTCATTATAGATTCTATGAGCTTAAAGAACAATTAAAAGCAAGAAAAGTTAACGGATTACAATATGAGAAAATGCATGATGCTGTAAGGAATTTCATTCGTCAAGTTGGACTTACTAAATTCTATTCACATACGCCTATGATTGGTATAGGTATGGAAGATGCAGAAAGACTTGCAGAAGCTGCATGTTTGAAATCAGAGTATGAAATTTTATGCTTCGCATCTTTAGATAGAGATTTCGTAGATCCTGAAAAATCTAAGGCAATAGAAGGAAGGTTTAAAGTAAAAGCAGATTATCCAATAAACATATTAAATTACGTTAGGCATATTATTTAGTATGTGGGTAGTTAAAGCTTCTGGAGAGACAGAGAAGTTTGATCCTGAAAAAATAAGAAGAACCTGCATGAAAGCAGGCGCATCAGAGGAACTAGCAAATAAAATTGCTAGGGACGTTGAGAAAAAGTCTTATGATGGAATTTCTACAAGAGATGTCTTACGCATAACATTATCTTTGCTTAAGAAAACAAAGCCATTAGTGGCAGCTAGGTATGACTTAAAAGGTGCTATATTTAGGCTTGGACCAGCTGGCTTTACATTTGAACATCTGATAGCAGAAATTTTAAAGGAGTATGAATACGAAGCTAAAGTTCATTCAATAATCAGAGGAAAATGCGTTTCCCATGAGATTGACATAATAGCAACCAAGGAAAATAACACCTACATGGTTGAATGCAAATATCATAACATTCCAGGTCTATACACCGGGTTAAGAGAATCGTTATATACTTATGCGAGATTCTTGGATTTGCAAGACGGATTCAAGGAAGGTTTGTGTAGAAGTTTTAACCAACCATGGCTTGTTTGTAACACGAAATTTTCTGAGGATGCTATACAATACGCTAATTGCAAGGATATGCGGTTAATAGGATGGAACTTTCCTGCGAATCAAGGCCTAGAATATTTAATAGAGAAAGACAAGCTCTATCCAATAACAATGCTTAGAAAGCTTGATGGAGACTCTTTAGAAAAACTAGCAAATTCCAACCTATTGCTAGTTAAAGACTTGGTTAGAATAAGCATAAAAGAAATAAATGAGATTACTAAAATTCCTAAAAATAAATTAAAAACTCTTTCAGATGAAGCTAAAAATATTTGCAGAGTTTAAATACTGATTTTTTCATATATTCTACATGATTGATGTTTTCAGTATGTTTATTTTATTGGGAACTACAATTTTTTTAGGCTATACATGCTCTATTATTTTCAAAAAGACACAAATACCAGACATAATTTGGCTTTTAGTTTTTGGTTTGTTAATAGGTCCAGTTTTTAACTTAATAGATAGAAGTATTTTCATAAGCCTTTCTCCAATTTTAGCTGCATTTGCACTTTTAATAATCTTGTTTGATGCTGGTTTAGAGATGAACGTATATAATGTGTTAAGGCAATTCCCCAGAAGTATTTTACTTTCAATTGTTGGAATTTCTCTGACCATAGTATCAATAGCAGTCTCCTCAGTATTCTTATTTAATTTTGATTGGATAAGGGCTTTATTATTAGGGTCTATAATAGGAGGCCCTAGCTCGGCTATAGTAATTTCTATTTTGCAAAAATTAAACATAAGAGAAGACGTTAGAGTAATTTTAGATTTGGAGTCAGTCCTTACAGATCCAGTTGACGTTGTCCTGACAATTGCTCTCGTGCAGATTTATGTCTCAACTTTACCTTTAAGCTCTATAGTTGGAAATATATTCAGTGCATTTTCTATAGGAGCTGTTGTGGGTGTCGTATCCGGATTAACTTGGTTAATTTTACTTACAAAAATTAAAGACAATTTTGATTACATGTTAACTTTAGCAATATTACTTTTAATTTATGCCTTTGTTGAATCTATAGGAGGCAGTGGCGCTATATCAGCTTTGATGTTTGGTCTTGTTTTAGGCAGTGGTAAAATATTTTCAAAGGCTTTAAAGTTTAAAAAAGAGTTTTCTATAAACCCAGAATTAAAAAGGTTTCACGAGGAAATAACCTTTTTTGTAAAGTCCTTCTTTTTTGTTACAATGGGCTTGATAGTCTCAATTAATTCTAATTTTATTTTACAAGGTATTGTAATCACAATTGTCATAGCCTTAATGAGAGTAGTTGTTGTTTACATAAGCACTTATAGAATGAAGCTTACATCTTTCGAAATTAACATAATGAGGGTTGTTATACCGCAGGGTTTAGCTACGGCTGTTATGTCATATGTGCCAATGATATATGGCATTAAAGATGCAGAGATTTTCTTAAATATAGCATTTATAGTTATTTTGGCGACAATTGTTTACACAACAGTAGCTATGAAAGTTCTTTATGTTCGCAATAAACCTAGCAATAAGGTTGATATTAAAACTAAACCAAAGGAACTTCGGTAATTTCTTTTATCAATGAACTCAAAGACCTTAAATCTTCTCTTCTTAGTTCGTGTATGTTTTTCTTTCCACAAGCAGCAGCTGCCATCTTAACTTCTTCATTGCATGCGTTCAAAAAGTTAGCAACTCTTCCAGCAGCTTCGTCTACAACAAGTTTAGCTCTTAATTCTGGGTCTTGGGTAGTTATGCCTAGTGGGCATTTCCCTTTATAGCATAATTTACAATAAAGGCAGCCCATTGCTACTAGACAAGGCATTGCCATATAGACTGCATCAGCACCTAATGCCAAAGCTTTTGCAACATCCGAGCCTTTGCTAATGCCACCAGCAATTATCAGTTCTTGCTTTGCATTGCCCATTGCCTTTCTAGCCTTTACTAGAGCAGCTAAAGCAGGAATACCAAAGTCATCCAACATTATACGTGGTGCTGCTCCAGTTCCACCTTCCATACCGTCAACAGCTATCACATCAGGTTCTGCTTTCAAAGCAAGTTTTACATCGTTTTCAACATCTCCTGCTCCAAGTTTAATTATGATTGGTTTCCCGCCAGTTAATTCTCTTAACCATTTTACTTTCTTTTTCAAATCATCTATAGTAAATATATCAGGATGTGTTGGCGGTGAGTGTACATCTTTGCCAACAGGAACATTTCTAACTCTTGCGATATCTTCAGTTACTTTGTCTGCTGGCAATAAACCTCCTTGGCCAGGCTTTGCTCCTTGACCTATTTTTATCTCAATTGCATCAGCTTTTTTTAGTATTTCTTCAGTGATTCCAAATCTTCCAGTAGAATATTGGATTGTTAAAATTTTTGCATATTGCCTTTCTTCAGGAAGAATTCCTCCTTCGCCAGTGTTTTCTGATGTACCAGCAATGGTAGAAGCCTTTGCTAGAGCTGTTTTAGCTTCCTTGCTTAATGCTCCAAAGCTCATTGCGCCTATCATTATAGGCATTTTTAATTTTAATGGGAACTTTGAAGTTTTTCCTATTAATGTTTCAGATATTATCTCTTCTCTAAAATAATCCAGCGGTCTTCCGTTTAGCTGTTTAGGAATAAAGACTAAATCATCAAAACTTATCTTTCCTAATTTGTTTGACCTTCCACCAGAAACAGGAGGTTTGCCTGTAAGTGCTCTTTGCTTTATTTCATTTACCCAGTCTTCCATTTTATCACTTTAACCATCAAAACTTAAATAAATAGTTGTTATATATTTAAATATGTTTTACCTAGCTGCATTGCTTCAATTGATTTTAGTAACTTCAATGTTTTCTCTATCTTTATTTCTAGTTTTGTACATTTTAAAAATGACTACTGATATTGAAAACCTTTAGAAAATGTTTTTATTATCTGAAGTATAAACTGATTTTATGGAAACTTATGATGTTATCATAGTTGGTGGCGGACCAGCAGGCTTGGCTGCAGGACTGTATACTGCTAGAAGAAATCTTAAAGTCCTTATACTTAGCGAGTTCTTAGGCGGTCAGATGTCTTACGCACCTTCTGTAGAGAATTATCCCGGTTCTGAGTCAATATCTGGTTTAAAACTAGCTGAAAAAATGAAAAAACAAGCAGAGAGTTTCGGCTGTAAGTTCAAATTAGAAAAGGTAGTTGCTTTAAATCTAAAAGATGAGATGAAAAAAATAAGGACAACTGAAAAAGAATATTCAGCAAAAGCAGTTATAATTGCTACAGGCAGTCACTATAGAAAGTTAGAGGCTGAGGATGAGGATAAGTTCATTGGTCGTGGAGTTTCATATTGCGCAACATGCGATGGTCCTTGCTTCAAGGGAAAGAAAGTTGCCGTCATAGGCGGTTCTGATACTGCTGTTAGGTCAGCAATCTACCTAAGTGAGATTGCTTCTCAAACTTACTTAATTCATCGTAGAGACCAACTGAGGGCTGAAGAGGCAAACCAAAAGAAGCTTGAGAAATCTAAGGTTAAGATTATTTGGAATTCTGTTGTTGAAAAAATAGAAGGAGATAAACTAGTTAACAAAATCATAATTAATGACGTTAACACGAATAAAAAAACTGAGTTAGCTGTAGATGGGGTTTTCATAGAAATAGGAGAGATTCCTACGACTGAGATTGTTAAGGCTGCCGGAGTGGAGATTAACGAGAAGAACTTCATAAAAGTTAATGAGAATTTTGAGACAAACATTAAAGGAGTTTTTGCAGCAGGCGATGTTACAGGTTCATTTGCACAAATAGTCGTTGCTGCAGCCGAGGGTGCTGAAGCTGCAACTAATTCATATTTATATTTAAGAGGCGGAGTTTACGGGGAGAGAAAACCAGCAGACTATGGTGAGAAAAAATGAAAAAGTCAACTAAAAATCAAATAATCACAGTATTCGTACTTATAATATTTCTAGGAAGCAGTTTAACTTTTGCAATTATTTCTGCATTTCCAAATGAACAAAATAGTGTAAACTGGGCAGCTAGAATAATAATATACATAAACGGTGAAGTGTATCAAATACCTTCTGACACAGGTATTGTTAACAATGAAACTAAAGCTAAGGTTTATACAGGGAATACGCAAGGCATAATATTCAAGACAGTTTCTGATGATGTTACATTAAAAGATTTCTTTGATGTTTGGAGCAAAACTTTCAACAGCACCTGTATTTTAGAGTATTGCAATACTAACACAAGCTCAGTAATGTTGTATGTTAATCGTGTAGAGAATCCTGATTTTGAGCTTTATAAAATTAAGAACAACGACATTATTGAGATAGATTATAGATAGCTAGAGTTTCTTAAAGGCCTCTTTACCTTT
>Ga0315289_10010051_pt1 | contig 13580 bp, 27 predicted proteins | sample YL17G11_40_MG_FD_203452 | JGI IMG/M metagenome (GOLD analysis project Ga0315289, IMG submission 203452) | Sediment microbial communities from Yellowstone Lake, YNP, Wyoming, USA - YL17G11_40 | ecosystem: Environmental > Aquatic > Freshwater > Lake > Sediment | place: USA: Wyoming | collected...
TGAGAATGGTGCAGCTTATTTAAAGCTAGTTCCACCAGGTGGGGCTATTGGTGGAGCTGGGGCTGCTGGTCAAGCCACTTTCTGGACAGGAGCTGCAGTAGTATCTGGAGATAATAATTTTTGGTGGGATAATGCTACTAAAAGGTTAGGGATAGGAACTAATGCCCCCGCTTTTTCTATTGATCTAGTTGGAAATATGAGGGGGGTCTATACAGAGGCAGCTGCTGCTGCTGATGGAACTCGTTATTTTCAATATACTGTTAATTCGTCAAGTGATCCTGCAGCCACAGCTGAAGTGACCTCTCTCTATGGATCTTATAACTGGACGGCAGGAACAGATGGAGTTTTTATTGTAAATGGAGTAGAAGGAGCTGTTAGATCCCGTGCTAATGATGAGGCAGGGACATTTAGGGGAGGTTATTTTAGAACTTATATTGATACTGATACTAATCCTAATGCTTCTATGAGAACAGCAGTAGGAGCTGAGATTTCAGCCAGAGCATCTCGTTTAGGAGGTCCAGAAGCTGTAGCAGAACTAGGAACGGCATTCATAGGAGCTAGAATTTGGATGGCTCCCTATTTTACTGATGCTTCTATTCCAAATATCAATAATTCTCACGCTCTTTGGATATTAAATGAGACTCCAAATGGAGGAGCTTGGGGAAAATATATTGATCGGGCTATCACGGTAGACGCTACAACTTATGGGAGTGGTTTTAATTATAACTTCTATTCAGATACCGGAAAGTTTTACATGAATCTGAATGGAGCAAATGCAGGATCAGGTATTGTAAGTGGAGAACGGTCTACAGCATCTGGTGATGATTGGATGTCTGTTCGTGTTTCTGACTACCGGACTTTTACTTCAAATCAAGTTTATAATGCGGGATTTTTTAGATATGATGTTAAATCAACTGTTCCTGGTGCTCCACAGTATGAAGTAAGAGGATTAGAGGCAGTAGGTTCAACTTATGTAGCGGATGGGAATCTTCTTTCACTTTTTGGTGCTGTGCTCAGGACTTTTATCCAGCCTGGAGTTACTGCCTCAGCTAAAACGAGTATAGGAGCTGAAATCTCAGCCAGAGCTTCATTTAGTGGGGGTGCTGATTGCGAGGCTCTTCCTGGTACAGCTTTTGTAGGGGCTCGTATCTATATGGCTCCATACTTCACAGCTGCTACATTAGGCAATATTAACAACTTCTGGGGCCTCTGGATTTATGGAGAACACGCTAGTCAACGAAATGCTGATGCAGCAATTAAGATAGGTACTGCAGGGGGTGGTTTCACAAATGATATTAATTTTCAGAATGGGTCAACCCTCACTGATTTACTAGGAGGATTAAAACTTGTAAATAATACTGGAGGAACAAATCCAGCATTTTATATTAATCAACAGATTTTAGGGAATGAAATTTTTAGGCTTGAGTCTGTTTCTATAGGTAGTGACCCAAATTATCGAGTATTTCAAAATAGGGTAACTACAACTCAAGATACAGTTACTATTATTCATACGATCGCTTTAGATAATAATAGTGTTTATCTAATTCATGCTTATGTTGCAGCAAGAAGAGGAGCAGGAACTGGTGGAACTGTTGGGGATAGTGCTGGTTACACTATTATTGGGACTTTCAAGCGATCTGGGGGAGGGACAGCAACTCAGGTGGGAGCTACAATTAAAACAGCTCAAGAAGATCAAGCAGCTTGGGATGCTGATTTTGCTGTTTTAGGAGATGATGTTTTAATTAATGTAACTGGTGCAGTGAATAATAGTGTGACGTGGCATACGACGGTATTTCTTAGTAATTTAAGTTAGTAAAGAATTGAAGGGAGAAACTATGAAAAAATTCATTCTATATGTTGGATTAATAATTCTACTTCTTGGAGTAGGTTCTCTGCTTTATAGTCAGAATACTAGTCAAGAATTTAATGGTCCAAGTGGGCAATCCTTATTTTATAACGTCTCTGGAGCAAATTATGAAAGAGGTTTTATAAGATGGGACTCTAATATCTTCAAGATTGGAACTGAAGTAGGAGGAAGTGGAACTCTTAGAAGTCTTGAATTAATGGGATATGTTACCATTGATACTGCTGGTTCTATTAATATCCCAACTGGACAAGCATATAAGATAAATAATACTGCCCTTGCCTATGGTGATGTAGGTGCTGAGCAGGCTGGTGTTTCCATCTTGAAATCTGTTATTGCAGCTGCCGATGATGTTTTGGTTGGGACGGCACCCTCTACTCCTGGAGTCATAACAAAGGGAGCAAATAATACACTTTTTGGTGTAAATAATTCTGGTACTTTAGGATTTTTTGCAAGTATATCACTTGGAGATACTGTTACTTTTTTTGACACAGATTCTGTAACAAAGATTTTTAAATTTGATGCATCTTTAATAACGGCTGGTCAAACAAGAACTATTACAGTTCCAGATAGAGATATTACTTTAGCTGGTCTTACATCTCAGACAGTGATTGTTGCTAAGACGGGTGGGGAATATACATCTATCCAAGCTGCCATTAATTATGCGGTAACACAAACACCTTCGGCGACCAACTTATGGACAGTAGTGATAATGCCGGGGGTTTACACTGAAGCAATTACAATGTCCTCCTATGTTAGTCTTATGGGTGTTGGGACAAGAAGTAATGTTGTTATTTTCCAAAATGCGGCTGATGTAATTACTCTCGCTGACCATGTAGAAGTCCAGAATCTTACTGTAAGAGTAGGGACTGGTGATCAACTCTCCGCTTTTAAAGACAATGGAGTAGCGTGCACAGCTAAAATAATCGACGTGAATCTTGAATCGCTATATGTTGGAATAAATGCATGGACTGGATTTAATATTACAGGAGCAGGTAATTATACAATTGATCACTGCTCATATAATATCACGACAGGTTTGGGAGATGATGGGGGTATAACGATTAATGGTGCTGCGGCAACTGTTAGAATTACGAATTGTGATTTCTATATGGCCGGTGCTACTGGTCCTCCAACATCAAGTAAAAGCCATCTTGGAATAGTTGGTTCAGTTGCTGCTACAATAATCAGCAGTGGAAATAGATATGATGGTGATGTTTATTGTAATATGATCTATGCTGAGAGTGGCACAATTATTAGCACTTATGATGCTATTCTTACACAGTATGGTGATCAGATAGATCCTGCTGCTTCGGTGACAGCTGGAAACCAGAAACTTATAAATACAGTTGCTACTGGATTAGTTGCAACAATAATGACTAACTTGGGTCCTACAGGAGCTCAAACGACTATTCAAGGATGGATTCAGATAAAAGATTCAGGGGGAACTACAAGATATATTCCTTATTGGTAAAAGGAGTTTACAGTGCCACCACCTGATGTAAGTGGAATAAAGGTAGCTAATGGGGCAGAACTGAAATATGGGTCAGTTCTAGATGGACAAGTCCTTAAAAGAGTAGGAAATGAAATTATTGGTATAGGAGCAGAGCCAATCCCCCCTCCTATATCACCAGCATTATTTTCTGAGAGTTTTGAAATAGGTTGGTTTCTTATTGATACATTTACACAGATATTCTCGGAAATCTTTGAAGTAGGCTGGTTTATTAGTAATTTGTTTAATTTAGTCAAGGGGGAAAATTTTGAATCTGGTTGGTTTATTAGTAACCCATTTAATTCTTTATTCATAGAAAATTTTGAAGGAGTGTGGTAAAATGGCAAAAACAGATTGGTATATAATTGGAGCAGGGGGACAGGCAGTTATTGATCAGGGAGGCTCAAAACGGTGCCAACTATCTGGTTCTAAATTAATGCTATGGAATGGAAGAAGTAATTTAGCCAATTCTGAAGTAATTGCTTCAATTCTAATGGCGGATAATTCAAATACTCGTGGGGGTTTAGTTTTACGTTCTGATTTATCTAACAACAATTGCTATCGTCTAAGAATTTTTGGGCTGAGAACTTATTATGTTCAAAAGGTTGTTGCAGGAGTAGTAACAACCCTTTCTACAGCATATTCTTCACAGCCATATAATATTTTTGTTAAGACTCGTTTTAGAGTAGATGGGTATCAGCTATCTGTTGAAGAATATATTTCAGGAGCTTGGGTTCTAGTTGGAGTTATAGTAGACACAGAACAGTCCATCCTTTTGGGGTATGCTGGTCTTTATGGAGAATCAGTGAATACTGGTTATTTTTTGTTTTTTGATGATGTTCAAATTTCTGAGGGGATCTAAGATGAAAAATATATACTGTAAGTTACATAATAATCCAATTATTATTCTTGAATCAGGAGAGGAAGGAATTTTTTCTAGCAAGATGGAGGCGACTGTAGTAGTGTATGACTCTAAAAAGAAGCCTTATCTTAAAAGATTTGTTATTGGAAAATGTGATGATAACTGTCCTGTAGTAAAGGGAATATTTGGAATTCAGCCAGAACTTGAGAAAGTAGCTGAAGCTGTAGTAAAGGAGGATAAATGAAACTAGGAAAATTTATTGGAATAGTTCTTATTGCTCTTTTTCTGATAACTCCCTCCCTTAATGCAGGTGAATTCAAATTAGGTTCTGGTGGGTCAGTTAAAGTTGGATCAGGGGGGAATATTATATTATCTACTCCCTCATGGGTTCCCACTGATGTCCCTGGTTGTGTCCTCTGGCTGAGATCTGATTTTGCCTGGCAGGATGCTGCAAAGACTGTTCCCTGTACGAACTTAAGTTTGCTTTGGACGGGGGAGGATAAGAGTGGAAGCCTAAATGATGCTGTCCAGGCGACAGAAACTAAAAGACCTATCTATTTAACGAATCAGATTAATGGACATCCAGCTTGGCGGTTTGATGCAATAGATGATCTGTTAGGTTATACCCAAATTGTTCTTGATTCTGGATTTTCTGCATTTTATGTAATAAAAACAACAAGGGATTCTTGGCTCGGAGTTAACAATGAAGGGGGAACACGCCAAATTCGATATAATCAGGTTGATAATAAGTTATCAATTTATGACGGTGTAAATAATCCATTTTCCGATCTTTTGACAACTGTCAAGGGAAATTGGGTTATTGTGGAATATATTGATACAGACACAACCGTATCTTTCTATGAGAATGGAACATCAAGAGGATCTGGTAATTGTGTAGCTATGACATTTGGTCAAGTAGGGAGTGGAATTTTGCCAATAGGTGGAGATTTGGCTGAAGTTATAATTTATGATTCTTCCCTTTCTGATACAAACCGTCAAAGAGTTGAGTTATATCTTAATACTGAAGCCCAAGGCAATGGGTATGCGATTTATTAAGGAGGTGATAAAAGATGAAGTTAAGTGACCTTAAAGTTGTCCATGTAATTTTAGTGATCGTGACTCTGCTATGGATCTATTTGTTTATTGATTGGCAGATCACAAAGTATCAGCTTAACTTTGCAATGTGGCAGAAGGATATGATAGGAGCTGTAAATAATTTAAACGAGAGACTGAGAGGTGCTGAAGGAGTAAGAGGAATTCCTTCTCCTCCTCCACAGATTCCTCCCTCTACTCCAGCTCCTAAGAAAGGGCCATAAAATGGCAAGACAAGTTGAACCTTTAGAATATTATATAAGAGATGAAGAAAAAGCTGTGGAAGAGTATGCTCAATTGGCTGAGGCTTTATCTGATCATGGGAGAAAGGATTTAGCTCACATGGTTTTTGATATTATGGTGCAAGAAGATCACCATAGAGCAAGGTTAGAGCAAATTCAAGAAGCTCTTTTAGGAAGAAGAAGAATAAAGTAAAGGAGGTGATATAGATGACTCCTAGATTAATCAATATTATTACAAACGTGATAGGTGCTTTGTTATTCATTATGGAGCCTATAAGAGCATATCTAGGCTCACAACCCTTTAACTGGATGTCTTTTGCTATGTGTATAGGTGCGGCAGTTATTGCATACTTCACAAGTAAGAGTACGATATTTACACAGCCAACGAAGTGAGGATTCTATGGACACAGAATCTATTGGAAAGTTATTAGGGGGAGTATTATCTAGTGGAGTTGCTGGAAATGTCTCTGCGGCTATTGCTGAAGGGTTAAAGTTGGCAAATCATCTAATGGAACCAGATCCCGCTAAGCGAGCCAAAGCTAGACGAGACTATTACCTTAAGCTGATCAGTTATATTAAAGAGGTTCAAAATGCGAATCAGGATGATGTTTCTAATCTTGTTGCTGAGTTTACTAAGCTTCTGGATGAGTAGTTGTGTAACTCCCCAGAAGGTAGATACTCCCCCAATTTCCAAATGTCCACCTGAAGGGTATTTTCTGATAAAGAAAGATACTCTGATTGATTTAATGAATTCATGTGGTAGAACTAAAAGTGAATTAAACGAATGTCTTGAAAGGGAAAGGGTCATAGGAAAGTAATGTTTTCTCAGGAACAATTGCCCGAAGTTCCTAAGAATGAAAAGGAACAAGATTTTGAGACCAGGATGATGACTATCGGTCTTCTAAATGGTTTTATTATTAGTATTGTATTTTATTATTTTCTAAAAAGGAGGTAACAAACATGGCTTTTCTAGGAGAACTTGGACAGTATGTAATGGTAGGTGGAAGATTGGTTAAAGTTCCAGCTACTAGGGCAGCAGCCCCAGTTTATCGAGCTCCATCTTATGTAGTTCCGAAATATGTTCCAAGAGGAAGAGTAGCCCCAAGCTTGCGAGTTGGATATAGAAGATAATTCAGTTTCTATTCTAAGGAGCTTTCCAGATGGCCTTTGTAGATAAACTTCCTATAGATGCTGGAGAACTTAGAAACATTCATCCAGGGACACTTCCTTTACCTTCACATGATTTAGGAGTTATTGATGTAGTTAATACTACAATAAGGACATCTCAATATGCAGTCTCAGCAGTAGGAGCGGCAGGAGTAACAACAGCGGCGGTTACTGCTGGAGTTGGAGTAGTACTCGTAGTTGCTGCTATAGTTTGGAATTTGATTAAAAATCATCAAGCAGTAGTCAAAGCGAAAAGACGGGCTCGCCGTACAAGATGGCAGGCTTTTTATGATACCGGAATAGCCTTGATAAATGAGGTCTATGGATCTACTAAAGATTTTGACTGGAGTCATGCTCATCATCCTGATGTAGGATTTGGAGAATATTATTCATTAGGAGCTACATTTTATTGGTGGCAAGGAGGAACTGAGCGTAGAGATCCAAGTACAAGCGCTGAAGGTTTTAGAGAACAAGTTGTAAATTCTCTCAAAGGCTGGGGATTAGAGCCGACCAGGATTATGGGATACGATAACGTGGCTTTAAGTGAGGAGCTTAATCCACAAACTGATTTTGTGGCTAAACCTGAAAAGATATTAACAACTAAAGAGATTTTATTAGGGATAGGGTATACTAATGATGATATTGGACAGGCTACGTATGAAGAGCCTTTTAGTTGGCTTTATGACTTTTTCTTAATAGACTTACCAAATGTTAAAACAGAACAAGAAGCAAAGATTCTTATGGATGAAGTTGATATCTCTCTAAAAACAGCAGGACTTGACTCAGCTAAATTTTTTAAGGCTGCAAACCCTTCTTCTGTTCCAGATCCTACTGGAGCTCAAGCGACAGTGGCTCAACAGCCTGTTATTATTCCAGTTTCTAGTACAACTCCTACTGTTCCGGAGATTCCCTCCCCAACAGGAGCTGTTCTACTGCCATCTACTATTCCTGTTTCTGAGGAGGGGCTTAAAGTCTTAGTTGCTGGGATGCCTTCATGGGGTTGGTTTTTACTTGCAGGAATAGGAATTTCTCTTCTTTTAGGAGGAAAGAAGAAAGAAACAGAGAGGAGACAATAAAATGGCCTTTTTAGGATCTTTTGGAGATTTTGGACAGAGTCAAATGCTTACACGGGTTAGACAAAGTATAACTATTCAGAATAATAAGATAGCTGATTTAAAGTCTAGAATAAATGAGATCAATCGTTTAAGAAATTTCACAGTAGATAGTTTAGTAGGATCTTATTATAGTGTGGGACAAAATATAATATTAAAACGAGAAGGTTTTAGTCCATTATAATAATTGGAGGTGAAAACTAATTATGGTATTTTCTCAAGACTGGCCAGAAATATATTCTAAGATACAGTCACGTGGAATTATTATATCACCATCAATTTATGCATCAATGGTCCCTGAAATAGAATCAGATCAGTTTATTATGAATATTAGAAACGCAATTGCACAATATAATTCTCAAATAGCAGGCTTCCAGAATCAGCTTAATATAGCTGAGGTGGAACTCCAAAAGCTGAAAAATACAGAGGCAGCTATGGTTGCAGCTGAAGCAGCTGTCGTAGTACCACCCCCTACTCCAGTAATTACTCCAGCTCCAGCAGTACCTGTCCCTACTCCTATAGCAGTAGCGGTTCGGGCTCCTACCTCTGCTCCAGCTCCTGTTCCAACTGATGTAGTTCTAGCCCCCGAAGCAAGAGGAGCGCCAGGGATTGCTCCTGCTGCAGAGGTAGTAGTTACTCCTACTTCAGAAGAAGCAGCAGTTTTATTAGCGGGCATGCCTTCATGGGCATGGATCTTAATAGCAGGAGCTGCAGTATTTCTCCTTTTTGGAGGGGAAGGAATTCCTGGGGAAAAAGGTAAAAAATCTAGAAGAGTTAGAAAAAGGAGGAAATAAAATGTATTCAAGAAGACATCTCTCAACGTTAGCTGAAGAGATTCAAAAGAAGGAAGAAGTTGATCTCTACCAACCTGGAGATCTCTCTAAAGTAATAAAGCTATCTCCAGATACAAAAGGGGAAGCTGATACAAGGCATTATCCTTATATTACTTATGATGCTGAAGGGAGAGGAGTTTATCAGCTCATCACTTATGATCCTCCTTGGAAAAAACCTGAAGATATCAAAGAGCAGCTAAAAGCTATGGGCCCTAAAATGCAGCGTTATAATACAGGATATTCCCTTAGGAAATGGGGAAAAGAAATTATGGGGAAACGTCTCCAAATGATAGGAATGCCACATCAGGTTGTTGAGCCTGGAAAAATTCCCCAAATGAAAGATTTAAGACAACCTCCATTTGCATTTGTGGATGTTGGTCCTTTACCAACTTCATTTTTAGATGGTGTCCCTGATTGGGAAGAAGCTCCATTTGGATTTTCTCTTGGGCAATTAGATACAGTTGGAAAAGGATTCTGGGGAGAGCTATGGTCTGGACTTACTTCAGTTGGTCAACAACTGATTCAAACACAGGAAGCTAAATATCAAGCTGAATTAGCTCAGACTGGAAAGCAAGTCACTCCTCTTGTTGCTGCAGCAGTCCCTTCTACAGGATTGTCCTCTTATCTATTAATTGGAGGAGCTGTTTTGGCATTCTTTTTGTTTAGAGGAAAACCTTCAACACCATTAGGAAGAGTTAAAAGAGTAAGAAGAAGAATTACTAGAAAAAGATAGAAAGGAGGAGATAAATATGTTTCATAATAGACGTTTTCTTGGTCAGTATGAAGAGGGGGATTATGTAGCCCCAGTGGAGCCCTCTGAAGCTAGGTTTATTCCTATTTATGCAGCACAGGCTCCAGCGATAGAGGCAGCATTATATCCCGATACAACCTCATGGACTAGTGGGATTCTTCCTGCACTTCAGAATGTTGTTTCGGGAGCAGCTCCTGTCATAGCATCATATCTAAATCTGCAATCGGTTAAATCCCAAGCGGCAGCTGTTACTAAAATGACTCCTACCCAACAGGCGGCTTATCTTGCTGCTACTGCTCCAAGGGTTGTCACCCCAATGCAGGCGGGATTCGCCCTTCCTTCAAGCTGGCCAATCCTAGCGATTATAGGAATTGGAGCTCTTCTGGTTTTCAGAGGAAGAAAGCCTTCTATTCCTATAAAAGCAAAAAGAGTAAGAAGAAGGAGATAAAACCCTATGTTTGTTAGAACTCGACTAAAGCTACCCAGAGGATCAGGATTAGGGCAGTGGGATCTAATTCTCCCGGCTATTACCTCTGTTATTTCTACAGCAGGAACTGTTGTGGGAAGTTATATTAATACCCAAACAAATAAGGATATAGCTAAGTTAACTATACAAAGCCAAGAGAGAGTTGCAACGATAAATCAACAGATTGCTATGCTTCAACTACAAAACCAGGCGGCAGCTCTTTTAAGTGCTCAAAATAATCCTGGAGCAACAAGACTTCCTGAACCACAACCTAGTACTGTAGTGACTTCTACTGGGCAAGTTATTCCAACAACTACCCAAATCCTTCCAGGAGTATCTATCCCAACCCAGATCGCTGGAATACCCACAACCTATCTTTTAATTGGTGGGATAGGGTTGGCTGCTCTATTTCTATTAACTGGAAAGGAGGCCCCTGGTGCCCAAGCATAACCCAGAAGAAATTATTGTTGAGATGGAAAAAGCGGAAGATGAAACTTATCACCCAGTTGCAATTAGGAGAAAACCAGTAAACCTTTCAAAACCACAAAAAGCTCCTGTTTATTATCAGATCCTAGATGGGTTTATGGATGGGCTTGATGTGATAGAAAGGTTTTTTAATGTAATGAATAAGCATAGGGGAAGATAGGATGTTCGCACAAGAAATACCAAAGTTATCTCTCCAATTTATAATATTCCCCCATGAAGCTGCACCTGCACTTCCTCTACCAACACCTGTTCTAGCACCAACTCCTACTCCTGTTGCTGTTGCTGCTCCTCAACAAGCCCCACCTGTTATTGTAGTAACAGCTCAAGCTCCTACTACAACAACTTATGCTCTCCCTATAGTAGCAGCAGCCCCAGGTATAGCTCCGTCTGAAATTACTACTGCTGCACCCTCTCCTATCGAAGCTGGAATATCTACTTGGGGAATTATCTTATTAATAGGAATAGTAGTAGTCTTATTATTTAGTAAGAAAAAGGAGGGAATATAATATGTTTTCTGCAACTTATAATTATGTAAAAAAGGCGACTTTAACAGAATTAATTCAGTTTATTGCTGGAGTGTTAGCAATTATAGCAATAGTTTTTGGGGCCTATTTTTATATGGAAGCTAGATATGCAAAGGCTGAAGAAAATAAAAAAGATCATGATTCAATAAGTACCGGTATGAAAAAAATGGGGGAATTGCTTGATTTAAAAATAACAAGAGATCTGTATAAAGACATTGAACAAAGAATATATAGAATTGAAGATCGGATGAGGGGAAAACCAATAGATCAGTGGCCTCAAGAGGTTAAGGATGAATACAGGAGACTACAAGGAGAATTAAAAGAGCTTAGGGAAGACCTCACTATCATGAAATCTAAACAGAAAGAGATGATTAAGTAATGATTAAATTGACTGTCACAACCTATGAGATGACTTCAGATAAAAAGTGGAACCCAGTGGTCTCACATGTTTTTTATGGAAGTGATAGAAAGGAAGCCTATAATATTTTAAATGCCCACATGAAAACGGACCAGCTTTTTGCTGGATCCTACAAGGGGCAGTGGAGGGGACTTGTTTTAACAAACAGCAATGTGAGAGAAGAAAAACTTTTTGATGCAATGAAAGCTGTGATTTAAAAGGAATTCTGTTAAAGAGTTTAAAATAATATGGTCTGGATAGATCAGAATCAACTATTCCTAGCTCTTCCAACTGAAAAACTCCTAGCCATCACTGCCTATGGGGAAGCGGGAGGTGAAGGAGCAGAAGGAATGATGGCGGTCCTCAATGTTATTAAGAATAGGACTGCTGATCTAGGGCAATATGGTGATTCAAATGTTTTAGCAGTAACTGGGGATCCTTATAAAGCAGTCATCCTAAAATCCAAGCAATTTTCTATGTTTAATATAGGAGATCCAGTAAGAACAATTGCTGAACGGTTAGCTTCTACATTTGATTCTGAGGTCCAGACTAATACAGCCTTAAATCAAGCATATAGTTTATCCCAAATGTTAGTACAAGGCACGTTGGCCGATAATACTGGGGGTGCAGATCACTATCATGCCACTTATGTCACCCCTTCTTGGGCAGCCTTGATGCCCGTGACAGGCCAAATTGGAAACCATATCTTCTATGCCTCAGCTGGAATTATAGGTCAGGTTACCCAGTTTGTTAGTGAGAATCCATTTACTGCTCTGCTAGTTGGGGGTGGAGTTGCTTTCTTATTTTTATTTTTAAAAAGAAAAAGGAGGTAGAAAGATGGCTAAAAAACGTTACGCTGGAAAGATTGAGAATTTAAGAGTAGCTTTAATAAATGATGTCGAAGAACAATTAGCTGACGAGTTTATTTCTACCCAAAAGGGTGAAAATCTCCTCAATAAAATTGAGAGAGCAACTCCTAGAGAACTCGTTCTCATTGCTAGAGGTGCGTCTTGGGACCTTGAAAGTGTTCTAATGCGTACTAAAATGTATGAATCCGCTGAACTTGTAATAGAATATCCTGAAGAACCTTGGAAGGTGTCTGATTTTAAAGGATGGAGCACGTAATATGTCAGCTCACATAAGCCGAATGATAAATGAAGAACTAGATGGCTATAAGAAATATACTGAACTAGCTGAGGAGGCTGAAAAGCAAAAACTCCCCCTATGGATTATTGATTCTTTTGGAGATATGGCGGATGATGAGCTTGGGCATGCTTCAGAACTTGATAAAATAGATCAATATTTAGAAAAAATTAAAAGGAGATAACTGTGTGGAATTTTTTAATAGGAGTATGGCTTGGATATTTGTTTTCAGAAATTATCTCAAAAAATATTCCCCAGCTTCAGGGGTTTAAATTTGAATCTTCTACAAAGTCAGCCAGGCGAAGCAAAGGTTCCCTACGACCCAATAGAAGGAGGTAAACTAAAATGCCACTAGGAGCTTACAACTATCTGGCAAGAGGAATGACTGGAGCTGGAGTCCAAGAGATGCAAAGCGATCTTCTTTCTCTTGGATTTACTCTTTCTCAATATGGAGCGGATGGAAACTTTGGATCTGAAACTGAAACAGCTGTAAGAAACTTCCAATATACCTGGGGAATTACAGTCGATGGAGTTGTTGGAGCTCAGACTGCAGCTGCAATTAAGCAGGCAGTAGAAATGGTAGCAGCTGGAACATGGAATCCAAGTACTGATGTCTCAGTTTCTCCAGCAGTAGCTTCTATTCCAAAAAGTTATGCTAAACCTATTTCAATTCCCACAGTGGCTGCTCCAACTCCTGGCCCCTTTGGTCTTGATTGGAAGTGGATTGGAATAGGAGTTCTAGCAGTGATGGCTATCGCTTACTTTGCTAGCCCTAAAGAAGGAGGGGAAGAAAATTGATCCAAATTTGTATGGACTGCGAAATAATTTATGGAGAGAAAGAGCCTTATGAAGATAGGTCTTATACCCATGGCCTCTGTCCTAAGTGTTTTAAAGTAAGATTAGAAGAAATAGAGGGAAGAAGGGAATTAAAAAAAGTGGAGAGGAGGTTGACTAACATGCCAATAAGAGTAAGACCTAAAAAAGGAGATTTTGTTTTAGCTTTTGATGATATCTGGATTGTCCAGAAAATCGAAAGGAAAATAGCTCATATTGAAAATGTAGCCTCTGGAGATTATGAAAAACTCTATATTGGAACTTTTGAACTTACCCCTATCCATACCTGGGAGGTTAGTTAATGCATGAAATTCA
>Ga0315289_10010053_pt1 | contig 13580 bp, 9 predicted proteins | sample YL17G11_40_MG_FD_203452 | JGI IMG/M metagenome (GOLD analysis project Ga0315289, IMG submission 203452) | Sediment microbial communities from Yellowstone Lake, YNP, Wyoming, USA - YL17G11_40 | ecosystem: Environmental > Aquatic > Freshwater > Lake > Sediment | place: USA: Wyoming | collected...
GCAGTCGGCCAGGGCCTGCTGCGGATCTCCGGCCGCCCGCTTCACCCGACCTCGAACCGCCCACGCTGTGGCCAACTTGGGGTTCAGGCGGATCGCCGCTGCGGCACCTTGGGCGGCCTGTTGAACTTCGCCCAGGGCCAAGTGCATTTCGGCCAGGCGAACTTGGAGTGTGGCGTCTTCGGCGGCCAGTCGGACGGCCTCGTCCAACTGAGCAATGGCCAGTTTGCACGCACCCCGTTGCCAGAGGGTCTCGGCATAGTGGCGTCGGGCCTCCGGATCGGCCGGACAGGTTTTCACGGCCTTGGCCAACACCTCTTCGGCCTTCTGCGATTGACCTCTCTCCAAGGCTGCCACCCCCTGCTGCGAGAGCTGACGAGAGGTGGCCAATGCCTGCGGCACGGGACCTTCCCGACCCGGCAACCGGCAGCCGCAAAGCGGCAATGCCAGCAGCAAGGCAACGATCACCAGCAGATTGAGGCCGCGCATGAGGCGGCAAGGTAACAAAACTGCCCGCTCGACACTACCCCGGTTTTGTCTCCGCATCTTGCAACCCTGCCGACGCTTGCTAGGATGCAATGGACGTAAAACTCCGCTTCGGATGGGACCTCGTGCGATGCCGGCAACCTTCAGCAGGCTAGGAATCTCGTTCCAGTACCCGGACAACTGGACCCTGGACGATGCAGACGCCCTGGCGGGTCGCAGCTCGGTGACGGTGTATAGCCCCGGCGGAGGCTTCTGGTCCGTGACCATTCATCCCCGGTCCGCCGATCCGGCCCGGCTGGCGAAAGGCGTCGTCGAGGCTATGAAGGAGGAATACGCCGACTTGGAAGCGGAAGAAACCCACGAAGTGCTGACCGGTCATGAAACGGTCGGATTTGATCTGAGCTTCTATTGTCTCGACCTTACCAATTCGGCCCAAATTCGCGCGTTGCGAGTGGATCAGGGTACGTACACGGTTTTCTGCCAGGCAGAGGATCGAGAATTCGCGCAAATCCGGCGGGTGTTCCAGGCCATCACCAGCAGTCTGTTGGGCGGATTGAAAAACCTCCGCTGCCGCGCGTGATTCTGTGTAAAACTTACACGAGCTTTCGCAGTTCAGCAGGTTGAGTGGGTCGCGGTATTGCATCTTAATTGGTTTCCGGAAAAGAACTTGTGCTGCGTCGGCTCGGTTTGTGCACTGCACTTGGTTAGCAGTGGCACGAAAACTGCTCTACTGGTGGCGCCAGAAGCGATCAATTGGACCCATGCGATCCTGGGCCTTCCCACACGCTCAGGATCGCCCTCGACCAGACGGTCGATGCTTTTTAGACCGTGAATCTTAGGTACGTCGCGGAGATTGCGACTAGATAGACCCACCTCGGGGAAGAACCGGTTTTTCACGGTGCAAGGGCCCGGCTGGCTACCCGCAGAGCCAACCGGGCCCTTATTCGTTGACCGCAATCAGAGGGTTCGAGGTTCGGGGTTCAGGGTTCAGCACTCCTATCTACCCCGGAACTAGAGGTCTGAAGTCTGAACCGCGCACCCAAGGTCCCGGGTTCCGGACTCCTATCCACCCCCGAACCATAATTCTGAACCCTGAACCCTGAACCCTAAATTCTGAACCCTGAACCCTATACTGCCCAGGAGCCCTACAATACTGATTCTGTGTATACTGTCGCGCGAGGCGGCTAGCCGCTGGTCGCCATCGGCGACCCTCTTGATGGCTGCCCGCTTTCCGTTATACTTTGTGTAAATTGACTCTTCCCCTGTGCGTCTGCGTTAGGGCCAAGTTTCCGAGAGGAGGTAGCGATGTCGACGGAAACTCCCAATTCATGCGTCGCGTATATTGGCGAGACGGCCGGCACGGTATGGAAGATATTGGCCGAGAACGGCCCGGTGAGTATGGCCAAACTGGTCAAGGCGGTCGGCGAGCCGCGCGACACCACCATGCAAGCATTGGGTTGGCTTGCTCGCGAAGACAAAATCATCATCGAGGACGAAGGCCGCAGCCGGATCGTCGCGCTCCGCTAGCGGTTCCTGTCAGCTAATGTGATGGCTTTGGGTGGCACTGGCGTCTCGCCCGTGCTGGCCGGAGCACGGGCAAGATGCCCGTGCCACCCATCAATTCAGCCGAGATGAACCGCTAGCAGCAAACCTACATTCGCCGTCGTAGCGGTGCGGTTATTTGGCCGCCGGAGGCGAGGAGGGTTTCGGGGCGTCGGTTCCTGGCTTTGGTGTTTTCGCTGCCGGCTTCTGCCCGCGCTTGTCTTTGGCTTCCGCCTGTAATTGTTCCACCTTCTTGCGCTGTTCCGGGGTCAGCACGGCGGCGATTTTCGCGTCGCGATCCTTGGTCAGCGACTCTAACTGGGATTTCAAATTGGCGATCTTGGGTGCGTATTCTTCCTGGATCTTGTAGATCGCCTCGCGTTGTTTCTCGTCGACCACGTTGCGGTAGTACGGCGGCAAGATGCCGCGGCGTTGCTCGCCTTTTCCACTGTCCCCCTTCTTCGCTGCGGCCTTCGGAGCATTCGGCGCTTTCTCTTGCGTGTAGGCCGGTGGTGCGGCCATCGCAGCCATGACGGCCCAGCAGCTTAACAGGTTACCGATTCCCATGCGGAGCAAAGCAGATCGCATCAGAACACCCTCCCTTCATGTAGTAGTGCCAGGTGGACTAACGTCGGCCGCTCATGCTAACGTGATTTCATGCGAAAAGGAAGCGGGCGCTGGGAACTTTCCCAGGAACTGCGAAAGGACCGGCGGCCACCGGCAACTCTCGCCGAAACGCGCGGCCGAAGCGCGGTTTGACAATGGAGGGGGAATATGGACATCGGCAGGGTGGGCTGGGGCCATTGCGAACTGTGTGCTCGGCCGAGCCGTAGGATCACTATTGGCGTTATCTCGGGCATTCTCATTACGTTGCGCCGCGGCCGGGCACCGTCAGCCCTTGGCGCGCAAATTCTCTCGACGTAAGGTAGAATGTTTAGGCTTCAGATCGCACAGGTTTCCGTTAACCAAAGGGGCTGCAAGCCCTGCACCGCTGCACCCAGAAAGGGGAATTCGATGAGAGTCGCTGTTGTTTGTCTGAGGGCCACGTTGGCTATCGTGGCCGCATACGTGTTCCTTTCGGCCGCAAACGTGTGGGCAGAGCCCTTAGGGGTTGACGCGCCAGCCACGACGGCACCCACCGAGAAGATTCCAGAAGTCGACGATGCGCTGCAGGATTTCAGAGCGCAGAATTTTGCCGGCGCGGTCAAGAAATTGGAATCGGCGGTCAAGAGCCATCCCGATCTTCCCCCGCCCCAACTCATCATGGCCCAATGGTTCTCGCAAGCGAACCTCCCCGGCGGGGTGCGAGCTTCCCTGGAGCGGGCGGTGGTCGACACCCCGGCCGACCCCGAGGCTTACGTGATCCTCGGCGACATCGCCATCAATGAGGGCCGTGTGGCCGAGGCCGACTTGCTTTACAGCAAAGCCAGCACGCTGCTGGAGCCATTCAAGGGGAGCGAAAAGCGGAAGCAACAACTCAGGCCGCGGGTCCTCAACGGTCTGGCCAGGATTACTGAAGTTCATCGAGATTGGCCGACTGCCCAAAAGTATCTGGAAGCCTGGTTGAAGCTGGAGCCGAAAGACGCCAACGTCATGCAGCGGCTCGCCCAGGCGTTGTTTCAGCAGGGCAAGCGCGCGCCGGCATACGACATGCTCAAGGAAGCCAAGAAAAACGATTCCACGGTGCTCACGCCCGAGGCCCAACTTGGTCAGTTCTACGAATACCTTCCTGGTGACGAGAAAGAAAAAGAGAAGAATCATGCGGACGCCAAGAAGTGGATGCTTTCGGCATTAGGCCAGGCGCCGAAGGATCTGAGGACGCGTCTGGTCATCACCCAGTGGGCCCTGGAAACCGGCGAAATGAAGGAAGCCAAGGAGAATTCCGTACAAGCGTTAACGATTGATCCGAAGTCGCTGGAGGCCCGCATCTTGCGCGGGGTGGTCGCCTTGTTTGAGGGCGACTACAAGGGCGCCGAAACGTACTTCCAGGAAGCCAGTATTCAGTCGCCGAGCAGTTTTCCCGCCAGCAACAACCTGGCCTTGGCGCTGGTCGAGCAAGATGACGAGGCGAAGAAGCGCAGGGCCTTGGAAGTGGCCCAGAACAACGCGCAGCAGTATCCCAGGTTGGCCGAGGCCGCCTCGACCTACGGCTGGGTCCTCTACAGGAACGGCCAACGCGACAGGGCGGAGCAGGCGCTGCGTCTGGCGGCCTCCTCGGGCAACATCAGCCCCGACACCGCCTATTACCTCGCCGAGGTCCTGAACGCGGGGAATCGCCCGGACGATGCCAAGGTGTTGTTGAAGGCCGCCTTGGATACCAAGCGTCCCTTCTCCAAGAAAAAGGACGCCACGGCACTGCTGGAAAAGCTCGAAAAGGTGAGCGGCAGCGCCGAGAAGGCCGGCGCCGGCACCGAAAAAGCCGGCAGCACTACGGGAAAAGCCGGCAGCAGCACGGGAAAAGCCGGCGGCAGCACGGGGAAACCCAGCGGCAAGTAGAAACGGCTCTCCAGAAACGCGAAGGCGATGAGGCGGCGGTTCTCCGGCCGCCGCTTCGCGCCGCAGAGTGAAGCGACGAAGGTGTCAGCAAGCCCACAACGGTTGCTGACACCTTCTTTTTTGGGCCGGCACAGGAATCGGGGGCAGGTGCGTGATGGGCGGCACGTGCGCACAAAAAAAGATCATGGTAAGCGATCCGTCGTTACCATGATCTTTATCCTGAAACGGGACAACCTTTGTCCCGCCCTCCCGGCAGGTCTATCATGCTAGATCGGCAAAAGCGGCTGCGATTCTGGAGTCGATTCTGCGTTTTGTGCCGAATACAATGTACTCCGCACGCTCCGCGTGCGGCAGTTCGGCACGCGGCCTGCGGCGAGCTCAGCCGAGCGGAGCGTGCCGAGTACTATTCTTGTGACCCAACGCCAACAAAAATGGGCGGATTCGCTGGCGAATCCGCCCATCCCGTTTGGGCTCGCCGCCAATCCTCACTCCCCGTTAAGATTGGCTGAAGCGAGCTTTGTTGGTTCCTCGGTCGGACGGCTGACTCACCGGAACCCCGGCGACCGCCATCTCCCACTGGTGTCTCCTTGAGGAGGACGTGGGGCCGTCGGCGGGGCGGCTTGCGGCGAGCTCAGCCGAGCGGGATCGGGTGGCCTTCCAGGCACGGCAGCGGGTGGCTCCGGCAAAGGTTGCAATGCACGGTTTGCAGGTTCGTCGCCAGTCGTCGGCGCAGCCGATTGCGCCGGCAGCGCATTATTGCAGCCGGGACAGCTCGGCGCTGGTCCCCAGCAGCTTACCGCATGCCAGTGGCTTGGTCGGGGCATGCCGACCCGGGCCCAAAAGGCCTGCCAGCGGGCCTTCTGCTGACAGTAGCCGGCCCACGCGTTGTCGCAGCACGAAGGTTGACATTCACAGCAGCCGGGGACGAAAGCGAAGCCTCCAGGGTTGGCACACATGGGTCTGCTGCACGCTTCACAAGATCCGCGGCCGCCAGATAGCCCTGCCGTACCGTGATATGCATCGAACCCCACCGCAGGCGTCATGAGACCAGGCACGGCCAGCAGGGCAAAAACCCAACACGTCCATCGCATGGGAACACTCCTTTCATTCCATTCGCCCATCGATCGATCCTGCGCACGCTGGCAGATGGCCAGAGGGGAAGACTGACTCGCGGGCTGGTTACCGCGGCGGCCGTATTCTTCTTCGGCCAACGTGCGTCCGTGAAAACATTGCCTCTGATTGGCCGCCTGGCAAGTGCCAACGTTGCTTTTTTTCAACTTCGGCACCCAGGCCGTCGGCAAAGTCGGCGCAACACATTCTTTCGCAATCACTTGCGCACCGATCTTGACGGCCGGCTTGGGTCGACTTCTCGCCACACAGCCACCCCTTCAACTGCGAAGACTTTGCCGGATGTTGCGATGGCAAGATTTGTATCGGGGATGGGCGGCGGCAGGCGAAGGGTTGCGATTGCAAATTGCCCAGTGGGAGGGTCAGAACTATGCACCGCCCACGAATCTACCGTCTACCGTCTGGGCCGCCGTACCGGCGGCCGCTAAACGCCCCACTTTCCGCCCTCCGCCCTCCGCCTTCCGCCTTCCGCCCTCATCCCTCCGCCTACCGCTCACCGCCCTGGAGCCCTTCGATGCGATGGCTCAACGGGCGGAGTGGAGTACCGTCGGGCAACGCGTACGGTTCGCTGCCGAAGTTGACGGTGACCACCACACCGTTGGCAAATCGGGCTTGCTGCACCGTGTGATCGGGCGTGAGCCAGCGGTGCGAGAGCATCTCGACGTAACCGGTGGCCCGGGCGACCGGCGTGGCCGCCTGGTAACTTTGTACAAAGCGGTCCCGGTTCTCTTCCCAGAATTTCCGCGTGAACATGAACATCGGCGGCGTGCCGTAAAGCGCGTTGAAAAGGTCGCGGCGATCCCAAACGGCGGGCAATTTGTTGTTGTAGTCGCCCCAGTACCAGTGGGCCACGACACAATCGTGGTACACCAACTCCCACAGCGGTAGCCGGTAGTAGTGGCCGGTTTGGAACTTGGCCACTTGCGGAGGGACTTCGTCGACGATTTGCTGCATGTTGCGTCCCGCGTCGGTCACCCGGTACGGCCCCAAGCTGAGCATGCCCTCGAAATAGTGCAGGTAGGGCACCGACGCCTCGTGGCCGGTCTCGCAGCCGGTGACCAGGCCGCACTCCTTGCTGACGAATTCGAGCAACTGCATCTTGAAGGCCCGGCTCTCGGAGCGGGTCATGGGATGGTCGGGGTGGTAGCACTCGCGCCAGGGCGAAGCGGTGGTGGTGTCGATAAAGCGGCAGCCGTAAGGATGGGTCTTTAGCTCGGGGGGGATCCGCCGCCGCGCGTAGTCGACGGCCTGCCGGTCGCAGAGCACGCCGCAGGGATACATCTGGCCGTCCTTACCCTTGACGCCCCAACCGCGAATCCATTGGCCGTCGGCGCGAAGGGCCAGGTCTTTCGGCCAGGCCTCGGTGGGCCAGTCGCCGTGAACGCCGCGAAGCTTCGGGAAGTTGGCCGGGTCCATCACGTCCTGGTAGATGTCGTAGCGGCTGGTGAGCACGCCTTGCATGGCGTTGAGTTGTTTGAGGATTTCCGGCTGGGCACCGTGGCTCCAGAGAATGCGGTGGATGCCGGCCGACTGCATCTGCCGGCAAATCGGCAGCGGATCCCGGTCCCAGGTCCACACGTTGACCGCGCCGATCAGCAGATCGACCTTGGGATTGGCCGCCCGTTTTTCGGCGAGGGTCTTCAGCAGTCCCACCTGCCGCGCGTATTGCCGGTAGCGCTTGCACATGGCCACGTAGCCGCCGCGATCGAGAAAGACGTAGCGCAGCCGGCGGGCCGGGCCGAACTGGCCGTGCTGCGGCTCCCACTCCGGGGCCGCCGAGAGCAGCCCATCGATCCGCGGCACCCGCACCGCGGCGTCGTCGGGCGTTTCGACGATCGTTATCACGGCCTGCTCGCCGTCGGTGGCCCCGTACCAGGCCATGCACAGCCCGTGCCCGCCGTAAAGGATGTAACGCATCGTCCGCAGGTCTTCTTCGTCGACCGGGTAGCTCATGCCCTCGTTGACGGGCATCACCAGGAAGGTCCCCTTGCCGGTTTGAAACGGCTGCGGGAACGGCAGCGGTTTGGCCAGTTTTCCCGTGGCGGCCAGTTCCACGCTCACCGCCGCCTCCTCGCTATCGAGTTCAATGGTGGCGGCGATTTCCAGCATGTTTGCCGGTTCCAGCAGCCGCAGACGGAAACCTTGCGGCTGTGCCTTGGCATCGAGAACCGGCAGATTGCCCCCGGCGCACTGTTTCCACGTGCGGCCGGTGCGGCGATCGAGGACCGCCAGCGTGCCGTCGGCCACCTGGAGCGTTACGGTCAAGTTTCCCCGCGATGCCTGCAACGTTTCGGGAAGGTTCTTCGCACGAAGATGGTCGAAAGATTCGCGGGGCGAAGGGCTTTCGGCCGCCGAAGCCATCGCGGCGGAAGCCACCAAGGCAAAGCAAGTCGTCAGTGAGCGGAACATGTCAGCGATCCTTTCATGTACTTGGGGTCTACCATTGAGGCACAGTAACATCATAGCCGGCAAACGCACGCAGCAAAACCTCCGGACGCCGAACAGGCGATCAAGAACGGACGCATGGTTCGCCGGCAGACTCTCCGTGCGGGGAACAGCAGTAGATGCGGCCGAACGACTGAACTGGGGGGGCCCAGTCTTCGCCCAAAGGCAGAGAAGATTTGTTAGAGGCTCCCAAGAAAATCAGCGGGGGCGGCAGGACCCCTGCCGCCCCCGACTGCGGAACTCCGGAATCTCCCAGAGAATCTACCCGGTCTCCCCGATCAGAGTGCTCCCTGGGCGGTTCTTTTTTACCAGTCGGACCTGCCGTTGATCGGCCTAGGGTAAGTGCTTCTCTGCGGCACGGTCGCGACTTTGGCCGGCTTGGAAGGAGTCGTGGCGGAAGTCTTGGAAGAAGCAGGAGTCCGGCTGGAGCCGGTGCTGGTGCCGGTGCGCTCCTTCTGGGTGTTCTGAGAACTCTGAGAACTCTGAGAACGCGCCTGCTGAGGACGCGCGGTATCGAAGTCCTGGACCTCGGCCACTTTGCCGTCGGCATCCCACCGGGTCCACTTGCTGACCAGGTTCCCGTCTCGGTACTCACCCTGCGACGCCTTCAGTCCGTTGGGATACCAGGTGATCCAGGTGCCGGTTTTCATGCCGGTATGGTATTGGCCTTCGGCCTGCTTCTGGCCGTTCTCGTACCACCAGGTGAACGTGCCGACCGGCAAATCGTGGTCGTATTGACCTTCGGTCTTCTTGTTGCCGTTGCGATACCACTCGACCCAGACGCCATGCTTTTGGTCTTTGCCGGCAGGTGCCGCAGAGGCGTCGGCGGCGCTGGTGGTCCACCAGTCGTAGGTCGGCTCCGAAATGTTCGGCACCCGCAAGTAATACCCTTCGAAGCGTTTTTGTCCCAGTGCGTACCAGCCGACCACCCCGGTCAGGCAGCGGCCCTCGATGTAGCTGGCCTGGCTGGCCTGCTTGCCCTCGCGGTCCCATTCCAGCACTTCACCGTTCAGGACGCCGTCCTTGTAGAATGCCTCCAACCGTTTCTCGGCGTTGACATGCCACCAGGTTGATTTTCCGTTGCGCACGCCGTAATCGAACTGCCACTCGAACACCTTCTGGCCGTTGGCGTCTTGGATGGTCCAGGTGCCGTGCAGTTGTCCGTCATCGAAGATGGCCTCGGACACAAACGGCCCGACGAACCCGCTCTCCTTGCCGGAGGAGAACAGATGTCCCTCGTCTTTCTCGAAGTGCTGCGTCCACTTGCCGTATTGTTTGCCGTTGCGGAACTCGCCTGTCTTGATAACCTGGCCGTCCGGGTCGAACATCGTGTAGGTGCCGTGATTCACATAGTTCCCCACGGCATCCTGCATGACCTGCCGTTCGATCTTGATGCTTCCCGTCGGGTAGCGCTCCGCCACCGTCTCGACCTTTGCATTGACGGGGGCGTCCAACTGCTTGTCGGGGACGGTCAGCAGGTTGGGGATGGATTCGGCCGTGGCCACCTGGCCGATCAGGACCACGGCAAATCCAACGATCATAGGAAAGATGGACTTCGTCAGAGGCATCGGTATTACTCCTGTTTAGGGGGTAGTTGTCGATTGTAACGATCTTTGCAAGCGTATCGTCTCCGCACCGTCGGCATCATCGGCCAAACTGCTACGCGCCCTACAAAGGCTGCGTCCCGCAAAGTTTAACTCGATTCCACCGGACAATTCCTCTTCGCCCCGAGAAACCGCCCAGACACCGGAAATTTGGAGAAGATAGCAAAGACGAACTACCGCCCGCCCATGCCTTTGCACTCAGCACAACCAACTTGTGGTGGTGTGTTGGGGAGCGCGCTACCGTGCGCCCTCGGCGGGGTGTCCTGGTTCACCGTGAATTGGAAAGCAGGTGCGAGGGCTGCACAGAGTCGGGAGGAAATACGGGTTCCTCTTCTCTGTTAGCGCAACTGCTTACCGCAGTGGGTTTTAACATCTCTCAGAATAGAGAAGAGGAACCCGTTCTGACATGCCCCTGGGCCGATTAAGCGGGTACTGTGCGATTCCATTTCCAAGTGGATCAAGACAGGGGTATTGGGCTTAGAGTTCCTGCAAAAACCGGGAGCACAGGCATCCCACCAATGTCGTGCAGCAAGGCAGGATTACTTGGCTGCCGGCTTCCCCAGAAGCAACTGCGGCTTAGGGTCGGCCACCACTGCGGCCGGGCGTTGATGTCTGCCTGCTCGGCCGAGGTCTCCCAGATCCTCGCGCGCCTTTTCGGCCAGCGCCGTCAGACGCCGCACGACGTCCGTGTGCTCGGCGGCCACATTGTGCTGTTCACCGAGGTCCCCCTTCAGATCATAGAGCATGGCGGGGCTTTCGTGCGTGTCTCCTCGGAAACTGCGCCATTTCGCTTTCAGTGGCAACTCGAGCTTCCAATCGCCCGACCGCACCGCCTGCAACTGCTCCATATAATAGTAGTACAAAGCTTCGTAGGGCGATTTCGCATCGGCGGCCCCCAACAGCAGCGGACGGATATCCTTGCCGTCGAGGATGCGGTCGCCCGGCGGAGTGCCGCCGGCAAGCAAGGCGAACGTGGGCAGCAGATCCATGGTCGTTGCCAGCTCGTCGCAGGTGCGTCCGGCCGGCACTTTGCCGGGCCAGCGCACCATGCAGGGCACCCGCATGGCGCCTTCGTCCGTCGTATATCCCCAGCCGGACAAAGGCAGATTGCTCCCCTGCGGAGGATTCCGCCTTACGGCGCCGTTGTCTGAAGTAAACAGCACCAGCGTGCGCCGCTCGATGCCCAGCTTAGTTAACGCGGCAAGGATCTCTCCGGTCGACCAATCGAGTTCCTCCACCGCGTCGCCGTAGGGCCCGTTGGCCGAGCGGCCGCGAAACGCCTCGCTGGCGAAGGGGCTGGCCGTGCTGCCCGGCATGGCCTGCGGCAGATAGACCAAAAAAGGCTGATCGCGGTGCTCGCTGCAAAAGCGGATCGCCTCCTGGGTATAGCGCTGGGTCAGCAGATTGCGGTCGACCGGCGCCTCGATGACCGTTTCGTCGCGCATCAGCGGCAGCGGCGGTCGCGAGCCGTCGGCCGTGCCTACCATGTCGTCGCTGTAGGGGATGCCGAAGTAATAGTCGAAGCCCTGGCGGGTGGGCAGGAACTCGGGTTGGTCGCCCAGATGCCACTTGCCGATGCACGCGGTGGCGTAGCCGCGGGCCTTGAGCACTTCGGCGATGGTGATCTCTTGGGGATTAAGCCCCTTGCGCGCCACCGGCCGCAGCACTTGCCCGCCGCGTTCATCCACGTGCATGTTCACCCGCCGCGGATAGCAGCCGGTCATCAGGCTCGCCCGCGAGGGCGTGCACACGCCGCTGGTCACGTAGAAGCTGGTGAAGCGCGTCCCCTCGGCGGCCATGCGATCCAACTTCGGCGTGCGGTGCTTTTGCGAGCCGAAGCAGCCGATGTCGCCGTAACCCAGATTGTCGCAAAAGATGATAATGAAATTGGGCGGGACTTCGGCGCCGGCGACCTGCGGACTGCCGGCCGGAGCGAGGGCATTTTCCTGCGCAGCGGTTCGACCCGCCCCGCTCAGTGCAACCAGGACTACGAGCGCGTGGCGAATCGTCAGTCTCATCGTCGGCATGGTATTGAAAAGTCGTAACCGTTCATGCTTGGATCGGGGACTGGTCCATTTTTCGGCCAGAAGACGCTTTGCGCCAATCCGCTCCGGGCCGAGAACATGGACCTGTCCCCTTCTGCGTTTCCGTAAGATTAGCACGGCACGCGGCGGCATGTAAACGCCCTGTTGGCTGCGGCTGCGCCCATCTGCTATAATCGGCCTGCGGCGTGCTACGAGTTTGCCTCCCACCTTGCTTGCCGAGGGGTTGCCATGAAAACTTTGCGAAAAGCGCGGATGCTTCTGGGGCTGTTGACGGTCGCCATCGGTTGCGCCGTCTCCTTAGCTGCTGCGGCAGAACCTCAGCCGCAGCAAGTGCTCACCTTGCATGCGCGCAGCCGGGTGAAAGATCCGCCAGGCGCCCAGGACTTCCGCATCAAGTACCAGGCGGTCCGCTGGGACGCCGGCAAGACGGCGATCATCGTCTGCGACATGTGGGACAAGCACTGGTGCGCGGCCTCGGCCGCCCGGGTCGCCGAGATGGCGCCACGGATGAACGAGCTGATCTCGGCCGCTCGCAAGCAAGGCGTGCTGATTATCCACGCCCCCAGCGAGACGATGAACTATTACCTGGATACGCCGCAGCGGAAGCTCGCCCAACAGGCACCCAAAGCAGAACCCACTGTGCCGCTGCGAGGCTGGTGCCGCCTCGATCCCGATCGCGAAAGCCCGCTGCCCATTGACGATTCCGACCCCTGCGACTCGCCGGGCGGCACGCGGCACAAGGCCTGGAGCCGCCAGATCGATACGCTGAAGATCGAGCCGGGCGACGCTGTCAGCGACCGCGTCGCCGAGATCTACAATCTCTTCCAGCAGCGCGGCATTGAGAACGTGATCATCATGGGCGTACACACGAACGTGTGCGTGCTGTGCCGGCCGTTCGGCATCCGCCAAATGGTCTACCAAGGCAAGAATATCGTGCTGGTGCGCGACCTGACCGACACGATGTACAACCCCGAATGTGCGCCGCGGGTGAGCCATTTTCGCGGCACGGAAATGGTGGTCGAGCACATCGAAAAGTTCTGGTGCCCGACGATCACCAGGAGCGACGTGCTCGGCGCAGCGGCGTTTCGCTTCCCGGGCGATAGGCGGCCGCACATCGTCTTTCTCGTCAGTGAGGACGAGTATCAGGCCGACGACAGTCTCTCGGCTTTCGCGCAACTTCTTCAGGACCGCTTCGATTACTATTGCACCATGGTGCTTGGGCACAGCAAGGAAGATTTGTCGGGCGTCGAGGCGCTGCGCACGGCGGACGCGGCGGTGTTGTTCATCCGCCGCCGGGCGTTTCCGCAGGAGCAACTCGACGTGCTGCGCAACTATCTCGACTCCGGCAAGCCGCTGGTGGCGCTGCGCACGGCCAGCCATGCCTTTTCGGTAAAAGGAAAAACGCCCGCCGGCCTGGCTCAATGGCCTACCTTCGATCGCGACGTGCTGGGCTGCGAGTATCACAACCACGCCGCCAATGCCTTGGGCACCGACGTAAAGTTCCTCGCCGAGGCAGCCGATCACCCCATCCTCGCAGGCGTTCAGCCGCTTAAGTGGCACAGCCCCGGCTCACTCTACCAGAGCAAGCTGCTCGACGAGCAAGCCAAACTGCTGGCCACAGGCTCGGCGGGGAACCTTTCGGAGCCGATCGCGTGGACGCGAAGTTACCACGGCGCCCGGGTGTTTTACACTTCGCTCGGTCATCGCGACGACTTTGCGCAGCCGCAGTTCCAATCGCTGTTGATCAATGCCATCCATTGGGCCATGGACCGGCCCCTGCCAAAACCGGCGGCGGATCGTCGGCAGAAATGATTTGACCGGTTCCATCAAGCCGCGA
>Ga0315289_10010055_pt1 | contig 13578 bp, 11 predicted proteins | sample YL17G11_40_MG_FD_203452 | JGI IMG/M metagenome (GOLD analysis project Ga0315289, IMG submission 203452) | Sediment microbial communities from Yellowstone Lake, YNP, Wyoming, USA - YL17G11_40 | ecosystem: Environmental > Aquatic > Freshwater > Lake > Sediment | place: USA: Wyoming | collected...
CGATGATAACAATCCCGACGCGACGCTGCGGAAAATGGAAGGGCGATTGTTCCAGAAGCTGAATTTACTGGGGATTGGGCCGATGGGACTGGGCGGGAAAGCGACGGTGCTTGGCGTAAAAATCGGAGTAGCGAACCGCGTCCCTGCGTCGTATTTCGTTTCGGTTTCGTACATGTGCTGGGCATATCGGCGGCGGTCAATGGTTTTGAGAGGGGGAAAGGCGACGTATGATCAGGATTAGTCTTCCTGTTTCGGAAGAAGAGGTCAGAAAACTGCGGGTGGGGGACGAGGTACTTCTCTCCGGCAGAATAGTCACGGCGAGAGACATGGCGCACAAGTACATGGTCGAGAAGAAGCCCGCCTATCTGCGGGAGTTACTGAGCGGCTCGGTCATCTATCACTGCGGACCCGTCGTCGAGAAGCAGAAGGGGAAGTATCGGATTGTTGCCGCAGGGCCGACGACGAGCATCCGCGAGGAACCGTACGAGAACGAGGTGATCGAATCCTACGGGGTGCGAGGAATCATCGGTAAGGGAGGGATGGGGCCGCGAACTCGCAAAGCCTTAAAGAAATATGGGGCAGTTTACTTCAGCGCCACGGGCGGATTGGCGGTTGTTCTTGCGGACGCGGTCAAAGAGGTCCAGGACGTTCTGATGCTGAAGCAATTCGGGGTGCCGGAGGCGATGTGGGTTTTGAGAGTGGAAGACCTGCTGGTACTGGTGACCATGGACTCGCACGGCAGAAGTCTTCACGACAACGTGCTAACGGAATCGCGGTCGGCCCTCGAGAAGCTGGTTTCAAAGTAGCAGCCACCTGCGATTTCACCCACCCAATTTTCTTATCTCGTCGCGGAGCCCGGCGGCATCCTCAAACCTTTCCTCGTTAACAGCCCTCGAAAGCGCCTTTCTGAGGGCATCCAGTTTCGTGGGGGGCTGCCTCGCCTCAAGCTCCTTGATCATTCCCTTGAGAACGGAGAGAGAGCGATTCTTTTCGAAGAGGAAGGTGGGGTTGTCCATCGGGGGAAGGCTCTCGATTTTCTCTACGGCGCTCTTCACGTGCTTAACAGCGGAGTCGTAGTCGCGGTGCTGCGCGTCTCTCAGCGCACGAGCAGAGGCGTTCATCCGAATGATGTAGGGTCTGTACTGCTCGAGTTCCACAGCGTCTTTCTTATCACGAGCGTACTTCCAGACGAAGTCGAACAGGCGGGTGTTTCGCTCGGTGTCTCTCACTGTTCGGTCGTAATCTTCCAGCTCAAAGAACAGAACATAGCGGTGATAGTATAACAGGGCTTCCTGTCGAAGTTCTTCGCATGCCTCAGTGTCGAGGACGAAGCCCTCTTCGGCTCCGGATTGGGAGATGTGTTCCTGAAGCTGCGACTCGTAGTAGTCGAGCAAAGAGGCCATGCCGTAGGGTCTTTTGCCGTCGGGTCTGCCGTCCACCTCCATCTGCAAAAGGCCGAGTTCGACGCGCACCTGGATTTTCTCTCTACCGTCGTCGCCGATGATTTTGCGGACGTGACTGAACGGGTCGTATTCCCATTCGTTAAGAAGGCTGGTTATGTCGTCGCTCATACTCCGTGACCACCTCAGTTTTTCCCAACCGGTCTTGTTACTTGCTTCTCCATCGGTGTCGGGGCCGTACCGCGTCACGCTTCCACAGTCCGAAACTCCACTTCTCTTGTTTCTGAATCAACCAGAGCGTAGTTTCCTGCTTTCAGCGAGCCGGGGTTGACTACCAGGCTCCCGCCAATTTCTTCTCTGCCGCGGCTGTTGTGGGCGTGGCCGCAGAAAACCAACGACGGCTTGTACTTTTCAATCATGTCATTAACGACGCGGCTTCCTTTATGGTTCCCCCTGTCGAGGTCGAGGGCGCCGACGGGCGGCGTATGGAACAGAAGGATTTTCCTTTGCGGGAAGGCGCGCAAGAAGCTAAGCGACTGTTCCACTTCCCACCTCGGAATCCGCAGCACGAAAAAATCCTTACGCTCATCTTCCGTGATCTCCCCTCCGACGCCTGAAATCAGGAAATTGAGGAAGAGGGCCAGCGAGCTGTGGACACATCGTATTGTATTAGTCTCGGCCGAGTTTCGCAAGGCCGACTCAAAGTAGGGTGTGGGTGCGCAATCGTGGCGAGCAGAAGCGATAAGCATAGACGGTCCGGGATGTTCGGGGAGATGCGGGCGATGTCCTGTCCCGCCCAAGCCGTGTTCCTCTGCGGCTTCGCGGCTTTGCGAGAGGACTGGTATTGGGATTGCGTTTGCTCTCGCCAAGACGCCAGGGGCGAGCGCCTGCCCGTTGGGCCTCGGCCAGGGACGCCCTCGGGACTACCCCGCCATCGGGCGGCGGCCTTACCTGTACGAGCTTTACTCGTTAAATACAGCCACACCCAATACGACGAGAGTGAGGGGTTGGCTGTGGCGACCGCTTGCTGACTAAAGAAGCGACGAGTGCGCTGTCTCAGGGCATGGAACGGCTGGGGGCCTCAAGATTCCCCCGTCCGCGCCAATCTGTTCGGGCAAGCAAGAGCATCAGGAAGAGAAATGGAATCAGAGTCAGGGCCTGGCGAAGGTGTGGCTCTGGTTCCGGACCCGGGGTGGGATTGAGGCACCGGAAGCCCGCCAGAACGACCGCCAGGAATGCCTCTCCGGCAACTAAGCCGGAGGCGAAAAGGATGCCGCGAGTGGTCACGATTCCCGTGAATGGTTTTTCTGATTTGCGCTCGACGAGAAGCCAGTGAAGAATGCCACCGATAATGATTGGCGTCGAGAGATGTATCTTCAAGTACAGACCGATGGAGAAAGGAAGGGAGCGGATGCCGAGGAGCTCCACGACGATAGCAGCGCCCATTCCGATGAAGACGAGGTTCCATGGAAGATTCGCTTCCATGACTCCCTTTATGACCAGGGACATGATGGTCGCCTGAGGAGCCTGGAGCTCCTTGCCTCCAATCCCATAAGCCTTGTGGAGCATTAGCACGACGATGCCCGCGACTATGGCGCTCGGAAGAATGGCAATCAGCTCGCCGACCTGCTGGCGCCAGGGAGTTGCCCCCACTAAGAAGCCCGTCTTGAGGTCCTGAGACGTGTCGCTCGCCATGGAGATTGCGATGCAAACAATGGCCCCGATTGAGATTGCTGCCGCCATTCCGACTTCTCCCCGATAGCCCGTTGCCCGAAGGATTATAGTGCAGACGAGCAACGTCGCAATCGTCATTCCCGAGATCGGGCAGGAGGAACTCCCGACAATTCCGACAATCCTCGATACAACGGCGACGAAGAAGAAACCGAAGACGGCGATGAGGGCTGCCCCGAGAGGACCAACAGGGATGCTCGGGATGACGGCCATAAGTATTATGAGCAAAAGTACGCCACCCCCGACAATCCTCAGGTCCATGTCCCTGTCCTGGACGGGGACCTCCCCTTTGTGAAGCGCGCCTGAGAACTTCGTGACCATCGTGCGAATGGAGCGCCAGATCATCGGCACGGACCGCAGGAGGCTGATCAGCCCACCAACCGCAACGCCGCCGGCGCCTATGTAGCGGACGTAGTTTTTCCATATATCATTCGGCGACATCTCCGAAACGAACTTCGTGGCCGGATAGATAGGTTCGGAGAGATGACTGCCGATGGTGCTGATGAGCGGGATGAAGACCAGCCAGCCAAGAACTCCCCCGGCGAAGATTAGCGAAGCGATTCGGATGCCGACGAGGTAGCCGACGCCGAGGAGCGACGGGAGCGCATCCATGCCTATCATCGCCCCGGGATAAAACGGCAATTTCGATTCGATGGTTGATGGAAAGGCTCTCACCCCATCTGCGAGAAGCTTGTAAGCGGCGCCAAGGCTGAATCCCTCGAAAACGGTCTGAGCGTGGATTCCGCCGCGTTCGCCAGCTTTCAGAACTTCCGCGCACGCCGTCCCCTCAGGGAAGGGGAGGGTCTGATGCTCCTCGACGATAAGAAGGCGGCGAAGGGGAATCATCATCAGGATGCCGAGAAAGCCCCCGAGGATGGCAAGGAGATAGGTCTGGAAGAGGGTGAATGATAGGTCGAGCAAAATGAATGCGGGAATTGTGAAAACCACGCCGGCGGCGAGGGCTTCCCCCGAAGAGCCAATTGTCTGAACCATGTTGTTTTCGAGGAGGGGGTCTCGTCGGCGAATGGCGCTGAGAACGGCCATGGAGATGACTGCCGCGGGGATGGAAGCGCTGACGGTCATCCCGACACGAAGTCCGAGATAGGCGTTCGCGGCGCCGAAGACAATTGCTATTGCGATACCAAGCCCGATGGCGAGCCACGATAGCTCCCTCGGGTTTGTCCCTCTCGGTTGCAGAGGGGGTTCATCGTTCATGGCTCTCATTGCCTCCGTGATGGGAGGTGTGCCGCGCTTCGTCACCACAGGCTTCCAGGGTTGCTCCATTTCTGCTGTCTGGTTCAACCTCGCATCGCCCTCACCGGGGTGGGTGTGGCGTCAGCGTCGCCCGCCCATCAGCTTCACTGCCTGCTCTCCTTCGGTGCATGGCCGCCGGGTCAAGGCCGTGCGCGGTCGGATTGATGTGGCTTTCGAACGAATTCTCGCGTAACATCCGAAAACGCCGGTCGCATTTTATCCGGCATTGCGATTCTTTTCAACGATATACAAACTAAACTCAGTAACCCCTTGCTTGCGCGTGGGCCAGTTGGTGGGCAACCGCAGAGACCGCAGAGAGCGCAGAGGAACGTACTTGCAGCGTTCTCCATTCTCCGCGTCCTCTGCGTTCTATGCGGTGGGCTCCCCCTGCCACTGAGGGATTAACTGGAGTCATCAAGTTTTTGCGAGACGCGAAAGGAGAGCAGAAATGGCGGCTACCGAGAGATTGTCTCGTCGTGGTTTCCTGAAGGTCGTGGCGGCGGCGTCTCTTTTCACGGCTGGTCTCGGTCGAGCAGTTGGAGAGACGGCTGCGCCGCGGACTCCAAAAGCGGGAAAGATGAAGGTCGGCTGCGTTTCGTGGAATTTCCGGGCGATAGGGGCGGAACCTTTGATGGAAGAGCCGATTCAGCTCGTCGGGGAGATGGGGTTCGACGGGATTGAGTTGATTGTCTCCCGAGCGGAAGAATTCGAGACGTACTGGAAAGAGCCGGTTCTTTCTCAGCTCCGAAAGAAGCTGGACCAGTATCATCTGGAGGTCTCGCAGTTCGTTCTGTTTCAGCAGGCGGTGGCGGGCTTGTCGAGCCTCAAGGACGACGAGAGGAATGGCAGCCTGAAGGTTTTTGAGAAAGGGTGCAAGGTCGCGGCCGCGCTACGCGCCCCAATGATCAACATGGTCGCTCCGTGGGCGCGAGAGCTGAAAGGCCCGCGCGAATACCTTCCCAGATATTTCGCAGTGACGGAAAGTGCGCCGGGAGTCAAGTACCACGTTGACATTGCCGAGGGATTCGACTTTGGGGCCGTCTGGGAGAGGTTCGTCCGGACGATGAAGGAAGCAACGGAAATGGCAAAAGCCCAGGGCATCCGTTTTTCCGTCGAGAACCACACGCACACCCTCGTCCCCGAGGCCATGGCTTTTCGGTTACTGTGGGACAAAGTCAGAGACCCGGCTCTCGGAATGAACCTCGACATCGGCTGGCTTCAGCTTCAGCGGGAGTTTCCTCCGCTCGGCGTTCATCAGGCGGGGAATCATCTTCTCAACGTTCACATCCGGGACATTGACGGCGTCGGGCTGAGGTTCGTCGGGATTGGCGAAGGGGTGATGGACTTTCCGGGGGTCATCAAGGCGCTGAAGCACATCGGGTATTCGGGCTACCTGACGATAGAGCAGGATGGAGTGCCGGACATGAAGGGCGTGCTCGCCCGAGGAAGGGACTTGCTGAGAAAGCTCACCGGCTGAGTCATCGAGAGACGCGCCAAGCAGCTATCGGAGGAGCAAATGTTATGGCTGATTATGTCAGGATTATTCCATGTCTCGACATGAAGGGCGGAAGGATCGTCAAGGGGGTGCACTTCGTGAACCTGAGGGATGCGGGCGACCCCGTCGAGAACGCGATGTTCTATGAAACCCAAGGGGCTGATGAAATTGCCATGCTCGACATCATCGCGACAGTTGAGGGGCGAAAGACTCACGTTGAGGTCGTGAGAAAAGTCGCGGCGGCAGTGAGCGTTCCGGTGACGGTCGGGGGAGGCATCTCGTCGCTGGACGACATTGCCCGATTGATGGATGCTGGCGCATCCTCCATCTCCATTTCCAGTGCCGCTTTTCGGAACCCTGCTCTGATCTCCGAGGCCGCGGAGCGCTTCGGGTCGCAGAAAATCATCGTGGCGATTGACGTTGAGCGAAATCGGAATCTTGCGTCGGGCTACGAGGTTTGGATTGACGGGGGGAGGACGGCGACGGGGGCGGACGCTCTGGAGTTCGCGCGGAAAGCCAAAGAGCTCGGCGCGGGGCAGTTGCTCCCGACGAGCAAAGCCACCGATGGAACAAAGGCCGGCTATGATCTCGCAATCACGCGAGCGATGGCGGAGGAAACCGGGTTGCCGGTCATCGCTTCGGGCGGTGCGGGGACGATGGAGCACATGTTCCTGGCAGTCGTCGAGGGGAAGGCTTCCGGGTTGCTGGCGGCATCGGTCTTTCACTTCAGAGAGATTTCGATCCCGGAGTTGAAGAAATACCTTTCAGAACGAGGGGTGGAAGTCTCGCAACGTTGACGAGTTCCCAACCACGCCAGCATTTGTCTGAAACACGGACTCGGCGTCGGCGAGGGTCCGTCTGGGATTCAACTGTGGCAAGCTCAGGGCCCGATTGCGCGGTAACAGCGAAGTCAGTGTCGGATCGGCAGAGAGGCGCACAGAAGGCTTGCGGGAAAAGTATTGCCTTTCGCATGGTTTGGGCCGACAAACGTCTTTGTGAGACCGCATGTTTTCAGTAGAATTGCCGCAGGTGTGGAGTTCTCGCAGGACTGTTCTGTCCGTAGCGAGCGCGGGCGAAGGAATCAATGAAACAGGCAAGGAGTTTTATGACGTCGAAATCGGCCGGAGACGCGAAGCTTCCGGTCTCGGGCTGCGTGATTACGTACAACGAGCAGGACAACGTAGGCGAGTGCCTGGAGAGTCTGAGCTTCTGCGACGAGATTATCGTGGTGGACTCGTTCAGCACCGATCGCACTCTCGAGATATCCCGCGAGTACACTTCGCACATTTACGAGAACAAGTACGAGGGAAACATCGCCCAGAAAAACTTCGCCCTCGGAAAGGTCAAGAACGAATGGGTGCTGTCCCTCGACGCCGATGAAAGGGTCTCCCCCGAACTGAGGACAGAGATTTTCACGGAGTCTGCGAAAGGTCTCAACGAGCGCTCCGGGTACTTTGTGAAAAGGCACGTATATTACTTGGGAAAGTGGATCAACCACTGCGGTTGGTATCCCGATTACAAGCTGCGGCTGTTCAACAGAAACCACGGGCACTTCGGCGGCTCAGAACCCCACGACATGTTCCTGACGCGCGGGAAGGTCAAGAAGCTGCGAGGGGAAATCCATCACTTCCCGTGCGGGAGTCTCTCAGAGCACGTAGGGACGATTGACAAATATTCCAGCATAACGGCAGCGAACCTATCGTTCTGCTCCACGACCAAAGCGATTCCGATGCTGATTTTTGCGCCTTTGGTGAAATTCATCGAGATGTACATTCTGAAGCGAGGATTTCTCGACGGAGTGCAGGGGTTGATAATCTGCGTTATTTCGTCTTTCTCAAGGTTTCTGAGGTACGCGAAGGCTATTGAAGTGAACATCTCCCGGAAAAAGCAAAGGCGATGAAAATGCAGTTTCTTAGTCGGGTTACGGCAGTCGTCACGATACTTCTGGCTCTGGTTTTCGGACGATGTGCCGCGCAGAACCTCCAACTCGAGGTCAAAGAACACGTCTTCTCCAATGGGTTGAAACTGCTGATTCTGGAAAGGCATCGTGCCCCGCTCTTCTCTGCATACATCTACTATCGCGTCGGCTCCGCGGACGAGAGCGCCGGGATCACGGGCATTTCACACTTTATCGAGCATCTGATGTGGAAGGGGACACGAACGCTGGGCACGACGGATTTCGCCGGAGAAGAGGAGCTGATGCGACAGGAAGACGAGGTGATGAGTCAGCTCGACGAGGAAATGCGGCGGAGGGATAAACGCCGGGAGGTCATCGAGGAGTTGCAGAAGCGCTTCCGGGAGCTCGACGAGAGGCATGGGAGGCTCATCGTCAGCAACGAAATTGACAAGGTTTACGCCGAAAATGGCGCGACGAACGTCAATGCGTCAACTTCTCTCGACTGGACGAATTACTTCTTGAGCCTTCCGAGCAACCGGTTTGAGCTGTGGTGCGCCATCGAATCGGACATCATGCGGTGTCCGGTCTTCCGGGAGTTGTATCAAGAGAGGAGCGTCGTTCAGGAAGAGAGGAGGTTGAGTTGCGAGACGAACCCGGGCGGCGCACTGTACGAGCAGTTGATAGGAGCTGCGTACATCGCCCATCCATATGGAAGGCTTGTCATCGGGGCGATGTCTGATATACAGAGCTATAGCCGGAAGCAGGTGCAGGACTTTTACAGGCTGCATTATGCACCGAACAGAGCGGTCGTGTGCCTCGTCGGGGACATCTACCCTGACAAGGCTATACCGATGATTGAGAAGTACTTCGGAACCATCCCTCGCCAGCCGGCCCCGCCTCCTATAATCACGGTTGAGCCGGAGCAGAAAGGCGAAAGAAGGGTTGCGGTGGAATTCGATGCCAATCCACAGCTCGGGATCGCCTTTCACAAAGTGGCTATGACGCATCCGGATCAGGCGGCCTTCGACGTGCTGGCACAGATTCTATCATCGGGAAGGACTTCTCGTCTCTACAAGAAGCTCGTCGAGGAATTGCAGATTGCCGTGGAAGTCTCGTCGGGCGATTACGAGAGCAGGCATCCGAACCTGTATTATGTCTTCGTGGAGCCGAGGGCGCCTCACACGGTCGAGGAAGTCGAGAAAGTCGTTTACGCGGAGCTGGATCGGCTAAAGGAGGAGCCCGTCCTCGACTGGGAATTGGAGAAAGCCAGGAACCGCCTCGAGGCAGACTTCATCTCGGACCTCGATTCCAACAACGGACTTGCCAGGAAGATTGGGTTATACGAAGCGCTTGATGGCTGGGGCTTCCTCAACACCGCCCTCGACAGGTGGAAGGCCGTCTCCTCCGCCGACATCATCCGAATTACCAGAACCCACCTCAAGAAAGCCAACCGCACCGTCGCCATCATTGAGAAACCAAGCCCCGGCAAGTGAAGGCGCCGCCTTCCGGGGGCCACGTCGCGCGACAGCGCCTTGTCCTGGCCAAAGAGCGGTCGAAATACCTCCCCCCATTGGCAAGGCTGTCTCCCGACTTGGGTGGGGAAGAGCGCGTTGACAGGGTTGTAACACGAGGTGGTGCCGGGTCGAAGCGATTGACGGCTGCTACAATCTGACAGCGATGTCTCGCTCGCGGAGGTAGTGTTTGGCCTGGGCGACGGAGTATTCGCCGTAGTGGAAGATGGAGGCGGCGAGCGCAGCGTCGGCTTTGCCAAGAGCGAAGGCTTCGTAGAGGTGCTGGAGATTTCCTGCGCCACCGGAGGCGATGACGGGGACAGTGACACCTTCGGAAATCGCGCGAGTCAATTCGAGGTCGTATCCATCCTTTGTGCCGTCGGCGTCCATACTCGTCAGAAGAATCTCTCCGGCGCCAAGTCGCTCGGCTTGTTTAGCCCACTCGACGGCGTCGAGGTTCGTGGGATTCCTTCCTCCATAGGTATAGACAATCCATTTCCCTGAAGAGGCGCGTTTGGCGTCAATGGCGACGACGATGCACTGGTTGCCAAAGGCTCTGGATGATTCGGTGACGAGGTGAGGGGTCTCGACGGCGGCGGTGTTGAGGGAGACCTTGTCCGCGCCTGACTTGAGGAGGAGTCTTATGTCTTCCAGGGTTCGGATTCCGCCGCCGACTGTCAGGGGGATGAAAACCTGTTCGGCGGTCTTCTGGACGACCTCGACGATGGTGCGGCGGCGCTCGACGCTGGCAGTGATGTCGAGAAAGACAACCTCGTCGGCGCCCGCGCGGCTGTACGCTGCGGCAATTTCGACGGGGTCGCCGGCATCGCGGAGGTTGACGAAATTGACCCCCTTGACGACCCGAGCATCCTTCACGTCGAGGCAGGGAATAATCCTCTTAGCCAACATACTTGACGAAATTCTCCAGAACTTTCAGGCCGGGGTCTCCGCTTTTTTCGGGGTGGAACTGGACTCCGAAGAGATTGTCCCTTGCGATAGCGGAGGCGAACTCGACCCCGTATTCGGTTGTTGCAGCGACGACGCTTCTGTCGTCGGGCACTACGTAATATGAGTGAACGAAGTAGAAAAATGAGTCGTCGGGGATGCCGCCGAAGAGGTTCGCTGCTGGCGGCCCCCTCACGGGTCTGATGGTATTCCATCCCATGTGAGGGATTTTGAGGTCTCCGGCGAATTTGACGACTCTGCCGCCGATAGTGTTCAGTCCATCGTGCTGCCCGTGCTCTTCGCTCACCGTGAAGAGCAACTGCAACCCCAGGCAGATTCCGAGAAGCGGCTTTCCTTCGGAGATTCGCTGCTGAATAGCGGGAAGAAGCCCCAGGGACCGGAGGTTTGCCATTCCCGCAGAGAATGCCCCGACCCCGGGGAGGACAAGCCCTCTGGCGGACACTATCTCTTCGGGGTCGCTCGATAGCTCCGCTTCGGCGCCGACGGCCTCAAGGGCTTTCGTAACGCTTCGCAAATTGCCCAAACCGTAGTCAATGACGACGATCCGGGGTTTTTCCGCGACGTGAAGGTCGCGGCTTGTTTCGCTTTTTCTAATAGCGGGTCTGTTCGTTCCTGTCATATTCGTCGAGTGTCGAGAGAGCTTGACGCGCAGAGCGAAACGTCAGCATCTTCGATCCAGGACTTCGTTTTCAGTCTTGTGCGTCGAATTAAAATATGACGTGAAAGCCTGGCACTCCGCGGCACAGGCTAACCCTCCAGAACTCAAACTCGAGTTTTGGGCACGATGCTCCTGCGGAGCGAATCCGTCTCCCCCGCCGACCGAAATGCGAGGCTATCATCGGCTATGGAAGTCGTCAATCGAAAATGGCTTATGTTGGTAACCCCTCACTCTCGGGCGGAGAGACTGATGATACGCCCGCCGGGCGGCGGGTGTCCCCCGCCCGAAGGCGGGGGCGCCATCTGCGTCCATCCCCGCCGGAGGCGGGGTTCATTCGCTCCTTGGCGCCGGGTGGCGGCCTCCCGCCCATAAGTGAGGCCTTACTTATGTTGGTATGGCCTCAGTTTTTGGGGGACTCAATGCAGCCTCCCCGTCTGCGCGAGCAGAGCCATATCTGCGAGGATGCCCCTGGTGTGCGTCGGGCGCCGTGGCCTCGAGCGGACAGGGAGGGCGGCGGAGCGCGCGGAGAAAATACACGTTTGCCATCCCGCTTTCGGCGGGACGCGGCGAGAAACATGGAGGGCTCTCGCAAAGCCGCGAAGACCCAAAGAAGCACGCCCTCTGAACCCTTCGCCTCTTTGCGCCTTGGCCGAGAGAAAACAGAATCCAACTGGCCTGAAAACGAGCCCCAAAGAGGCCGCATTTTCATGGTCTCCGGGTGAGCGAGTCTCACAAGACACTGCGGTGAGTTCCTCCCGAGACTGAGAGCTTACGCCCCGAGTTTTTTTCTTGAAGCCGCATCAGCCCAGCCAAACCGCCCATCACTTCGGGCTGCCGGGGAAGAACGGAAACAGCTTCTTCAACTCTTCTCTTGAAGGCTGGCGGCCGTATTCGCAGATTTCAAACGCCTCCGCGTTCTTGATTGCCTTGGCCTGCTCCTCTCCGTAGAACTCTGCAAAGAGCGGGCGCCACTCCTCCGGAGCACCGTACCCCCGCCTCTGCTTCAGCCATGCGAGCCGTTCCTCATCAGTCCCTTTCACGAAATGGTCAGGGTTGCCGTCTCCTCCGGCGCCGTACTCGTAAATCTGCGACACAAGGCAGTGCAGAGCTTTGTACTTCTGCTCCAGAACATCGTCAACGCCAACCGCGACGTCCGGCTTGAACGGATTTGGCTTTTTGAACCGGTCCGGCCAGTACAGAAAGACCGGATTCGCTCCCAGATGTGGCACGTCCGGACAGATAAATGGAACGGTTACCATGTACGCCGCGTCCTGAACCAAGATGGACGTGTACCGGTGGTCGGGATGATAATCGTTCGGACGGTTTGTGATGACTATGTCTGCTTCCCATTCCCGGATTAGCCGGATAATCGTCCTTCGATTCTCGAGGGTCGGCATCAGCTCTCCGTCGTGAATGTCGAGAACCTCCGTCTCTATCCCGAGAATCTTGGCCGCCTCCTGGACCTCGGCTGTCCGCCGTAGCGCGAGCGGCCCGCCGGCAATGATTGAGTGCCCAATATCCCCGTTCGTGACCGAAACAAATTTCACCTTGTGTCCGAGCTTTGCCCATTTTGCCGCCGTTCCCCCGGCGCGAAACTCGCAATCGTCCGGATGGGCGCCAAACGCGATGATTCTCAGCGGTTGCTCCTCTGCCCGGACGCTTTGCGCTACCATGAACATCGCAGCTAACAATCCTGCCACCAGACCACCTGTTGCACGCCAGAAACCACAGACTTTTCTCGCCTCAGTCATGGGACACCTCCTTTGCCAAGATTCTGAGTCTGGACTCCTGCCAAAAAACGTTTTGCCTTCCACCCTTGATATTAGAGAGGGGCCCACATGCCGTCAATGCCCCAATCGCAAAAGGGCGCGGCACGTGGTTTAGTGGCCTATACGGTTTCCTCTTCATGCCAGCCCGTCGCCGCGGAGAACGCTGAGAGGGCGCCTTTGAGCCTTTGTGTCCTAATGGTTACAATCCCCTCGGCCAGACATCCCAACCACCAAGACACCAAGACACTGAGAGGCCCCGCCTCCTGCGCCCAAAACCGAGGCGCCACAACCAGCCGTGGTCCCTCAGTTTCGGGCGGCGAAGGCCGGAGAGAATCTCGAAGGCATTTCGCCGCAAAGGGTTTCTTTGTGTCTTGGTGGTTAAGATTTCCTCCGCTGTCGCAGAGGGAAGGACTAACCACAAAGACACCAAGGCACTAAGGCGCTGAGGCGGCTTATTCCCAGAGCCAGGCCGTTGCGAGCACGGAGTTGGGCGCCCTTCGGCACGCCCTCTGCGGCCCGAGAGTGAGGGGTTACAACCAGCCAGGTTTTCTTATTGAACTCGATAGGGTGATTGCGGTACAGAAAGGCTGTAGGTCGGATCTGTGGATGACGCGGCCTCGCCGGTTGGAGTTGGAGAAGGCGCAGACCGTGTGCGGGGAGTTTGGGCTTTCGCGTCTTTTGGCCTTTCCGGCCGTGCTGACGCTTTCGGGGCTGTTGCGCTGGAGCTAACGCACGGGAGACCGCTGTACACAGCACGCATGTTGCTTTGAGGAGGATGCCAATGAGTGCGCCGAGCAAAGCGTACTGTCTCTTGATGGTGACCTGTCTGCGTGTCATGCACAGGCAGGGAGTCCATTTTGGGCAAAGGGTAGCCGCCAGCCCAACACCGAATCCCAC
>Ga0315289_10010057_pt1 | contig 13576 bp, 15 predicted proteins | sample YL17G11_40_MG_FD_203452 | JGI IMG/M metagenome (GOLD analysis project Ga0315289, IMG submission 203452) | Sediment microbial communities from Yellowstone Lake, YNP, Wyoming, USA - YL17G11_40 | ecosystem: Environmental > Aquatic > Freshwater > Lake > Sediment | place: USA: Wyoming | collected...
GCACATAATATATGGAAGAAAACCCGATGTCCGTCCAGTGGCGCATCCCCCGTTCCTCGATAATCTTTTCTATTGTGTATCCATAGAGCGGTTTTTCACAGAGCAACCCGAGGATCGCTGCTTCACGTTCGTTAATTCCCGGATCAGAATATTCCATATATATAATATTCTAATTCAAGAATATATACGATATGTTGCTGACAATCAGCTTCTCACGGAGATGTGACCGGCAGGGGAAATGGGAAGTATTTTTCGTGCAGGTACAATAGTGCCCGGCATTTCCCACGACATGATGTGTGGCTATACCTATTTGACGAGTGGCGACCAAGAATACACACAATGGCATCAGAGCCTGATTTTCGTTACAAACAGTGCCTTATCATCCGAAATGATGTAAAGATGAGTTGTGGTAAGCGGTGCGCCCAGGCGGCGCATGCATCTATCGGTGCATATAACAATGCAGACAAGGCTCTCCAGAAAGCGTGGCTCTCTGAAGGGCAGAAGAAAGTGGTGCTCAAGGCAAATGACGAGCGAACTCTCTACGAGCTCAAAGTGATTGCCGAACGGGCAGGAGTCTCTTCGTCCCTTATTCAGGACGCCGGTATGACCGAGATCCCCCCGGGGACGATCACTGCGCTCGGGCTTGGACCGGCTAAGAGTGAAGAGCTCGATAAAATCACGGGCATGCTCACCCTGCTATGAAACAGAGCACCTATCCCCTTGAACTCCTACTTGGCATGAAGTATTATGCGAGCGATGCCGAAGGAATCGGTGGGAAACTCCGCTCAGGTGCGGAAGATTTTATCGTCGAAGAGATCCCGTTACCGGAAAAAGGCGGAACGAGCGGGCCCTATCTCATCTGCAAACTTACGAAAACAAACTGGGAGCTCCAACATGCAATTAAAGAAATTGCAAAACGGCTCGGCATCAGTCACCGGCGGATTGGATGGGCGGGCACCAAAGACCGCAACGCCATCACGCAGCAGATGATATCCATCTACAAGGTGACCGCAGAGCAGGTATCTGAAGTCTGGCTTAAAGATATCACCCTTGAGCCGGTTGGCCAGGTAAACGAAGCACTCTCCTTAGGTGATCTGCTGGGAAACCGGTTTACCATTATCATACGGGATACCGTACCTGATGACCTGGAAGCCCGGGTACGTGCAACCAATGAGACGGTAGGCCACGGTATTCCCAATTATTTCGGGCTCCAGCGTTTCGGTGCAACCCGGCCGGTAACACACCTTGTCGGGGAATATATCCTGCGGGGTGATTTTGAACAGGCTGTAGTGACGTATGTCGGCAAGGAATTTCCCGGAGAACCCGAACATGTCAGGGCTGTCCGTTCTGCATTTTTTACTACCCGGGATATTCAGGCTGCTCTGCACGATCTCCCCCCGCAGATGTCCTTCGAGCGGGCGATGCTCCATTACCTGTACACACACCAGAACGATTATTCAGGAGCGCTTCTGGAGCTGCCGCCAAAACTTCTGTCAATGTTTGTCTCAGCATTCCAGTCGTACCTGTTCAACTCTGCCCTGAGCCAGCGGTTCGATGATGGTCACACGCTCACTGAACCGCTTGTCGGTGACCGGCTCATCTTTGCCAATGGGCGTACGGATATAGTCACCTCGACCAACAGCAATGCCGTCTCCATCCACATCCGGCGCGGGCGATGCAGCATCGCACTTTTCATGCCCGGCAAAGATCCTGTTGAAGCAAAGAGTGAAGGGGAGCTCGCAATCGTGGCACTTCTTGAAAAATATGATATTACCGCCGAAGATTTCAGAAAAGCTTCAGCGTTTGTCCATACAAAATTCGATGGTGCATGGCGACCAATCGCGTTAAATACCGATATAGATTTTTCCCTTGACAAAAACGATGTCCGGTTAAAATTTTCATTACCTCCCGGGCATTATGCAACTACCGTCTGTCGTGAGTTCATGAAGGCAGACCCGGTCCGGATGATTTAATGCCGTGATTCGGCCATTGTTTTTGCACCACTGATCGCATCGTTCAGGTTACCGATTTCATCAACAATGTTTAATCTGATCGCGTCTGCACCACGGATAATCCTTCCATCATCAATGTCGGATCGGGCGATCGGTCTGTGGGTGATGACATCGGTAATGAAGTTCTCGAAACTATCGTTCACAATTTTTTGTGCATATTGTTGTTCTTCATCAGAGATCGGGCGTGATGTTGTTCCCATGTCCTTTTTACTGCCCGATTTGACGATACTGATGTTAAATCCTTCCTTGTCCATCCAGCGGCTGATGTCGGAAAATTTCCAGATCACACCAATACCGGCAGTGAATGTATCAGGGTTTGCGTAAATCTTGTCTGCATGGGCACTGACATAATATGCTGCAGATGTTCCCATATCCCCCATTGAGACTACAACTGGTTTTTTTGATTTCGCATAATCGAGATCGCGGATAATTTCCTGTGCTGCAGCCGGCGTACCGCCGGGGCTGTTCACCCGCAGCACAATCGCTTCAACCATCGGATCATCAGCAGCGTTGCGAAGCTCCCTTCCTACCACTTCGCTGCCGATGATATCAGCATCCGATGCCTGACCGGTCACCATAGTTCCTTCCATACGTATAACGGTGACACCCCTCTGCTCATCGTGGGAGAAGTAATATGCGGTGATGAGTAAACCGACGACAAAAATGAGACCGACAAGGATGACCAAAAACCATTTCTTTCCTGAATCGGGTTTTGGATGGACTGCACTCCGGGCTGGAGTGGTACTGTCCGCTGCAGGAATGCTGTCCATTGCAGAGGTACTGTCTATTGTAGTAGTGCTGTCGATTTCCGGGGTATTATCTATCGTGATGGTGCTGTCCATTGTTACACATCAGGGTAAAGAATGTCAAATTCCGACACGAGATTACTTCCGCACATATAATATTTCTTCAGGTCCAGACGGATCATCTCATCCTCGGTATTGATATGCATACCGCCAACAAGGGATGGTGTGTCGGATCCTCCAACAATGAATGGCAGGTGAATAAGGCGGATCTCATCCACAAGTCTATCGTGGAGCATGTGCCAGTTCAGGGTTGGTCCCCCTTCAATCATCAGCTTATTCACGCCAAATTTCTGCTTGAGGATTTTTAAGAGAAGGGGAAGCTCAACATGTGTTTTTCCGGCGACAATAATATGAACGCCTTTCTTCCTGATGGCATCAACCCGCTCTTTTTCTGCTGCCTCACAAACCGCGATCGCAGTAGGGGCATCAGGACCCAGCACATTCGAATCGAGCGGGAGGTCTGCCATACTGCACGGGATGACCCGCAACGGACTTTTACCCGGTACCAACCTGACCGTGAGAAATGAGTTATCGATCCGGATTGTGTTGGCACCGACCATAATCGCATCATATTCAGCTCGTGTCGTGTGAAGAAGGATCTCGGTCTCGGGCGCCATGTATTTCATCAGGATTTTAGAGGATGCTCCTTTCTTGAGGGTAAGTTTGCCATCTGCGGTGATCTCCGACATCATCAGCACATGCGGACGGTCCATCATATCAGTCATCGCTACTCCTAACTACAGTTACATTGGGTGGGGGATATAAAGAAACTGATGATGGCGGCGATGAGGACAGCCGGGAATTTACCCTTCAGTTGATTAGTCTTAAAAAGGGTGTCAGCTGACGTAAGACAGCAACTATTAATGGCTCGCGTACTCATGAGTTAAGGTATGAACATTACTGCACTCCGCCCAAGGTTTATCCGATATCTTGAGCCGATGGCAGATGTTTTTGTCAGGCTCAGAATCACCCCCAACCAGATTTCATTGCTTGCCCTGCTCGCTGGAATTGCCAGCGCTTATCTCTTTTTCCAGCGCCAGTTTATCTGGGGCAGCCTCGCACTGTTCCTGTCTGCGGTTTTTGACCTTGTTGACGGGAGTGTAGCCCGGAAGACCAATTCACATTCAAATTTCGGCGCGGTTTTTGACTGGATTGTCGATAAATATGTTGATGCGCTCGTGTTGCTTGGCGTGGGACTATCCGGCATTTCGATTATCAGTCAGTCCATTGCGGTACCACCATTTACGGATTTTGCTATTGTAGCGTTTGCGATCATCGGATCACTTATGAACACGTTCATAAAACCGGTGGTCTACGCAGAGATTGGTTACCGGGAAAAAGTGGAAGGTAAAATTGATGATCCGCTTGAAGGTGTGGGATTTTTCGGCAGACCTGAAACGTTTCTTGTCCTGATTCTTGGCGGTATTTCCGGATATATCTGGGTATCGGTGATTATTATTGCTATATGTACGAACCTTTCGGCTATCCAGAGGATTATTTACCTTTACCGAACGCTTTCCTGATCTCACCAGAATATAGTTGGTAAAGGTCGTCGGCAAATTGTCCCAGTTTTGGTATAATGGAAAATAGGCCGTATGCGATGAAAACCAGGCAAACAAGTGCAAGTAGTTCAGCGATTACATTGTGTGCCCAGAAAAAACTCTCGTATCCGAACTCGCTGTTGCTGGCAATTTCCGGGTAATACGGAAACCATTGTTCGGTATAAGCAATAATAACAAAGACGTTCCGCAACAGGTTCAGGAAATAGATGGTCGGAACAATAATGAGGAATGCATATATTTTCTGACGGAATGTTGTTGGTACTGCTGCTGCAACCCCCAGCATAATTGCGATGCTCTGGATACCGGTACAGGCAAGGATAATCTCTACCCGGAAAGTGTTTCTTGAAATGATATTCCAGTCTGCAAGAGTGACCGGGTAATGAAGTGCATCGAGCATCCAGACAACCTGCCCCACAACTATTCCTATAAGCCAGTCACTCAAAGCAGGGATATATTCGAATGGTGCATAGATCAGGAATGCGACAGCTGCTGCACGTGAGAGGTGCATTACACGATCATCTTCGGCAAGGAGATACTGTACCGTGATGACCAGGAATGGCACTGAAAGGACTGCCATGATGGGATACAGGAAATTATTCAAAGAGAAATAGTACGGCAGTTCATAGAACAGGGAGAGGACAATAAACGTCCACCCGATAATTGCAGCATATTTTCGATGGCGACCAGGTATGAGGAATGCAAGAAATCCAATACAGGAGATCAGTACCAGATACTCGATCATTATAGAATTATTCACCCGATACCAAAAAAAGGAATCTGAAGAAGCATGATGTCTGAAGGTCTGTTACTGATTTGAAGGGGTAAAGCACAGGTTATCGCGGAGAAATTTGCAGAACACGTGTTTTTCCCCGATAAAAGGGTTAATCACCTTTGCTTGCGCATGCTATACCGATGTTCTGTCCTGAATGCAAAAGTATGTTAGTTTCGTCGGGGGGCCAGTTGAAATGCCGGAAATGTGGTTATATTCGAAAGATTGATGACGGCGATCAGATGAAGCGCAGAGTCGAGCGCAGTGAGAATGAGATTGTCATTGTTGAGGAGGAAGGTCAGGCAAGGACTATGCCCACTATCCAGATAAAGTGTCCCAAGTGCGAAAACAACCTTGCAATCTGGTGGCTCCGCCAGCTCCGTGCAGCTGATGAAAGCGAGGTTCGGTTCTTTCGCTGCACTGAGTGCGATCACACGTGGAGACAATACGATTAGAGAATAATCATACGCGGGTAAAAGTCATCTCACGATAAATAGTAATTGGGTATAGTCCCCATTAAACCACGAAAATAAAAATTGATTTAAAACGTGAAAAAATGAAAAATATAAGATACTAAATTCAAGACAGAAAAAGTGCTCATTTTAACAAATGGATTTTCGGATCTTATTACGATTATCGGTTCTATTGCATCTTGGGGGTCGCCACAGCGGCGGGGGCGAAAGGCATAAGCTGAAGCCCCCAGGAGTGTCATCGATGAGTATTTTTGATAAATCGTACAGAAAAGTTAGTCGCTAGAATGTGACTATACCCTTTTTTAAAATTCCATCGAATGTATAATAGAAAATCATGGGATTCACAATACCTTTACAAAACTGAGAGAACATTTTCCCCGATAAAGTGTGACCCTCCAACCGAATCGCATCAGGGGGCTCACTTTTCGGTGCCTTTATTTTAAACCAGTATGATCACGCGAAAAGGAAGGGATACTAGCGCTCTGAACTGAGGAAAAGACGTGAGCTATTTATTCATCTCTAAATTGCTGAAGAACCAAAGCATCCAAGAGTAATGGCTCTTATGTGCACGGACGAACGGATAAATCGTCGCAGAGCACAATACCGGTACGGTAAAATTGAGAGCGCGCTGTTTTTCGTGTCCGGCGCTTACCGGGGAAGTAATGATCGGGAAACATGATACAGCGAAAGGCACTATCATCAATGGGTTTTCTTCCTCTGTCAGACACACACACCTCGTGATGGCGAACAATGAACTCTCCTGTCCTGTAAGAATTACCCTTGGCCTGACAGCCATGCCCTCCGGAATCAAGTTTGTACAATCGCTGCCGAAAAAACGGCGTGGGAAAAATATGCACAAGATTTACCGGGTAATAGAGCTTGGAATGGATCATGGGGACATCCCGACTCTTGAAAAGTGCATTGAACAAAGAAATACTAACCCAACTTTTTAAATACTGTTTTGTGGCATTTATAAATATGAAGGTCAGGCCAGAAGATTCCCTAAAGATCGAAAACATTGTCGCCTCCGCAAAGGTGACTGATTATCTGGATCTACCCATGCTTGCATCAAAGATCGAAGGCGCCGAATATAACAAGAAGCGGTTCCCCGGCGTTGTTCTCCGTATGCAGGATCCCAAGATCGCAGCCCTCGTCTTTGGTTCGGGTAAAGTGGTGCTCACTGGTGCAAAGAGCGTCAACAGCTTAAGCAAGGGTCTGAATATCCTTGGCGATAAGCTGCGGGAACTTGGTATCGATATCCCCAAGAAACTTGAATACAAGATCCAGAATATCGTAACATCTGCAGATCTTGCAACGCCCATCAATTTGAATAAGATTGCTGTCGGATTCAACCTTGATAAGATCGAATATGAACCCGAACAATTCCCGGGACTCGTTTACCGCCTTGACATCCCAAAAGTGGTGGTTCTCCTCTTTGGGTCTGGCAAATTGATTATCACTGGCGGCAAGGAACCTGATGATGCAAAGAAAGCCGTTGTTAAAATTCTGTCAGATCTGCGCAGCCTTGGTTTGATCACCTGATATTTTTATATCAACTGCTTTAACAAGTGTTTATGTATATTCATTATTCTTTATAATTTGTTGTAATTTTTTGATGATATTAATTAAAAGTAATATATAAAATCTTTGCCAATTGCCAAACGATAAGGAAGACTATATATGAATAGTTAGATAATTATTTTGTTAAGTAATTGTTTATATTCCGGACGTGATGTATGAGAACCGAAAATGTAATGTATTTCACCGAAAAAGAGGAGGAATTTGCAAACCTTCTCATTGAGATTGGAACCAAGAGAAATGTTGCAAAGGTGCTGGTATTCCTGGCAAACACGCCCGAAGCTACATCGCGGTCGATCGAGCGGGGCACGGATCTCCGCCAGCCAGAAGTCAGCATCGCCATGCGTTACCTGTTAGAACAGAGCTGGATCTTAAGCCGGGAGAGCAAGGCAGAAAGTAAAGGACGCCCGGTCAAGATTTACGAGCTGGCCAAACCAATTAACGAAATCATGGATAGTATCGAAAAAGAGAAGAAGAAAGAAGCAAATACCCAACTCGCCCTCGTTCAGAAGTTACGGGAATACATCTGCTGAAGTAATTATCTTACACTTTTTTTGGTTGCCGACAATAACGGTGGTCTTCTGGGTAAACCTGCAGAATAATCCGCTCTCGACAACGCCAGGTATTCGTATAATTATATCCTCCAGTTCGTCGGGTTCTGTAATATTTTTAAACTCACAATCCACGATAAAATTTCCATTGTCGGTTATGACCGGTCCATCCTTTTTAATCCCATCACGAAGACGGGGGATACAGCCGAGACCCCGCAGCTGATTCATGACCGGGTGGAGGGCAAAAGGGATCACTTCAACGGGAACGAGTCCTGAAAGAATAGGTACTACTTTTTGTTTATCGACAACAACCACAAAACGGAGCGCAGCTGCTGCAACGCATTTCTCCCGGGTGAGTGCAGCACCCCTGCCTTTTATGAGGCGAAGGTGGCTGTCAACCTGATCTGCCCCATCCATAGCAAGATCAAGCACCGGTTCCTCATCAAGCGTGGTAAGCGGAATGCCGTATTCACGGGCACGACGTCCTGTCTGGTAGGATGTGGGGACTCCGGAAATCCGTAATCCTTCACGAACCCTGCAGGATAAGCGTTCCAGGGCATAAAAAACCGTGGAACCAGTGCCAAGACCAAGGACCATTCCATCTTCTGCCATATCGGCAGCCATATATCCTGCTGCACGCTTTGCTGCGGTAAGTTCCTGTGCTGTATCGTCCATCTACCAGATAGATATCGGTTAACAATAATTAATACTGGTGATATCCCAATTTGGGTTTCTGCATAAAAAATCTACAGGACGGGGAGCATCAGATGATGGCAAAAGCAGTCGTAAAAACAGGATTGCTGGTATCGTGAATGAAGTATCAGGTCACCAGAAAAGAAAAATTGAAAAAAAACAATCACTCCAAAAAAAGTGTTCTTGCCTCATTTTCTGCTTCATAGGCAGTGCAATCAAGGGTGATCGGTGTAACTGAGATATTACCCTTCCGGATTGCATGTACATCAGTCCCCTCCTCTGCATCTTCAATAAGCGGACCATTGATCCAGAAATACGGGCGACCCCGCGGATCAAAACGTTTCTCGACACCCGTATGAAAAAGCTTGCGGGCGAGCCGGGTGACTTCATACCCTCCTTTCACAACCGAGGGAATATTGACGTTTATCACATCTGCGTGAGGACAGAACTCCTGCGCCAGTATGCGGGATACAACATCCCGGACAATGTTCTTTGCAGCATCAAAGTTTTGTCCGTTGTAACGGGGGTCATCGAATTTGTCTCCCTGATCTTCAACCTGAAGCGAGAATGCAATCCCTTTTGTTCCCTGGTTGGATCCTTCCAGAGCAGCACCAACAGTGCCGGAGGTCATAATCGATTCAAATGAGAGGTTCTCGCCGATGTTGATCCCACTCACAATAAGCGTCGGGTTGAGCTTGAGTGCGTACAGGCCGATAATGACTGCATCCGTGGGTTTACCTGCCACTGACCATGCCGGGATTCCATTCATTACGATATGGCTTGCCCGCAATGGTTCGAAGATCGAAATCGATCTGCCAACGGCACTCTGCTGGGTTGCCGGTGCAACGACAGTTACATCAGCAATCGGTGCAAGAGCTTCGTAGGCGGCCCAGAGCCCGACAGAACTTACACCATCATCATTGGTCAGCAGGATCGAGGGTTTCATGTGCATTCACGTATGAACCGCACCCCTCAAATAGTTCACCGATCGGATAGGGTAATTTTCTTTAAGAGCAAAGAGAAGAATGATGAAAGTTCTGCTTGCTGAATATGCCTCAGCTCATGATCCCTCGCTTGCTGTGGAAGGTGCTGCAATGCTCGCTGTGCTGAAACAGAGTTTTGAGCGTTGTGGATATGATGTCGTATTGCCCGGCAACGGGGACTTTGGTGCGGAGATAGAACGCATTGCCCCATCGTGTGATAGGGGGCTCGTTATCGCACCGGACCACCTCCTTGCACACTTCACCCAGATCCTTGAGCAGCACACGCATAACCTCGGGTGCGGGTTCATGACGGTCGCACTCTGTGCCAACAAGGTGCAGACAGAAAAGATCCTGCGTTCGCATGATGTTCCGGTGCCGGCGGAAGCATCAGTAGGAAAGCGGGTGATCAAACCGGTGAAAGGCTGCGGCGCGCAGGGTGTGCGAATATCGGATGGCCCAACCGCAGCGGGGGAATTCTCGCAGCAATTTATTGTGGGCGAGCATTATTCGGTGAGTATTGTAGCAAGCCGGGTGGTGGGTGATGCGTGCCTGTATTTCTCAGGGAAACCCCCACTGGTGCTCGCGGTAAACCGGCAATTTATTGAAACAGGAAGTGACGGGGCGCTTCATTACCGTGGCGGTGAGACACCGGTACATCCTGCACGCGAAGCGGAAATTATTGAGGTGGCCAAAAATGTGGTAGAAGTGCTCGGTTGCCAAGGATATTGCGGTGTTGATGTTGTCGTTGCCGATAAGGTCTACGTGGTGGATGTTAACCCGCGGATCACCACCAGTCTTGTCGGTATCACAGCCTGCATGAAAGAAGAGATTGCTGATATTCTTGTTGCGGCATCAAAAGGCGGGGGGCCGGATCAGGTGCACCTGGCAGGAAGTGCCCGTTTTGACACACAGGGGAAGGTTACAAGGATATGATTGGGATTGATGTGGGGGGCGCAAATCTCAAAGTCGTCAATGATGATGGTGCTCACCTCCATTACTGCCCGCTCTGGGAAGGGGCACCGCTCACGAACCTGCTGAACCGGTATGTCACTGCTCCTGATGATCCGGCAGCCGTCGTAATGAGCGGTGAACTTGCTGACTGTTTTGAGAGCAAGATGGAGGGTATTTCCTTTATTGTGGATGCGGTTAAAAAGGTATTTCCAAATGCCCGATTTTATGGCACTGACGGGCAGTTTCATGACTGTGCGGTACCTCAGCTTGCGGCCGCAAACTGGCTTGCATCAGCAGATTACCTGCGGGCAGAGTATCCTGATGCAGTTCTGCTCGATATCGGGAGCACAACTGCCGATATCCTCCCGCTAGCTCGCTTTGAATCAATGAAGGGCCTCACCGATCTCCGCCGCCTCCAGAAGGGGTATCTCATCTACACGGGAATGCTCAGGGGAAATATTGCCACACTCCTGAAATCAGTAACGCTTGAGGGGGTAGTAACTCCGGTAAGTTCTGAGTATTTTGCAATCAGTGCAGATGCGCATCTTGTCCTGGGGCATATCACGTCCGCACAGTATAGCTGTGATACCCCGGATAAGAAAGAAAAAACCGGAACCGCAGCGCTTCGCCGGCTCGCCCGTGTGGTCTGTGCTGATCTTGACGAGATCGGAACAGATGGTGCATACCAGATCGCCGAACAGTTCTGGGAAAAACAGCGGGATTTGATCTGCGATCAGGTGCAGCGTGTTGTGGCACAGTCTGCTGCCCGGCAGATACTGGTCGGGGGTATTGGAGCACATCTGTTCTCAAGAGAACTTGATGGAATTGATCTCACAAAAGAACTGGGTTCGTGTGCTGATGCCCTGCCCGCTTTTTCTGTACGCGAGGTGGCTCTACGGGGCAAAAATTCGTGAGAATTGTATCGGAAGGTCTTGAAGGAGCAGTGGTTTTTATGACTTCCGCGTTTTCCTGGATGGTAATAGCATGATAAAGCTGTGGCAAATAAGCCTCATTCTGTTTATTGGTTCCCTTGCGATTACCGCAATATTATGGAGTCTGGGTCTTCCGTTCTTCTTTGTCTTTCTCTTCATTCCGCTCATTCCTTTTTTCTGGCGGAAGGAGACGATCCGGCGATGCCCGGTATGCGGATGGGAAACCACAGGCAGCGAGTGCTTCTGCCCCTGGGATGCGACTCCCCTCACCGGTCCGGGCAGCGAGCTCGGAGAGTGAAATGATTGATAAAGGAAGCCGGATCCCATAGAGCTCCGTTGTGGGAATTTCCGGAAATCTCCTGTGTGCATAGTTACGCACAGTTCCACGCTCTATAATGATACTCATATGTGCCATGAACACCGTTGCACGGTTGAATGACATTCCCGCTGCAAGTGTTCTGCAGAGATCGACAAGAGGGGAACCAATCCTTGTATCCGGGTAGAACGGTTCATCGGCAAAACACACTGCGTGGCACTTGCGGCAGGAAAATCGTTTCACCACAACATGAATCGGGTGATTGTTATCCCCTTCACGTAAAACGCCGAACTGCTTTTTCTTTGTGTCATATCCTGACAGTGTTCCACCGCATACCGGACAGGAATCGCGGGTTTCAAAAAGTATTCCCTCACATGCCAGAAGACCGCTCTGGACAATATCAATAATGAGATGTGGTATGCGTGGGGGTTTCATAGCGTGCGCGAACCTCGTACTCCGGATATATGATAACGGTTAACATCATCGAATTTGTAAATTACTTTGGTTTGTTGACATTTCATATCCACCGCTGAATAAAAATTGTTACCCACCGCTATTAATCATTTTTGGCACGAAATTCACTATGTTTAAATACCGTTAAACTAAATTTTTTTTGTTCGAGGTTAGAACATGGATATGAAGTACGTACCAACAACATGCCCGTATTGCGGTACTGGCTGCGGCTTCAACCTTGTTGTCAGTGACAAGAAGGTTGTGGGAGTCGCGCCATGGCACCGCAATCCCGTAAATGAGGGCAAGCTCTGCCCGAAGGGCAACTATGCGCATGAGTTTATCAACTCGCCGGACCGGCTCACTATGCCGTTAATTAAGAAAGACGGTAAGTTTGTCGAGGCGAGCTGGGACGAAGCATACAAGCTGATTGCATCGAAGTTCAAGTCCTACAAGGGAGAAGAGATAGCCTGCCTTGCTTCTGCACGGGTCTCCAACGAGGAGAACTACATGATGCAGAAGTTTGCCCGTGCTGTCTTAAAGACGCCTAACATCGACCACTGTGCCCGTCTCTGCCATGCATCGACGGTCGTCGGTCTGGCCGGTGCTTTCGGCTCCGGTGCAATGACCCAGTCGATTGCTGATATTGCCGAATCCAAGTGTCTTTTAATTATCGGCAGCAACACGTTTGAGACCCACCCGCTGATCGGTCGCCGCGTAATGCAGGCGAAGGCGAAGGGTGCAAAAGTCATCTACGCTGACCCGCGATTCACCCCAACGGCGAAGCAGGCGGACCTGTACCTGCCGTTTTACTCAGGAACAGATGTTGCCATCTTTAACTGCATGATGCAGCAAATCATTAAAAACGGCTGGGAGAATAAGGAATTCGTTGCGAAAAGGACGAAGGATTTCGAGAAAGTAAAAGAAATCGTGATGAAGGACACCTACAGCCTTGAAAATGTTGCAAAGATCAGCGGAATCCCGGCAAAGGATCTCGCCACTGCGGCAGAGTGGTTCGGAACATCCGGCCAGTCCGCGGTCCTCTATTCGATGGGAATTACCCAGCACACGACCGGTGTCGACAATGTCAAGTCGATCGCCAACCTCCAGATGCTCACCGGCAATCTGGGAAGGCCCGGCACCGGCATCTGTGCACTGCGAGGCCAGAACAATGTGCAGGGCGCCTGCGACATGGGAGCGCTCGCCAATGTGTATTCCGGGTACCAGGCAGTCATCGTCCCCGAGAATAAGAAGAAGATGGAGGACGCATGGGGCTGCGATATTGCCGAGGGTAAAGTCGGTCTGACCGTCACCAAGCTGATCAATGCACTTGCTGACGAGCCCGGCAAGGTCAAGTGCGTCTATATCATGGGCGAGAACCCGATGATCTCCGACCCCGATCTCCACCATGTTGAAAAGGCAATGAAGAATGTCGAATTCATGGTCGTGCAGGATATCTTCATGACCGAGACGTCACAGTTTGCCAACGTTGTTTTACCC
>Ga0315289_10010058_pt1 | contig 13575 bp, 11 predicted proteins | sample YL17G11_40_MG_FD_203452 | JGI IMG/M metagenome (GOLD analysis project Ga0315289, IMG submission 203452) | Sediment microbial communities from Yellowstone Lake, YNP, Wyoming, USA - YL17G11_40 | ecosystem: Environmental > Aquatic > Freshwater > Lake > Sediment | place: USA: Wyoming | collected...
TTTCGTTGACCAGCGTGACGTGCAGCACGTCTCCCCTGTGGACCTCGATCGGGGGGCCGCCGAACTCGCCGTTGATCGTGTAAACGTCCCGGACTTTTGATTCATTTTCGTTTTTTTGGGTTTTTTTTGGTGAAAGGTTTTGAGCGGGGGAAAAAAGTCTCAACCTTTCTCTCTCTCCTCACGCGGCGGGGCAGCGCGAAAACACCACCTCCACCACCACCGCCACTACGACTCACGGTAGCAGTCCGGGGCCTTTTTGGCGACGCCTAGAGTGAAGTTGTAGCGCACGACTTGCCCTCCCTCGGCGGGGGTCGGCTCGCTGTAGGCGACGCGGGAGCGCGTCGGCGCCGACTTTGTGGCGGCCGGGAGGGGAGCAAGGAGAGCGAACGCCGAGAGAGCGGCGACGGCGGCGGAGAAGAAAAAGGGAGCTGTGGAGAAAGAAAAGGGAGCAATGGAGAAGGAAGAGAGCGCTTTCGGGCTGAGTCGGGGCCGCCTCTGTCCCTCGACCGCCATGACGGCGCCCGTCACACGGCAATGATTAGAGATGATCGCAGAGAGACGACCGAGGGAGGCAAAAGGGACAGACTGAGTGCTCAGCCCGAGCGAAACTAGGGCTTGCAGCTGGAGTCCCCGCTCCGAAGTCGAGCAGGATTGTGTCGGAGAAAAACTCGGCCCAGCCTCGATTCTTTCATCTTTCTTTTCTCTTTTTCTCTCTCCTCCGATATTGCATCTTCACTCTCTTCCCTCTCCTCCCACGAGAGCATTCTCTTGCCTATTTACACCAGAGAATAAACAGAATGGATCTCAACGAAGACCCCCCCCCCCGCTCTGTCTCACTCGTTGTTCGCACTCCTCCCGCCGCCGCCGCTCGTCGCCCCGCCGACCCCAATCTTCTCCTTGAGCGTCTCCTTGCTCAAAAACGCGTTCTCCCCGTCCTCGCTGTGGTACAGGCAAGAGACCTTGGGGGGCTGCCCGTTGCCCTCGCCGGGCACCCCGTCAATCGCGTTCACAAACCCGAACGTGTTGAGCCTCCCCGTGCACTTCGACACCTCGTCCTTGGACACGAGGCCCTTCCGCTCCAGCAAGCCGACGTTGGACCGCCGCAGCACGCACCCGGGCTTGACCTCGGGTTGCGCCACGTAGACGTTGAACGGGTTGAAGCTCACGAAGATGCGCTGGTCGAAGACCATCGACGAGTAGCCGTTGGCCATGCAGACCCCGCTGTTCGGAGTCCTCCGGTCGACGATCTCCGTGGAGGCGACGTTGGACGGCGCGAACGAGGCCGTCGAGTTGAACCACGTCCCCGTGCCGATCCCGGCGACGAAGGCCGCCGTGACGAAGGCCTTGGTCAGGTTGGACATGCCCCCGGGCTCGGTGGTCGTGTCGGTGTTGTTGGAGGGAGGGGGGGGCCGGTTGCCGTTGCCGTTGTTGAAGCCTCCGCCTCGGTAAGGGTCGTCGGAAAACCCGTCGCCGGGCGGAGGATTCCCCCGCGGCGGCGGCGAGCGGTAGCTCGATCGGGGAGGAGGCGGGGGGTAGTATCCCGTCGCCGGGTCGCCTGCTCGCCTGCGAGGAGAAATAGGCTCTCTCTGCTGCTGTTCTCCGCTGTCGTCCCAGTCGGGCTCCGCGCGGAGAGGCCGCAGGGAGAGCAGGCGGCGAGGAGGACGCGGGGCGACGGCGGCGGCGAGCGATTTCGCCGGCGGCATGGCCGGCGGCGGCGACGTCAACCGATTCCCTCCCCGCCCGTCGCGTCCGCTGCAGCTCGCGGCTCCGGACGCGGCCAGCGAGGCCGGGCACCTCACGAAGAGGATGCCCATGGCTCAAGAAAAGCGAAGAGAGAGAGAGAAGAAGGAGACGAGGAGAGAGGCAAGCGAAACAGGAGGAGACCGACTAGACTAGACAGCAAGTTTTTTTTTAATGATTTTTTTTTCTTTCACCTCTCCCCTTTTTTTTCTTTCCTCCCTCCCTCTCGTCCCCTCTCCTATTCTCTCTTATACCTCTCACCCCTCCGTGCCGTGCCTCCTCCCGCCAAAGAGGTCAAACGCTGCGGAAGAAGAAGGGCCCGTCGGAGGGCGCGGGAGGGGCAGGTCCTTGGGCGTCGGCTTGGGCAGCTTCGGCCTCTTTCTCTGCGGGGGGGCCGCGGCGGAAGGAGCCGCGGCGCGGGGGCGCGCGGCCACGGCGGAAGGAGCGGCAGCAGCAGCGCCGCGGTGCCCGATATGCTGCTGCTGCTGCTGCTGCGGAGGAGGGCGAGGGCGAGGAGCCTGCGGCTGCGGGGCGGCGCGCCACTGCTGCTGCTGCTGCTGCCGCTGAGGCGGAAAGTGCTGCACAGCCCAGGGGGCGTTGGCGGCGGCGCCGCTGTCCTGCCCTCCGCCTCCGCCCCCTCCTCCTCCTCCTCCTCCGCCGCCGCCGGCGAGCATCTCCGGCGCGACGAAGGAGCATAGCCTGCCGACGCCGCCGCCTCCGTTCTGCTCCGCGTTCCATTGCTGCTCCAGCTGCTGCCGCTCCAGCTGCTGCTGCTCCAGCTGCTCCAGCTGCTCCAGCTGCTGCCGCTCCAGCTGCTGCTGCTCCAGCTGATCCAGCTGCTCCAGCTGCTCCAGCTGCTGCTGCTGCTGCTGCTGGAAGCGGAGCTGCTGCGCCCCCTGCCCCCAGTGCAGCCCGTGCTCATACTGCTGCTGCTGCTGCTGCTGCTGGTGGTAGAGCTGCGGAGGGGCGGCGTCAGCGGTGAAGCTCGAGATCGCCGCCGTCGCCTCCTCGGCGCCGGTGCCGGCGAGCTCGGCAGCGGCGAGCTCGGCGGGGTCGGCGGCGAGCGCGGCCGCTCCCTCCGCTTCCTCTTCCTCCTCTTCGAGGAGCTTGGCGATCTCCGCCGAGGCCTCCTGCGTGGCCCAGGCGAGGCGTCCCAGCCTGGTGTCGTCGTCGTCGTCGTTGGTTGTTTTCGTTTTGTTTATCGGAGTTGAAAGAGGGCGAGAAGAAGAAGCAAGAGGGTGAGAGCTGCTTTTTTTTCTTTCTCAACTGCCGCCAAAAAAAAAAATAATGGAGAAAAAAATCGAGCTCACTCGAGGAACGACGCCGACTCCCAGGCCCTCAGCCTCGCCAGCTTGTCGCGCAGCGTCCCCTCGTCACCGCCTCCGCCTCCGCCGCTTCCGCTGTCTCCATTGATGGCCTTGAGCCTCTCGCGCAGCTCGGCGACGCGCGCGCGAGCGGCCTCGAGCTCGGCGCGCCTCGCCGACGCGACCCGCCCCTGCTCCTCCTCCAGCGAGGCGGCGCAGCCCGCGGCCTCGGCCTCGGCGCCCCTGCCCGCCTCGGCCCTGCGCAGAGGGCACGAACTCCGCCAGAGGTCTTCAGACCTCGAGACAAAGGCCCCGACGGCGGACAGGAGCCGGGAGCGGGCGGCCCTTTTCGACTCGTCAAAGCGCTCTCGGACTCCGCCGCCGCTGCCGCTCTTCTCGCGGTCCCTCTTCTTCTCCTCTTCCGCCTCCGCCGCCGCGGCCTCGGCGAGCTCCGCGCGCGTCTCGGCGACCAGCCGGCGCTTCAGCGCCTCCCGCGCCCGCTCCTCGAAGCGCCCCGCGTCCTCCGAGGCGGCCAGCGCGGTGGCACCAGCCGAGGCGGCGCGGGCGTTGGCAGCAGCCTCGGAGGACTCGAGCGACGCGAGAGTGTGCGTGACCGCGACGAGCTGGGCGGCGGCGCCGGACATTTCGTGCCCCCGAGTGTGCGCGTAAGAGAAGGAGAAGAGGAGAGAGGAGCGACGAGGAGAGATGGAGAAGCAAGATAAGACCTCTGTGCCGTTGGAGAGCTTTCGTTCACAAAAGAGTTTGTGAACGAAAGCGAAAAAAAGAAAAAAAACGAATTCAAACCGCCACGTCTCTCTTCTCGCCTTGAAAATTTTTATGCTGCTCGCATTTTTTTCCATTTTTGAAACAAACACGAAAAGCGCGCTTTTTTCTCCCTTATTTCATTACAGCGACGCGAAGGAAAAGAATTTGCAAAAGCGATTTCTTGAGAGGACGCAAAAACAGCGAGAAGATGAAAAAAGAACAGCACCACATCCTCTCTTCAGCAGCAGCCTCCTCCGCCGCTCGACTCGGCACTTTTGTCGACGGTCGTCAGCCCGATCGGGTGCCTCGCGCCGGCTCCGCAGCCCCAGGCCCCGAAATGCACTTCCCTGTCCCCCTCGACGTCAAAGTGCCTCGCCAGCCACGAGTGGCCCCCCTCGCCCAGCATCGCCGCCGTGTTGCCGCACACGGGCGTCGGCCTGCCCGCCTCGAACACGTGCCCGGCGTCCAAGACGTACGCGCCCTCGGAGCCGGCGATCGTGCCCCTGTACGTCGCCCTCTGGCCGTAGTCCTCGCAGCAGCTCTCGAGGAGCCCCCGCGGGAGCTTGAACAGCCTGAACGTGACCGAGTAGAAGCGCGCGGGCCCCAGCAGCTTGCGCATGTCCGCGTCGTTGACCTCGATGGGCGAGGCGGCGACGTGCACAGGGTACTCGAACCCGGCGGCCCTTGCCTCGCGCTTGAAGTCCTCGACGTACAGCGCGCCGGACACGCACTCGCCCCAGAGCACCTTGTCCTTGCGCGCCGCCTCGGGGACCCTCCGGTCCGCGTAGACGTCGGAGAAGTAAAACTCCCCGCCGGGGGACAGGACGCGGAAGGCCTCGCGCAGGACCGCGGGCTTGTCCGGGGAGAGGTTCACGACGCAGTTGGAGATGACGAGGTCGGCGGCGCCGTCCGCGACGCCGGCGGAGCTCAGGTCCTCCATGAAGCCCTTGACGAACCTCATGTTGGACAGCCCGTAGCCCAGGGTCTGCGTGCAGTAGGCGTCGGCGTGCTCGCGGGCCACGGCCAGCTGCTCGTCGGTCATGTCGACCCCCACGACGCTGCCCCGCTCGCCGACGAGCGCGGCCGCGGCGTAGCAGTCGCGGCCCGAGCCCGACCCCAGGTCGAGCACGCGCAGCCCCTCGATGCCCATCGGGAGCGGCGCGCCGCACCCGTAGAATTTCTCCGTGACCGGCTGGGGCACCTTGCGGAGCACCGCGCGGAGTGCGGGCGGGGGGGCGCCGGCGGCGGTGCAGGCGCTCGTCTTGAGGTCCTTGGAGGTCGAGAGCACTTTGCCGTAGTAGTCCTTGACCGAGTCGAAGACCGCCTGCGAGTTTTTTTTTTCCTTAGGGCTCTTTCGTTACGTTTGGTCGGTTTCAAGGTTTCGAATCCCTCGCTCCGTCGCGTGTTTGGCGAGTGTGGGGGAACGAGCGGGAGCGGGAAGCGCGAGCCGGAGCGGGCGAGAGAGAGTGGGGGTTGAAACAACGAGCGACGGGCTCAAAAACAAGCGCTTCTTCTTCTTCTTCAATCTCACCGTCGTCGCCTCGTTCGTCGCCGCGGCCGCGACGCCTGCTCCGGACTTGGGCTGCGGCGGGCAACAGCTCCCCATCGTGATGCCTCCGATGGAGGGAGAGCGAGCAGAAGCGAGTGTTGTGAAGCTGGAACGCAGGCAGGAAGGGCCGCGAAGCATCTCGGTGTTCGGCGTGTTTTCGCTCCCCTTGAAAATTCCGCTTTGTGCCGAAGAGGGCGGGAGCATCGGTTTTTACTTTTTCTTCTCTTTTCCTTTGTCGAAAGGAGGGGGGCTCTCTCTTTCTCATTCCCTCTTTTCTGATCGTTCCCAGACTGTAGACGGAGCTTGCATGGGAGCAGCCCCGCGCCATAGTTACGGCGCTGGCCGAGGAGGAGGAGGCGGAAGAGGAGGAGGAGGAGGAGGAGGAGGAGGAGGAGGAGGAGGAGGAGGCCGAGGGCGCGGAGGCAAACATGCGAGTTCGAGCCGCCGAGCAAGTGCTCCTTCTCCATTCAACAAAAAGGCGCTCGCCTCCGAGGCCGCCAAGGCCGAGCGCAAGATCCCGACAGCCAAGCGCATTCGAGACCTCACGAGGCTGCTGGCCAAGGTGAGGATCTGGAGCGGAAGAGAAAGGAAGAGACGGGAAGAAGATGGGGACAATCGATGTCGATTCCATCGGCACCGCCTAGCCAAGAAAAAAAAAAACTCACCGTCGGGAAAAAAAAAAAACTCCCTCTCAAAAAACAGCCCAACCTCGACCCGCTGATGCGCTCCAAGCTCGACTCCCGCCTCGCCGCCGCCAGAGCAGAAGCGGCGGACCGCGCGGCCTCGGAGCGCGAGCGGAGGCTTGCCACCAAGTACCACCGCGTCCGCTTCTTCGAGCGGGTCAAGGCCGAGCGCGCCCTCAGGCAGGCGAGGGACCGCCTGCGCCGGTTCCTCGCCCGCGCCGCCTCTTCTTCTCATCCCTCCGCCGGAGAAGGAGGAGAAGGAGGAGGAGAGGGAGGAGGAGGAGTAGCTGCCCTCGAGTCCGCCGTCGACGCGGCGGAGGACGACCTGGTGTACATCACGCACTTCCCGAAGGGGGAGAGGTACGTCTCGCTCTTCCGCGGGGTCGCGGAGAGCGGCAACGGAACCGGCAGCGGAACCGTCGGCGACGGCGACGACGGCGCCGGCGCCGGACGCGGCGGCGGAGAGGAGCGCCTCGACCCCGAGACCTTGGCCCGCCTGCAGAGGGAGCGCCTCCGCCTCCGCAAGCTCGCGCGGGCGAGAAAGGCCGAGGAGGCCCTGGTCGGGGAGGCGGACGAGGGGCGCGGGCTGGTGCGCGCGAGGGGGAAGAGGGGAGCGGGAGGGGAGGAAGAGGAGGAGGAGGAGGAGGACGGCGACGACTTTTTGCTCCCAACGGCTTCTGTCCCGGAGGAGAGGAAGAAGAAGGAGAAGGAGAAAGCCAAGGCAGCTGCTGCTGCTGCTGCCGTGGTACCGGCTCCGGTGGCGACGAAGAAGCGAGCTCCTCTGGCTCCTCCCGTTGTTCCCGCTTCTCTTTCTTCGGAAGACGAAGAGGAAGAGGAAGAGGAGTCGGAGGAGGAAGAAGAGCCCACAGCCAGCGGCGGCGGCGACGACGACGACGACGAAGAAAAAGCAGAGGAGGAGGAGGAGCAAAACCGCCGCAGGAGGAGGAAAACCCCTCCCCCGCCGGAAGGGAGGCTCGAAGCCCTGCCGCACAGGGACCCTGTGGTGCGTTTCAAGCCCCCGGCGGAGAAGGCGCTCACTGCCGAGAGGCGGAGGCAGCAGAAGAAGGAGAAGGGGACGGTCGAGGAGAAGAAGAAAGCCACCGCCGAGTTTCCTCCTCCCCTTCCTTCTCCTGCTTCTCTTCAGTCTTCTTTCTCGTCGAAGAAAAGGGCGAGGAAGCCCCTCCCTCCTCCTCCGCCGAAGCTCCCCGTTCGCTCTCGCGCAGAGGGAGGGCGCAAGCGCAGGCGCAAGAAGTGAGAGACGAAGTGTAAAAAGGAACGAATGAATTGGAAGGACGGCAGTGTTGAGAGTTTTGATAGTTCACAAGTTGGAAAAAAAGGAAAACTGGGATCAATTTGAAAGTTTCAAGGGGGACATTTTTTTTGTTTTTCAGTTCGTTTTGATGAGGGGGGACCAGTTTCCTCTCTAGCTCTAGACCTTCCCGGCCTCCCTCATCGTCCCCAGGGCGAGAGTCCACTCCCGGGAGAACTCCGGGTACCCGTGCGCTTCGTGCCTCGTCGCCCAGACTGCCCTGAGGTGCGGGGCCGCCGTTCCGTGCTGGCACCTGCGAAGGCGCTCGCGCTGGAGCTCGACGGCCGAGGGAGCGATGCCACTGTAGCGCTGGAGGCACGCGGGCCAGTGGGAGGGGGCGGGCGAGGAAGGCGAGGAAGAGAACACTTCGAGCGCGAGCGAGAGCGCGCCGGCGGCCGCGGCCGAGGGAGCGACCTCGGACCCTTCCTGGTCGAGGAGCGCCAGCTGCAGGAAGAAGGACGCGAGCGTGTAGACGTGCATCTTGTCACCGCCGCCGCCGTTGCTGCCGCCCTCGGAGGAGGCGGGCCCGGAAGGAGAAGCGTCGGAGAGGGCGCCGCCGGCGACGGCGCGGTACCAGAACGACCGGAGGAACATCTTGGCGTTGGGCGCTCCGTTCCTCAGCCTCGCCGGGAGGGCGGCGACGAGCCTCGCGGTGGCGTCGACGACGTCCTGAGGGGAGTAGGCTGCGTCAGAAATGTGGGAGAAGCGCGACGGGTCGAGCTCGCCGCCCTTGTCGTCGGCGCCGTCGGAAGAGGTCGTCGCCTCCGCCGCCGTCTCCGCCGTCGAGGCTTCGGCGTCTTCGTCTCCTTCCTCCTCCTCCATGCCGGAGACGTCAGGGGTCACGGGCGCCTCAGGGGAGGACTCCCTGGAGGCGGCAGCCTCGGCGTCGAAAACGACCTCCGGAGACTCCTCCCTCTGATCGTCCTCCTCTGCCGCCGCCCGCCGCTGCTTCTTGCTCGCGGGCTCCTCTCCCGCTTCCTCCTCTTTGTTCTCCTTCGCAGCATCAGCGACAACGACCTCCTCCTTGCCCGCCTTGCGCGCGGCCGCGGCCTTGTCGGCCATGGCAGCGCGGAGCGCGGCGATGCCCAGGAGCTGTGTTTGAGTTTTTTTTGGGAGTTGAGAGGAAAAAGAAAACGGTCAGGAAAGAAAATTTCGAGGGGGAAAAAAGCAGAGAGAGGAAATATTTTCCCGGCGGGCGAGCCGTTAAGTGAGGAAAGTTCCGCGCGAGCGAGGAGTGGAGGAGGGCAGAGGAGGAAGTGAGGCAAGAGAGGAAAAGAAAAAGCTGTTTGCTTTGCTTTCCCGCCTCTCGCTCCCTCTCTGAGTCCAAGATAAATCAAGTCGCTTCTTTGGCCCCCTCCCCGCGCGCCCCTTCTTGCCCTCTCTCCGAGTCCCTGCCATCCCCGATGACACGAGGCAATCAATGCCGCGCGTTTGCACCGGAGAAAAGCCGAATCGGCGCGGGCTCGCGGGGAGAAAGGAAGGCAATTCAGCGCGAGAAAAGCCGTTGATCAGAGGGGCTCTCCAAACAGAGAGCGCCGAGAGCGAAACCGAAAAAAATCTCGCCCTCTCTCCTTGAAGAAGGCACGTCGAATCATTTCTCCCAGTCCTTGTTTTCACCTCCCTCTCTTTCTTCCTCACCTGATACTTGCCGAGCTCCTCCACCCCGATGCTCGCCATATACGTGTCGAGGTAGGACACGGCGCGGTAGATGACCGTGGACTCGCAAGACCAGTCCCAGGAGACCTGCAAGAGGAGAAGTTGGGTTGTTTTTTTTCGAGAGCGAAAGCGAGAAGCGAAAGCGAGAGTTCGGGTGAGAGCGGCGATCTCTCCGTCTTCTAGCTTTTTGATGCGAACAGAGCGGGAAAAAAGCAAACAGCTCTCTCGCATTCGCGGTCGAATAGCACCAGCTCGGTGCCTCTCATCTCTGCCGATTTCAAGGGCAGCGATCCGCTCACAAAATCGCCACGCTCTGCGACGGAGAGAACAGCAAAAAGAGGCGCGAGCACCACGCGAGGCGCGGCGGCTTCTCTCGACCTCTCTCTGTCCCAATTCGTCTGTTCGCCCAATCTGAGACTTGATTGCTCTCTCCATCACCTTGCGTACCTCCGCCAGCCACTCGGCCAGCACGGCCCGGTGCCTGGGCTGCACGACAGTCTGCCTCTTCGCGATGGCCCCGCCGGCCAGCGGCGCGATGGCGAGCTCCTCGCGCTCGCGGAGCTCGAAGAGCTCGGCCTGCCTCCTCCAGGCGATTTCCTCGGCCTTGCCCATGCTTGGCTCGGCAACCGCCCTCTTCACGCGCGCCGCGTCGGCAATCGCGGCCCAGGCGGGCCACCTCCGCCTGACGGCCGCGGCCCAGGCATGCACCCCGAGCTCCCGGAGCCAGGGCGCGGCGCACAGGGCGCGCCCCAGGTCGCGGAAGGCCTCCCCGGCAGCAGAAGGGGAGGAGGAGGGCGTGCCGACAAACGAGAGGATGTCGATGATGCAGTCGTTGGGCAGGTCTGCGAAAGTAGTAGTCAGGGCGAGAGCCGGGACAGCCTGCAATGTCGAAGGGCTTGGGCTCATCGGGGGGGTCTCGGGCGCCGGGGGGGCGCGTGCTCGCTTGGGGGAGAGCATCGTGGTGGTTATCGCCTGGTGGGAAAAAGGGAGGGAAGGAGAGAGTGTCGGAGCAAAGAGTGAAGAAAAAAAGTTGTTCAGAAAAAAAGAAGGAAAGAAAGAAAAGTTTGGCAAAAAGAAAAAAAGCGACGCCCTCTCTCTCTCGCGCTCCTCCCTCTCTCCCTCTCCCCCCTCTTACTCTTTCTATGACTGAAAAAAAAACCAGGAGGGGCCCCGAGAGACCCCCCGAGGAGGAAGAACTGAACTCGTGTTTACAGGGGAGATGGAACTGGGGGCGGGACCGAGGACCAGATAAAAATATAAGAAATCGTTTTTTCGAGGAAAAAAAGACCCTGATTTTTGGTTTTTCGTTCATTTTTTTTGTTTCCGCGTGCGCGGGTTGTGCTGTTGCGCCCAGGGGACCGAAGGGGGGGGGGGGGCGCAATTGGGGGTTGCGGTGGTTGTCGTCGTGGTTGTTTTGGTTTTTCTAAGGGAGTCCGGGGTCAAGGGGGAAAAAGCTTGATTATTTTTTTCCAGCGTGAGAGGAGAGTTTTTTTCGATCCGTTTATTTTCTTCTTCATCGCCAGGCTCCAGCGGCCGCCGCCGGCCTTGCTGCCGCCGCCGCGGGCCACGCGTCCGCCATCACTTCGTCCTCGTCGTCGTCCTCCTCTTCGAGCTCGTCGTCGTCGTCCTCGCAGCCAGCCGCGGCGGCGGCGGAAAGCCAGTGCCTCGGCTGCTGCCGCTGCTGCTGCCGCTGCTGCTGCAGGGAAGAAGAGGCAGCCCGGCGAGGGAGCGCCCGCTGCTGCCGGAGCAGCCGCTCCTGCCGCTCGTGCCGCTGCCGCTGCCTCGAGAGCTGCTGCCAGAGCTGCTCCTGCTGCAGGCCCTTGGCCCTCGCGCGGGCCCTGAACCCGCTCTCGGAGTCGTAGCACCAGTCCTCGACGGCGGCCGAAGAGGGCTGGAGCTGCTGCTGCTGGGAGGCGGGAGGCAGGGGGGCCAGCGGCGGGCGGGAGGCGACGGGGAGAGGCGCGGCGGCGGCGCCGCTGCTGCGGGCGGCCAGGAGCGCCGCGGCGACGGCGCGCCTGCCCCTCGAGCGGGAGGCCGAGGCCGAGGCTCCGACCGACGAGGAGGCCGGGGAGGAGGCCTCGGAGGAGGGGGCCGACGAGTCCGGGTCGAGAACGCACGCCGGGGAGGCCGAGCGGCGGGAGGAGGCGCCGGAGCCGGCCTTGGCCTTTGCGGCGGCGGCAAGAGCGGCGGCGGGAACCGCGACCGGCGTCGACGCCGACGCCAGAGGCGCCCGAGGCGCCGGCGCGACCCCGGAGGCGACCGCCGAGAGCAGCCCCGCGGCTCCCGCTCCCCCTCCTCCGAGCCTCTCTGCCAGGGCCAGGGCCTCCCCCGTGAGCGCGAAGGAGATCGAGGAAAGGGCCGCGGCACCGGCGCCGGCGCCGGCGGCGGCTCGGGCGGCGCGGAGGCCGACGAGGGCCGCCGCGGCGCCGACGGAGGAGGGCCGCGCCGCGGCCAGCGCCCCGCCGGCGACGAGCGCGGCCTCGACGGCAGCGTCGGCCGCCGCCGCCGCGGCGTCCCTCGCCGCCGAGAGGGCGGCCGCCGAGGAGCCCGACGAGCGAAGACCGGAGGCAGCCGCGAGGGCAGCCGAGGCAGGAGAGGCAGGGGCAGCGGCCGAGGCGGCGGCCGAGGCCGAGGCAGGGGCCGAGGCGGCGGCGGCGGCCCCGAAGAAGGCCGAGAGCGACGAGCGAGGGGACGGGGCCGCCGCCGCCGCCGCCGCCGCCGCCGCCGCCGCCCCGGCCGCGAGCGCCGCCGCCTCGTCCTCCCGCCGCTGCGCCTCGAGCGCGACGGCGAGCAGCGCCCCCGCGAAGCACGCCGCCGTCGGCGCCGACGTCCTCCACCCGAGGAGCGCCAGCATCTCGAGCTCCGCGGCGGCGACCGCGGCCGCGGAGAAGTCGCCTCCCCTCCAGGGGCGCGCCCCCGAGGGGGAGGGGGAGGGGGAGGAGGGGGAGGGGGGGGAGAGGGAGGAGGCTGGGGGCGCGGGGGCGGCGGGGACGGCGGCGCCGCAGCACTGGAGCCTCGAGAGGTCGTTGGGCAGCCCGGCCTCCTCCCTCTTGGCGGCGATCGAGAGGGCCGCCAGCGCGCGGAGGGCCGCGGCGCGCGAGGGGACGGAGGAAGGGGCCGAGAGGGACGCCGAGGACGAGAAGGAGGCGGAGGAGGGGGAGGCGGCCGAGGCCGGCGGGGTCGAGGGCGCCGGCGGCGGCGACGCCGCCGCCGCCGCCGACGGAGCGGGGAGCGACAAGAGGCCGAGCCGCGCGGCCCAGCTCTTCCTCTCCTTTTTCCGCGGCAGAGCCGGGAGCTCTACCTCCGCCTCCGCCTCTGCCGTCATTGCTGCTGCTGCTGCTGCTTCGTCGACGACGACGACGCGCCTCTTCGAAGACGAGGCGGCGATCTCGGAGGGGGGGGTCGCCAGGTCGGCGAGGGCGACGGCGCGCGCGGCGGTCGCCGAGGAGAAGCCGTGCAGGCGGGAGACCTGGAGAACGATTTTTTTGATTTTTTTGCCCCCCCACCGAAAGACGTTTTGAGCGAGCCGGAAAAAAGAGCGGCAACTTTTTCGTCCTCAACTCTCGATCAATGACTGCGAAAAGAGGCGCTCGCCGCGCGTCCTTCCAGGGGCTCAAGATCCTCTTCGAGATCTCCAGGCTGAGAAGAAGTTCGCGAGACCCCATCGAGCGAAAAAAAAGAGGCAAAGGCACAAAGAGAGTTTGAAGAAAGGGGGCGCGAATCGGGCCCGTGGAAAGGAAAGCGAAAAAGCGGGAAACGCATGCGCTGGGCCGATGGCGACGCCGAGCGGACGATCGGGAGGAGACTCAAAAAAATAAAACGGGACTCACCGCGAACGTCCACTGCACCAGCTTGGCCCGCGCGGCATCCTCGGAGACGAGAGAGGCCCGGGGCATGGTCGCTTCGGCCTCGAACAGCCCGGAGAGGTCGTCCGCGGCGCTGACGGGAGCGAAGGGGAAAGCCATCTGAGTCGGGGGTGAGAACGAGATTCGGCGGGAGACAAGAAAGCCAGAAGAGACGAGCGATCGAGAGCGAGGATTGCGCTCGTCCGTGGAGTGGCACGGAGCCCGAGATTCGGCTCTGCCCTGTTTCTGAGGGAGAGGAAGGTCGTTTTGGACTGCTCCGTGGCAGGGAGGGGCGTTCGGAGCGGGGAGGAGGAGAGCGGGGGGGAGAGGGAATGGGGAGAGAGAACGACGACGCAGGGTCGAGAAGAAAAGCGAGCGAGAAAAGTGGCGGCAAGATTATTTTTTTATTTTCTCCCCCCCGCTTTCGAACTAGGCTTTTCTGCCGAGGTTTTTTCTGTTTCTTGCTGAACCAATGTCATCGCCGCAGCAGCCCGCGATGCCTCCAGAGGAGCCCGCGATGCCTCCTCCGACGGCCTCGCTGCAGCACACTATCGTCAGGACGCTCGACGCGGAAGCCACGGCGCGCCTGCTCTCCGAGGTCGCGGGCCTCCGCATCGGCAAGATCTGGCACAATTTTTTGCCGCTCTCGACTTCGAACTCCGTCGCCCTCGACCTCCTTCAGGTCGAATCGCCCTCGACCGCCGCCTCCTCTCCTCCTAGCATC
>Ga0315289_10010060_pt1 | contig 13572 bp, 9 predicted proteins | sample YL17G11_40_MG_FD_203452 | JGI IMG/M metagenome (GOLD analysis project Ga0315289, IMG submission 203452) | Sediment microbial communities from Yellowstone Lake, YNP, Wyoming, USA - YL17G11_40 | ecosystem: Environmental > Aquatic > Freshwater > Lake > Sediment | place: USA: Wyoming | collected...
AGTCGATTTTACTTGGTAAAAAGCCTGCATTGCCTAAATATCCTGTATGTGTTGAGTGTAAGATGAAGGAAAATGAGTGCAGATTTGATTATGGAGAAGTATGTTTGGGACCGATAACGAGGGCAGGATGTGGAGCGAGATGCCCCTCGAATGCATTTTATTGTTTTGGTTGTAGGGGATTGGTTGATAATCCTGCAGCGAATGCGGAAAAAGAAGTATTGGCAAAAAATAATTTAACACCTGAAGAGATTGTTTTGAAATTTAGACTCTTCTACGGATATTCGGAGGTATCGAAATGACAACAAAACCAGTGAATATGGATATAAATGTTCACCACGTAACAAGAGTGGAAGGACATGGGAATATAGTTGTTGATATAAAAGATGGGCAATTAGAAAAGTGTTATTTTAATGTGGTCGAGGCACCAAGATTTTTTGAATCATTCTTGAGAGGGAGAAGTTATAAAGAATCAGCGTTGATAACAAGTCGAATCTGCGGAATTTGCTCTCCCGGTCATCAATTAACAAGTTTGAAAGCGACTGAGAAGGCGATGGGAATTCAACCTTCTGAACAGACGATATTATTGAGAAAAATTCTTGCTGATGCGGCAACGCTTCAAAGTCATATTCTCCACGTTTATTTTCTTGCGGCACCTGATTTATTAAGCCTACCTTCTGTTATTCCACTCGTTGCAACACATCCAGATGTTGTCAAGAGGGCATTGAGACTTAAGAAGCTTGCTAATGATATTTGCGATGTGGTCGGTGGGAGATCTGTTCATCCCAACAGGATGATACCTGGTGGAGTTACAATGGTGCCAACTGTTTGTGAATTAAAGGAATTGCAAAAAAGATTAAAAGATGCGGTTCCAGATATTCTTGCTACAGTCGAGACTGTGAAATCTCTTGCAGGCAATTTACCTGATTTTACGCGTGAGACAGAGTATATTTCATTAAGGTCGAAAGAAGAGTATGCAATTTATGATGGTGATATATTCTCTTCAGATACGGGAGCGACAAAGGTTGATAATTACAAGAAGATGACGAATGAGAAAATTGTAGAACATTCTTCAGCAAAACACACATCAGCTAATCGCTCTTCATTTATGGTGGGAGCTTTAGCAAGGTGTAATAATAATAGTGATATGTTTAATGAGACAGCACAGAAGGCAGCAAAAGACTTAGGTTTTAAAGCACCATGTTTTAATCCATTCTTTAACAATGTTGCACAAGTGATAGAAAGTGGATTAGTTGTTCAGAGGATGATAGAAGATATAGATAAGTTAATCCAAATGGGACCGAAGGAAGAACCGAGACCAAAGATAAAAGTGAAAGCAGGTCAGGGAGTCGGTTGCACAGAGGTTCCGAGAGGTATTTTATATCACGATTATACTTATGATGAAAATGGAACTGTAATCGGGGCGAATTGTATTATTCCAACGAATCAGAATTTTTCGAATATTGATGATGATATGAGAAAAATGGTTCCGGAATTGGTTGATTCTGGGAAGAGTAAGGATGAGATAACATTTGCGCTGGAAATGCTTGTGAGGGCTTATGACCCGTGTATATCTTGTTCAGTGCATTTTCTTAAAGTTAGATTTAAATAATAACTAACAGGGATGGACAGGATATACAGGATAAACAAAATATAAAATGTAAAACAGACAACTGACAATTTAAAATGTCATTCTGAACGAAGTGAAGAATCTCATTATATAATGAAAAAGAATACAAATAAAAAGAAGATTAAAGTAATAGGATTGGGGAATCCTTTAGTAGGCGATGATGGCGTTGGAGTCGCTGTTATTAAAAAATTAAAACAGAAATCTTTACCTGAAGATGTTGAAGTCATAGATGTCGGTTGTGACCCACTTGCCATATTAGAGCATCTTAATTGTAAGAAGGTAATAATAGTTGATGCAGTGAAAATGGGGAAAAAGGCTGGTGCAGTGATTAAGTTCACACCTGATGATGTTGATATTATTGATGATTCAAAGAATTTTTCACTGCATGGTATAGGGCTTGGATATGCTTTAAAACTGGCTCGGAAATTTTATAGAGAAATTGATGTTAAAATTGTTGGTATTGAACCGTTCGATGTAAAAGTAGGTAAGGATATTTCAGAAAAAGTGTTGCGTGTAATCCCCAAAGCTGTTAGTAGTATTTTAGAAGAATTAAAATAATTATTTCACGCAGAGACGCAGAGAACGCAGAGAGAAAGTATTTAACCGCAAAGAACGCAAAGAAGTCGCAAAATACGCAGAGGTTTAATAATGAGTTTAAAGTTTCAGGTTAAATGTTTCATATTTAAAAATCGAGACCTCTGAGAAACTGTAACGCGACATTTATGTCGCAACAAAATGCGAGCTAAAGCTCACGTTACACTAAATGGTTTATAAGGAGAAAGAAGGATGGCAAAGATATTAATCATTGATGATGATCCTGACATTGTTGAGGCGATGAAGATGGTTCTTGAACATAATAAATATGAGGTGATAACGGCGGATGAGGGAGAATTGGGGTATAAGATGGCGAAAGTAGAGATGCCTGATTTGATAATTCTTGATGTTATGATGGCGACTATTGATCAGGGTTTTCACATATCATATAAATTGAAACAGGATGAAAAGCTTAAATCGATACCGATATTAATGGTAACATCGATTAGTGAGAAAACGAAATTCAAATTTGATCGAAAAAGAGATGAGGACTTTATACCTGTGGATGATTTTGTTGAGAAACCAATCAAGCCGGGTGAGCTTATTGCAAAGGTTGAGAAGATGTTAAATAAATGAATACTAAGTAGGTTGGAAACGGATTTAAAAACTCTTAGATTAATCATCAGTTTTGCTTGATTTTTAGCTGAAGAATTGATGTAATAAATACAATAAATAACTTTTATAGAGTATGAGATGAAAAACAAACTAACAGCAATATTTGAAAAGGTTCCAGAGGGGTATATAGGATATGTTCAAGAACTTCCCGGAGCAAATACTCAGGGGAAAACAATAGAAGAGACCCGTGAAAATTTAAAAGAAGCTATTGATCTTATTCTGGAAGCAAACTGTTAAATAGAAATATTAATATCTGACCAAGGGGAGAACTTCTGTTATCTTTATTGTTATTAATTATATAGTGTTGTGTGAATAAATAATGAATAGGTGGTTTAGTCTTCTTGTTATTGTAATGTTCTTACTTTTTGTGGCGGAGAGTTTTTATACGAATTATTGGAAGTCATTGGCGAATGATGAATTGAAGCATCTTGATACGGGGCATTATTTTCTTGCGAAGGGGGTTTGTTGTAAAGGGGTCGATAACACTCCATTAATTGTTTTGAATGCCTTGCCATTGCTGAATGATTTAGAATATATTCCCGCTGAGGATTATGGTGCATTTTATAATGGTTGGAAGTATCATAAATATTTATTCTGGGAGCGATTGCCAACTCTATTATTTGGGTTATTATTAGGGATAATAATTTTCAAATGGTCAAAAGGATTGTGGGGAATTTGGGGTGGGTTATTGAGTTTAATTCTGTTTATCTTTTCACCTGAGATAATAGCTCATTTCTCCTTGGTTAGTCCTGATGCGCTTTGCGCAGCATTGATGACTACATCTTTATATTTCTTTTATAAACTTTTTCAGGCAATTAGAAAAAAAGGAGTAAATGAAAAATTTTTTAATAAACGCATTGTCTTTTTGATTGTCACCAATGGGATTTTTCTCGGTCTGGCACAGATTTCAAAATATACTTCCTTAGGTCTCTTCCCGATTTTCTTTTTTATTATACTCATTTGCATATTTCACAGAAAAGATTTTGCTTCTAAGAAAATTATTCTTTTTATTCTTAGCACAATTATCATTGTTATCATTGCTTATTTGATAGTCTGGCTCTCTTATGGCGTTCATTTAGAGAATGATTATTATGAATTTGCTAATGGAAAAAAAATTTATTCTTTTGGCTTTGGAGATTATTTGAAGGGGATTCGTGAAGCAAGGATGAATTATAAAGAAGGATTTCCGTCCTTTTTTATGGGTGAGTTAAGGGAAAAAAGCGAAGGGAGACACTGGTGGCTATATTTTCCGGTAGCATTTTTAATCAAGACACCCTTCCCTATACATGTTTTAATTATTTTATCAGTGATCTATATGTTTACTGCAAATAGTTATACACGCAAACTTACAACAAAAGATTTCCTGACAGAATTCATCATAATATTTCCAATAGCTTTTTATTTTATAATGGCGGTTTTGGGGAACTTAAATATTGGTTTACGCCATATCTTACAGATATATCCTCTTCTATTTATATTCATAGGTAGATTGGGATTATGGATTGAGAATAAAAAGCTAATACCAAAAATACTTTTGAGTGTGTTGTTGCTGTGGTATATGCTTGGTTCAATTATTATTTCACCAAATTATTTAGGGTATTTTAATGAATTGGTTGGCGGGATGAAAAATGGATATAAATATCTTGTGGATTCGAATATGGATTGGGGTCAGGATTTGAAGTTGTTGAAAAAGTGGATGGATAAAAAAGGAATTGAACAGATACAGTTCAGTTATTTTGGTTTTGGATTGCCTGAGTATTACGGGATAAAATATATTTATTTGCCAGGTGGATTAAGTAATCTTGTGATTCCTCAGGATTATAAAATTCCTCCGAAAGGCTCACAGAAAGGGTTGATGGCGATTAGTGTTACTAATTTGCAGGGTGTTTACTTTAAATTGAAAGGGTTTGGGCCGGATTATTATTATTGGTTAAAAAAACATACGCCAATAGATATGGTTGGGTCGTCGATATTGATTTATGATATTAAATAGATAATTAAAAATCATCTAATATAAATAAATGCTAACACCTATATTCCATTAATGAGTAATACTTTCTTCGTTTAATCTTCATTTCTTTTTTTCGTAGTTGGGGATTAGGGGTTATATGCAAAAAAGCCTACTTGAGAATTCAAGTAGGCATATAACCAAAGAGTTTTAATTATCGGTAAAGGTGCCAATTAATTACGCCACTTCCAATTTGTGAAAATTCTATAAAAAAATTTTTGATCGACTGAAAAACCGCTTTTTCTATCCGGTCAATCCGAAATGCGCCGAAATATTCTTCATTGCCGCAACCATCAGGATGGGCATAAGGATTCCAGGTGGTGAAAAACCCGCCATTGTCTTGAGTGTCTGGCGAACCGCCATGGATTTCTTTAACCTTCCACCATTCATCTACCCATTCAAAAAAGGTGGCGCCTAAACAAACTTTTGTTGGGTTTATCGCTGAAATTTCCGGCCGCAGATCGTCCAACAACGACGCCACAAACGTTTTTTGCATCAGTTCGTTAACTTGGCCAACAATCGGGTAATCGGTGCTGGTGGTTTGGTATGAATCGGTCCCAAACTCAGAAATAAACATCGGTTTCCCAGTAATTGATTGCCATTGCTCAAAAAGATTAGAAAAGTTATCACCCCGATAAATATTCAAACCCCAGACATAAACCGAAGGACAGATATCATTTACAATTTGGCTGGTTTTAGAAAGAGGTTGGCTGGGCTGAATATCAATTTCTCCGTAAATTGAGGCTACCGGATGATTAGAATCCAAACTTTTAATCAGCTGGGCTGCTGCCTGATTGGCTACTGCCGCGGCATCTAACGTGGAAAATTTTTGTTGGAAGAGATTAATGTTCCATTCGTTGCCGATTGCCCACATCAGAATCGCTGGGTGGTTTTTGTAGGCATTAACAATGGTCTGAATTCGGTTTGTATCATTTGTTCCATCCCAATCAACGGTAACAATTGCCATTATATTATTAGCGTAAAGGTAGTCAAGAATCTCTGTCGCATTAGTGCCAGTGTCAAAATCAAGAAAAGTGTAAACTGTGTTACATTTCATTTCATACATTAATTGAATATCAAGATCTTTCCATTTGGCAAACTCTGCCTGGCGAGACCAGCGGTCAGGGAGAGTACCAATGCTTGCCGGCGACCAACAAACACCGCAGATAACATAGGGTTTTTCTGACAACAGTTGGCCATTCCAGTCGCGTTTTTTAACCAGAAGCCTTCGACCAGAGACGCGGACATACGAGGGTTGGTTAGGCACACTTTGGCTGTGCGCTTTTTCGACCATAATTTTTACCGTACCATTGCCGCCATTGGAAGAAATTGTCAGTAGATCAACAGAGCTGAAGCGGGGAAGGAGACTGCGGTTGATTTGGACCGTAATAGTTTTAGGCGTGGTTGTAAGATTCCCGGAAATATCAGAAAGGGTAATCCAATTATCTTGGCCGCTAATTGACCAGTTCAAGGTACCACTACCAACATTTCCAATTTGAAACGTCAGTGAATTTTTACTGTTACCAAATCCTAAGAGCGGCGGGCTGACAGCTAAAATTGGTGCACTTTCAATTCTTTCTAAAGAACAATCGTCAAAGTTAGCTACCGCTATTCCACTAACCGTATTGGGTTTTGTCAGATAACAGACAAAGCGGACTTTGGTGGTGCCGCTAGGAGCAATTTTTTGACCTGTAGATTTCAGTTGCCAATCTTGGTTGGCCTGATTGATCGTTGGACTCTCGTAAAATTGGATAACATCGGAGTTACTCCGAAATTCTAACCGGACTCGAGCGCTGGCACCATTAACCCATTCGCCACCACTTGGTGTGCGAATATAAGCCGAAGCCTCAAAAGTCTGCCCGACAGAAGCAGGAAATTCCTGATAAGGGCCAGACCACCAGTGAGAAGCGGTAGCTCCAGTATACTGCCAGAGGCCATTATTTCCACTGTGGGCTGAGGTATTGGTGCAAACCGCCCCAGCTTCGCCAAGCCAAGCCGGCTGCCATTTACCAGAATCAGGAAAAGTGCCGTTCGGCGTGCTTTGTTCAAAACCAGAATCTTCAAGTAACTGCACCGTTGCCGCCCTTGAGTTTAAAGCAATAAAAGAGAAACAAATCAAAAAAATTAAGAAATATATTTTTCTTGCTCTTTTACTCTTCATCTTTCTTCTACTTTCCTTTCTTGGTATATTTAATTGTTAAACTTGAGAAATATTCTCAGCACTAATTTTAGTTTACAAATTTAATTATTTTTGTCAAATTTTAATTAAGGATGCTTTCTTAAAGCGTGTATAAAAAGTGAATTGACTCGCAATTCAAAACTTCTCCTTTTCGGGAAAAGAATCTGTTGCTTTATAAATTAATTTTATTAACTTAATTCCTTGTTGCCAGACAAACAAATCTCTGAAACTCTTAATTCGTTTCTCCATTATTTTCTCTTCTAATCCCTACTCCCCAATCCCTATTCTTGGTAGTCCATTTTGGAAAGCACGGTTATCATTAGCAAATATCGTAGTTAAATCATTGATAAATTTCCCATATCTTGACTTTTGTTTGGGTTGATGCGTTGTAATACTGCCTCAAAGATTCTACAAGAGATGTTGAGGCGTTGAATCTTCCGCAAGATGCCTTGCCACGCGCCCTGATATAGTCATTTACATTAAAGGGCAGTGATTGCCCTGTAAGCTGCCAACCTCCTGCTATGCGTGTTCCTGCGCCGAGGTATGTCCATACGCTCATATCAGGGGAGCGCTCAAATGTTACACTATGCACCTCTGGTGATGACTGCCCCCTCATCCATTTTATAGTTGTGCCATCTCCTGAGACTGTGAGGTTCTGAAGTGCCGCATCATCAGCGCTAAGACGTGCTATCCCTTTCCTTGTCTGCCCGCCTATGATTGTAAAATCACCGCCCACAAGAATCTTGCCGTCAGTCTGAACTGCTATGGACAAGACCCTGCTATTTGCATTTGGATTAAATGATGTATCCGCTGTGCCGTCTGCATTCAGACGTGCTATGCGGTTCCTTGTCCACCCGCCGATAGTTGTAAACCATCCGCCTACCAGTATCTTGCCATCAGCCTGGACTGCTATAGAATAGATCCAGTTATTTGCATTTGGATTAAATGCTGCATCCGCTGTGCCGTCAGCATTCAGACGGGCTATTCTGTTCCTTGCCTGCCCTCCTATATTTGTAAAACCACCGCCCACAATGATTTTGCCGTCAGGCTGAACTGCTATAGAATAGACACCGCCACTTGCATCAGGATTGAATGATGCATCCGCTGTGCCGCCTGCATTCAGACGTGCTATCCTGTTCCTTGTCTGCCCGCCTATGGCTGTAAAATCACCGCCCACAAGGATTTTACCGTCAGCCTGAACTGCTATGGAATAGACAACGCCATTTGCATCTGGATTGAATGCATCCGTTGTGCCGCCTGCATTCAGCCGGGCTATGCAGTTCATTGCTTGTCCACCTATGGTTGTAAAACTACCGCCCACAAGGATTTTGCCGTCAGGCTGAACTGCTATGGAAAGGACACTGCTGTTTGCGCTTGGATTGAATGATGTATCCGCTGTGCCGTTTGCATTCAGCCGGGCTATGTAGTTCCTTGCTTGCCCGCCTAAGGTTGTAAAACTACCGCCCACAAGTATCTTGCCGTCAGCCTGAACTGCTATGGAATAGACAATGCTATTTGCATCTGGATTGAATGATGTATCCGCTGTGCCGCCTGCATTCAGCCGGGCTATGTAGTTCCTTGCTTGCCCGCCTATGGCTGTAAAACTACCGCCCACAAGAATCTTGCCGTCAGGCTGGACTGCTATGGGATAGACATATCTATTTGCATCTGGATTGAATGCTGCATCCACTGTGCCGTTTGCATTCAGCTGGGCTATTCTGTTCCTTGCCTGCCCCCCTATGATTGTAAACTCACCGCCCACAAGAATCTTGCCATCAGCCTGGACTACTATGGAGCGAACACTGCTGTTTGCACTTGGATTGAATGCTGCATCCAATGTGCCGTCTGCATTCAGACGGGCTATGCGGTTCCTTGTCTGCCCACCTATGGTTGTAAAATCACCACCCACAAGTATCTTGCCGTCAGCCTGGACTGCTATGGACAAGACCCTGACATTTGCATTTGGATTGAATGCTGTATCCGCTGTGCCGCCTGCATTCAGACGGGCTATGTGGTTCCTTGTCTGCCCACCTATGGTTGTAAAATCACCACCCACAAGTATCTTGCCGTTAGCCTGGACTGCTATGGAAAGGACACTGTCACTTGCATTTGGATTAAATGTATCCGCTGTGCCATTAGTATTCAGACGTGCTATGCGGTTCCTTGTCTGCCCACCTATGGTTTTAAAATAACCACCCACAAGAATCTTGCCATCAGTCTGGACTGCTATTGAACTGACCTCGCTGTCTGCATCTGGATTGAATGTGGCATCTGCTGTGCCGTTAGCATTCAGGCGGGCTATCCTATTCCTTGCCTGCCCACCTATGGTTGTAAAATAACCACCCACAAGAATCTTCCCGTCTGCTTGGACTACTATGGAGCGGACATAGCTGTTTGCATTTGGATTGAATGCTGTATCCAATGTGCCGTCAGTATTCAGGCGAGCTATCCTATTCCTTGCCTGACCGCCTATGGTTGTAAAATAACCACCCACAAGAATCTTACCGTCAGTCTGGATTGCTATGGTGCGAACATCGCTGTTTGCACTTGGATTGAATGCTGTATCCAATGTCCCGTCTGTATTCAGACGTGCTATCTTGTTCCTTGCCTGACCGCCTATGGTTGTAAAAGAACCGCCCACAATTATCTTGCCATCTGATTGGACTGCTATGGAATAGACACCGCCGTTTGCATCTGGATTGAATGATGTATCCGCTGTGCCGTCTGCATTCAAACGTGCTATATTGTTCCTTGTCTGCCCACCTATGGTTGGAAATTTACCGCCCACAAGTATCTTGCCATCAGCCTGGACTGCTATGGAACTTACAAAGTAGGGTTTAGAGGGAGGTGGTGGACTGTCTGGAATGAATGCATTGAATGTATCCGCTGTGCCGTCAGTATTCAGGCGGGCTATGTAGTTCCTATACTGCCCGCCTATGGCTGTAAAATCACCGCCCACAAGTATCTTGCCGTCAGCCTGCATTGCTAAGGAGCGGATAATCACATTTGGTGGATATGGATTACCTGGAGCTGGATTGAATGTATCCGCTGTGCCGTCAGTATGTAGACGGGCTATGCAGTTCCTTGCTTGCCCTCCTATTGTTGTGAAACCACCGCCTACAACTATCTTGCCATCAGCTTGGACCGCAAAGGAATAGATCCAGTTATTTGCATCTGGATTAAATGCATCTGCTGTGCCGTCAGTATTCAGCCGAGCTATCCTATTCCTTGCCTGTCCTCCTATGGTTGTAAAACTACCGCCCACCAGTATCTTACTGTCAGACTGTAATGCTATATGAAAGACATTTGCATTTGCATTTGGATTGAATGATGTATCCACTGTGCCGTTTGCATTCAGGCGAGCAATGTAGTTCCTTGCTTGCCCACCTATGATTGAAAAACCACCGCCTACCAGTATCTTGCCGTCAGCCTGGACTGCGATGGAATAGACACCGATGTTCGTACCCGGATTGAATGATGTATCTGCTGTGCCGTTTGTATTCAAACGGGCTATGTAGTTCCTTGTCTGCCCGCCTATGGTTGTAAACTCACCGCCCACAAGAATCTTGCCGTCAGCCTGCACTGCTATGGAGCTGACATAGTAATTTGCATTTGGATCGAATGTGGCATCCACTGTGCCATCTGCATTCAAGCGGGCTATATAGTTTCTTGTCTGCCCGCCTATGGTTGTAAAATAACCACCCACAAGGATCTTTCCGTCAGCCTGGATTGCTATGGATAAGACCAAGCTGTTTGCATTTGGATTGAATCCGTCATTGACAGATGCCGCCTGTAAAGGACTGACGCTGAATAGTGTCCATACAGCCAGATTCATAATAAAAAACATAAACTTTTCCATAAAAAACCTTTTCATCTGTAACACCTCCCTATTAAAATATAAAATAAAGGGACAACTTCTATTTTCATAATAAAAAACCTTAACATTTTGATTTTATACCATTGAGTTCATTCTAAAAAAAGAGTTGAAGTGAATAATGAAATAGCCGTTCCTAATTACAGCTTACCAAACACTAATCTCAACCCCCAATCCCCAGAAGATGTGTCCTAATATTGTGATATTGTTTACTAAACATAAATTACTTTGAAAAAAGTTTATAAGTTTTAAAAAAATTGTCAATAAGTTTCTTTGTATAAGAATCTTAATTTACTCCCTTAGGAGTGAAATGTTTATAGTAAGAAAATGAGATGATATTCTACCACTGCAATTCAACGACTATTTGTAGGAAATAGGCATACCTGTTCCCTACGATTGAGAGTGAAATGTTATTAGAAAAGGTCTAAAAGCTGTTTCCTACATTTTTCCCCATTGGTGTGAGTGAAACTAAGAAAGGGTATACACATCCCATCTGCTTCGCAGACAATTCTCTCGAGAGGAGATTTTAAAAAAATTATTTTGTTTTCAATTCTATAAATGTTCTGCTCCTTGTGGAGCAGAAGAAAACTAACTTATCCTTACTTTTGAATTCAGAAAATTAGTGAACAATACTTTTAGAAAATTTTTTAATTCTCGAAATAAACATTCATTATATTGTTACGTTTAATAATCCTGTTTATAACTATAATAAAGATTAGAGTTTTTACGCAATCACTTATTGAATTGTTGATTTACTTTTTCAGATGTATAAGGCTTCACCTTATCTTCATCAATTTCTTTATCTTTTTCTTCAACGCCTGATCTATTCTTATCATATTTGTTTTTGCTATAAGAGGGTTCTTCTTTTTGACCTTTTTCATATTTCCCTTGTAAACGAATATCGATATCAAGTAAGTTATCATCTCCCTCTTTATCACTGTACCAATCAGACTCACCAGGACGTAAATACGCCACTACACGAATTGTTTCGCGATTATAGATATCAATAGATTTCGTCCAGCTTCTATATCCTTTTTTGTAAACCTCAACGGAGTGTTCACCATATTCTAAACCACTGACAGTAATAGGTGTTTTTCCGTAATATCTTCCATCAATATAAACACGAGCATTGTCAGGCGATGAGGTAACCCTAACTTTTCCATAACCGTAATTTGCTTCTCTTCCTCTTACTATAAATGATGTATCATCTTCAGCATAATAATTAGATGGATGTGATGGGGGATAAGGAGGTTCTATAATAATCCTTTTATCAGGACCCTGCTCAGATCTGGTAATAGCTTGAGGTTGGGATGATTGACTTTTTTCCATTTGTTGAACTTCGCTTTTAACATTATTGATTAACTCTTCAGGTCCTCTACTTCTTTGCGGGAATGGATCTGAGCTGGAAAAATTTAAGTATCTATCAAAGAATCTGTAACGTTCTCTTATCGCTATGGCTTTGATGTATTCTCTACCTGAAGGACCGACCACTCTTAAATTATAAGAGGAATCAGGAATATAATAGGTTCTATTGCCATGAACAAAATTATCACGGTCATAAAAATTGGGGAATATTTGTCTGGTAGCACCGGTTGTGTCTGTGTCGAATATATAGATATATGCATCGCTATTTGTTTTGAAGCCTATCTGAATGTCTTCTCCGCTGTAATATGTTGATTGACCAACCCAGACATTAACATTAAATCCTCCGCGATAATCAGGAGGTTCAATTATTATTCTTTCAGGTTGTCCAATGTTAGGTTTTATTTTCTCAACTGGTTGAGCAAAAATGACCAAAGGGATGGTTAGAAGAATCAAAAAAATTAGACACATTTTGTTTCTTGTTTTCATAAGCGTTCCTCCTTAATTCTTTGATTAAGACGGGTTATTTTTCCCCATCATTAATATAATGTCAAAGAGTTAAAAAATGAATTATACTCATTCGCAAATTCGTTCTTTACTATTCTTTGTGTCAAAGACCCTTTTTTATATCTATTTACTTTGACTTTATAATAGGTATTATTATTCAAAGAAAATGAAATTACAACAAAAAAATTATGAAACCGCAGATGAGCGCAGATAAACACAGATTTGTAGGGAACGCACATATGCGTTCCTTATGCCTTCTGATTGTTTGTAGGGAACAGGCATGCTTACAAACCCTGTAAGAGTTTAATAAAATATTTTATTTAACCCCTCTGGGGTAAAAATATTTTTTAATATATTTTATACAATTATGATTGTTACCATTATTCCATGGGTAGCTACGCAACCCGTGGCTATAAATATTTAACTGCTCCGCAGTTGAGAAATTTTTAGAGACACAATGCGTTGTGTTACTATGCAAAATGTAGCGGTGCGATTTATTGCACATATAATTAAGGTCGCATAAATGCGACCGCTACATTTTAATTATGTGGAGTGCGGTAGCTTGCTACCGCTTTGTATTGCGAGACCTTGGTCTCGCAAAATGAGTTCTTAAGAGAAGCAGAAGCAAGCTTCTGCTAATGTAAAGCGAAAGCAAGCTTTCGCACTCCAAAGAAGGCATAAGCATAGTCTTTCGCATTCCAATAATATTTCAAGGGGTTTACAAATAAATTAATTTCAGTCTTCAATAAGTCAAGGTAAAAAGCTGATAGGAGATTTCTATTAAGAGTTTTGTTCATAATAAATTG
>Ga0315289_10010061_pt1 | contig 13572 bp, 19 predicted proteins | sample YL17G11_40_MG_FD_203452 | JGI IMG/M metagenome (GOLD analysis project Ga0315289, IMG submission 203452) | Sediment microbial communities from Yellowstone Lake, YNP, Wyoming, USA - YL17G11_40 | ecosystem: Environmental > Aquatic > Freshwater > Lake > Sediment | place: USA: Wyoming | collected...
AAATGTCGGAAGCTTGACCGCTTGGCGCCTGGCTGAGGCAGGAGCAGGCGAAATCCTGCTTGTTGACGTAGTCAAGGGTATGGCAGAGGGAAAGTCCTTGGATATGGAAGACGCCCGCCACATATTAAAGAATGATTATCATATCCGGGGCACTGATGATATTGCCGATATCGGCAAGTCTGACATTGTAGTGGTGACTGCCGGCCTTGCGCGCAAGCCCGGGATGACCCGCGAAGAGCTGCTTGCAAAAAACGCCGCGATCCTGAAGGATGTCTGTTTAAATATCAAAAATTTAGCTCCGGAATCGATTTTGATCATTGTCACCAATCCCCTGGATTTAATGACGTATTATGCCCTTAAGATAACCGGTTTTAAGCCCGAGAGGTTATTTGGCATGGGTGTCACTCTTGATGCTTCAAGATTCACTAACTTGATCAGCAAGGAATTACAGGTCCCGGTCACGGATATTCTGGCAACTGTAGTAGGAAGCCACGGAGAGGGTATGCTTCCTTTACCCAGATTCACCACCGTAAAAGGCGTAAGCCTTGATGAGCTTTTGGATGATGTGAAAACCGAATCTCTCATTAAAAGGACCATTGCCAGGGGCCAGGAGATCGTAACTTTACTGGGTAGCGGGAGCGCCTATTTTGCTCCTTCCGCGGCAGTTGCGGAAATCGTCAGGTGCATCGTTAAAGATGAAAAGAAAACCTTAGGTATAAGCGCTTATCTAAACGGAGAATACGGCATAAAAGATGTCTGCCTTGGCGTTCCCTGCCGTATCGGAAGAGGCGGCATTGAAAGAATAGTCGAATTAGAGCTTAACAGCGAAGAAAAAAAGGCTCTCGTTGCCTCATCGCAGAATTTACGTCTTTTATTAAAGCTGCTTCCCAGCTGACAAATGTATGTATGACCTCGCCGTTATCGGAGCAGGATGGGCTGGCTTTAATGCCGCGCTTAGAGCAAAAGAACTGGGCCTTAAAACCTGCCTGATCGAACGATCCCATGTCGGAGGGACCTGTTTAAATTCCGGATGCATCCCCACCAAGGCATTGATCCAATCAGCTAAAATTTACAGCCTCACAAAAATGAGCGCAAATTTCGGGATAGAGATCAGCGGCCCTCCCCTCGCAAACTTCGCAAAAATCCAGGAAAGAAAAGAGAGCCTCATCCAGCAGCTTCGCAGTGGCATGAAAGCCTCGCTAAAAGATGTTGATTTCATAAGCGGCGATGCCCGGTTTTTGTCCAATACAGATTTAAAAGTCGGGGAGCAGGTGATCAAGGCAAAATATTCCATCATTGCCAGCGGCTCAGAGCCGACGGAGCTAAACAGCTTGAAGTTTGACGGGAAAAAGATCATCTCAAGCGATGATATTCTGGATCTAAAAGAAATCCCTGCATCGCTTTTGATCGTTGGCGGCGGGGTCATTGGCTGCGAATTTGCCAGTTTATTTTCTATTTTTAAGGCCCGCGTGGCAATAGTCGAGAAGCTGGCGCAGATTTTACCGGGTTTAGATTCAGAGATCGCCAGGAAAATCACCTCTATTTTTAAGAAAAAAGGCATTAAAATAAATACCCTGGCCGATGCGGCAACTGTTGATTTGAATAGCTTTGATCTTGTGCTGGTATGCGTGGGCAGGGCCAGCCGGACAGGGGGCTTGGGGTTAGAAAAAACAGGCGTGCGTCTTGAGCGGGGGAAGATCGCGGTCGACCCATATTTAAAGACCGGCGAAGAAAATATTTACGCCGCCGGTGACTGTACGGGTAAAATAATGCTTGCGCATTATGCCGCTTACCAGGGCCGCATCGCAGCAGAAAATATCGCCCGACCTGACAGCCGCAGGGAAGCCGGCGCAACCGGTATCCCTAACTGCATCTTTACAGATCCGGAGATTGCCAGCGTGGGGATGAGCGAGGAGGAAGCTAAAAATAAAGGCCTGGATATTCAAATCAGTAAGTTTGATTTTCTAGGGTCAGGGATGGCGCGCATCCTTGATGAGGCAGAAGGATTGATCAAGATAATCTCCGATGCAAAGACTAAAAAATTATTAGGCGGTTCTATAATCGGCCCCCGCGCGACCGAGTTGATCGCCATTTTAGGGTTAGCTTTTTTCTCCGGCCTGACTATCACGCAAATACAAGAGACAATATTCGCCCATCCTACCTTATCCGAATCCATTCATGAGGCGCTGAATTAGGCCTATGGAATTTGAAGCCATTGATTTAGGGTTAATTGATTACAGGAGGGCGGAAGGTAGGCAGGAGGAAACATTCGCCGCGATCAAGGGCCGGAAAGGCCGCTCGACCTTGCTGCTTTGTCAACACCACCCGGTGATCACGCTTGGCAGGAGCGCCAGTATTAATAACATCCTGGTCCCGGAAAAAGAGCTTAAGAAAAAGGGGATCGATGTATTCCCTGCCCGGCGCGGAGGCGATGTGACCTACCATGGTCCGGGCCAGCTGGTGGCGTATCCGATATTTAATTTGGATGATTTCAGGAAAGACATATATTTTTTCTTGCGCACGCTTGAGTCCGCAGTCATAGAATTCCTGGCAGGATTTGGTGTCAATGCGCAAAGATGCCCTCCTTTGACCGGTGTCTGGATGGATAAAGAGAAGATCTCCTCAATAGGTATAGGCATAAGAAACTGGATCACCTTTCACGGGGTGAGCATAAATATCAAGAAGGATGATCTGGGCAATTTCCAGGCCATCCGTCCCTGCGGGATGGATATACAGGTCACTTCGTTAGAAAGCTGTTTGGGCAATAATATCGAGATCGATAGTGTTAAGGAAGACTTGATCAACGCATTCAGGAAAGTCTTTGCGGACCCCCAAACTTAAAGGATAGTTTGGGGTTGAGCTGGTACTCAAGGAGGAACGCATGACTAAGGTGTACTTGCCGGAATTAGGCGAGAATATCACTAAGGCTACGGTTTCATACTGGTTTTTCCAGGAAGGCGAAAAGGTCAATGAGAAGGACGATCTCGTCGAGCTCACAACCGATAAGGCGACATTCAATCTTCCCAGCCCCTGCAGCGGGAGGCTCGCGCAGATTATATTGCATGAAGGCGATACGGCCAATGTCGGAGAGGTTTTAGGGATACTCGAAGAAGGCTAAACAGGGGGCAATTGACTTTTATAAGAAGAGGCGCGTTAAGGAGATGCGCCTCTTTTTTATATGTGAAAATATCGTTTGACAAAATGTAATTTTACTAGTATATATATAACTATCGTAGATATGCTAAAAGTAAGAATATAATAGTAGAGGTGAAGTATGCCAAGGACCAGCAAAAGCAAAGAGATCATGACGGCAAAAGAGATCGCGGAATACCTGAAGATCCACCCGTTGACCGTGCACAGGTATGCCCGGGAGGGAAAGATTCCGGCCTTTAAAATCGGCACTGACTGGAGATTCCACCGCAAGCACATTGAAAGATGGATCAGGCAGAAGTTAAGCAGCGCCAACAAGGTCTTCAGTATCGATAAAAGTTGACAAATTTTTAGGATTACTATATCCTTTATTATAAAATATGGCTATAAATTATAAAAAAGAACTTGAGAGTGTGGCAAAGAATATGATCCTGGTGCATGAGCCGGATCTCCTGATCAAGATGATCCTGCGCATGGCTATCCAGAAACTTCACGTCACTCACGCAAGCGTGCTTTTATACAGCAGGGATAAGTTTAGTTATATTCTTACCGATTCCCGCGGGACGCTAGGTACGAAAATCCCCGTCGGATTTGCCCGCATCGATAAAGATGACCCCATCATACATTTCTTCAGGGCTTACAAGGACATCGCGCTTTTCCCTCATCAGGCAGTAGTATTTGATGAGGCAAAGGCATTTCTTAAGAAGCGCGCTACGGATGACAGCGTGAAGCAGCTGCTTGGCCATGTCCTCTATCAGATGCAGATCCTGGATACGGTTGTTTCTATCCCGAGTTTCTTCGGGAAAGATTTATTGGCGGTCCTTCTGTTAGGAAAGAAGAAAAACGGCAGGGAATTTAGCGTCGATGAGCTGGATTTTTTTACCGCCCTTTCTTCAAACATGGCGATGGCGATCAGGAATGCCCATCTTTTTAAGGAGTTGGGCCTGGAGCTGAAGAAAAAACAGCAGCTATTTGTCGGTTTTACTATTTCGCTTGCCGCTACCATTGAAGCAAAGGACCGTTACACCCATGGCCACACCACTCGCGTGACAAATTTAAGCCTGAATATCGCAGAAAGGCTAAGACAGAAAAATAAAAAAACAATCAATGATAGATTCCTGGAACATCTACATATCGCCAGCCTTCTCCATGATATCGGAAAAATCGGTATCCCGGAATACATCTTAAATAAAAAAGGCGACCTGACTATCGGTGAGCGTAACCGGATCAAAGAGCATCCTATTATCGGGGCGACAATACTAGAGCCCCTTAAGGAACTGGATATCCCGAAGCTGGGCGTTAAGCATCATCACGAACGGTTTGACGGCTCAGGGTATCCTGATGGCTTAAAAGGCGATTCAATACCGCTGGTCGCTTCGATCATATCTGTCGCAGATACCTTTGATGCCATGATCACGGACAGGTCCTATCGGCTGCGCCTCTCAAAGGAGGAGGCGATAAACGAAATCCGGCGCGTAAGCGGCAGGCAGTTAGACCCCCATATCACATCGATCTTTATTGAGCTGTGTCAGGAGAATAAGATTTAAGCCATGACCGCCAAACGCATTATCCTGATGTACATATCGGAAGTTTCCGGCCACCACAGCGCGGCCCTTGCCATTGAAAAGGCGATCCGCCTGCTGCAGCCGGACACCGAGATCTTAAATATCAATGCCTTTAATTACACGAATCCCATTTCAGAAAAGATCATAAATCGCCTGTACATGAGTGTCATTAAAAGGACGCCAAGGCTCTGGGATTATCTTTATGATAATCCGGACATTGTCAAGAGGCTTGAGAAGATCAAAGGCGCCGTCCATAAATTCAACTCACCGAAACTAAAAAATCTTTTTGATGATTTTAGGCCTGACGCCGTGGCCTGCTCGCAGGCGTTTCCCTGCGGCATGGTCGCGGATTATAAGCATACCTATAATTCAAATATTCCGCTGGTCGCCGTGCTTACTGATTATGTGCCGCATTCTTACTGGCTATATGATACTGTGGATTACTATATCACTCCGTCTGAAGATGTGAGCCAGCGCCTGATGAGAAAAGGGATCCCTTATGAAAAAATAAAGGCGATGGGTATTCCTTTTGACCCCAGGTTCAATGAGCTGCAGGACAGGAATAAGCTCTTCCAGAAATTTAAACTTAAAAGCGATCTTCCCACCATATTGATTATGGGAGGAGGCCAGGGCCTCGGCCCGATAAAGACGATCATCAGGTCCCTGGAAAGGACCGAAAATGAAATACAGATCATCGTCGTAACCGGCACAAACAAAAAATTATATAATTCACTGAAACTTGACATCGCGAAACTTAAGCGCCAGATTTTGCTTTTTGGTTATGCCACTTGTGTGCATGAGCTGATGAGCATTTCCGATTGTATAATCACCAAGCCGGGAGGGGTCACCTCCTCTGAGGTCCTGGCAAAAAGGATCCCCATGATCATCGTCAAGCCGTTGCCCGGGCAGGAAGTCAACAATACGGCGTATCTTACGGAAAAGGGGGCGGCGATCAAGATCGATGATCCCGAAGAGATCAATCTGGTCATTGATGACCTGCTTGATAATCCCGCGAAATTAAACCGGATCCGGGAGTCCGCGGCCAAGATAAGCAAGCCGCATTCAAGCCTTGATATAGCCCGGCTTCTGTTAGAATTGCCGTATGTGTGATTATATCCTCTACCGTATCGGTCAGTGGCTGGTGCTGTCTCTGCCTTTGAAGGCAGGTTACGCGCTGGCCGTATTTTTTTCAGACGTGCACTATATTTTCGCTGAAAAAGACCGCGCTATTCTGACCGAGAATCTCAAGGCGATATTCCCCGAAAAATCAGATTCACAGATCGCAAAAATCAGGCTGCAGGTATTCAGGAATTTCGCCAAATACCTTGTTGATTTTTTCCGTTTCGAAAAAATCGACTCAGAGTATATCAAAAAAAATGTCCATATAAAGGATATCCGATATTATGATGAGGCGTTGACGAATGGAAAGGGGGCGGTCGTCCTTACCGCGCATCTGGGGAACTGGGAGCTCGGAGGTGCGGTGATCTCGCTTTTAGGGTATCCGTTTTGGGCAGTCGCCCTGCCGCATAAAGATAAAAGGATAAACGATTTCTTTAATCACCAGAGGGAAAGCAAGAATTTGCATGTCATACCCTTAGGCCGCGCGGTCAGGGCATGCCTTAAGCTCCTTAAGGAAAATAAATTTGTGGCCTTGGTCGGAGACAGGGATTTCACGGAAAGAGGGATTATCACGGAGTTCTTCGGCAGGCCGGCTGTCTTTCCCGAAGGCCCGGCGGCATTCGCCCTGCAGACAGGGGCTCCGATAATCCCCGGGTTTATGCTCAGGAACAAAGACGATTCATTTACCCTGCAGTTTGAAAAACCGGTTGAGTTTAAGGCGACAGGAAATAAAGAGAAGGATATCGCCGAGCTCGTCAGGAGTTATACGGTGATTTTTGAGGATTATATACGCCGGTATCCGGGCCAGTGGTTCATGTTCAGGAGATTCTGGAAGCAATGAGAGTGTGCGTTATCATACCCAGTTTCAATGAGGCCAAGGAGATCGGGCAGCTGGTGGCAAGGGTCAAGCAGCAGGGGCTGGATTGTTTGGTGGTCGATGACGGCTCTACTGATGATACGGTGCAGATTGCTCAGCGTGCCGGAGCGACCGTATTAAAGAATATTAAAAATCACGGCAAGGGCGCCTCGTTAATAAAAGGGTTCAATTACGCCACGGAGAATGATTTTGACGCTGTAATCACCATGGATGGCGACGGACAGCACCTCCCGGAAGATATTCCGAATTTTGTGCGCCTGGCGCAGTATTCCGATGCCGGGATTTTTATCGGAAACCGCATGCATAAACCGAAAAACATGCCCTGGGAGCGCCTTTTCATCAATAAAATCATGTCTTCATTCATATCCGGCGTTACTAAACAGAAAATTCCGGACACCCAGTGCGGGTTCCGTCTGTTAAAAAAGGAAGCGCTTAAGGAACTGGATCTGGTGACTGCTAATTACGAGATCGAATCGGAAATGCTTATCAAGGCAGCGCGCCTGGGTTTTAAGATCGAATCCGTAGCGATCAGCACGGTCTATTCCGGAGAAAAAAGCCGGATCAATCCTTTTGTCGATACCTTGCGGTTCCTCAAGTATATCAGCAGGGAATTATTGATTTTGCCTTTCCTAAGGCGGCGGGGTTAATAAGGGAGGGAAGAGCAGGGTGGACTTCGAAACTTTAAGAAAACGGATGGTCCAAGAGCAGCTTATTCCCCGGGGGATAAAAGACCCGAGGGTATTAGAGGCTTTTTATAAGGTAGAGCGCGATAAATTTGTCCCGGAGATCTCCCGCAGTTGTGCCTATGCGGACTATCCGCTTCCGATAGGCGAAGGCCAGACCATCTCTCAGCCATACATTGTCGCATTGATGACTGAATGTCTAGGGCTTAGCGGTAAAGAGAAAGTTTTAGAGATCGGTACCGGCTCAGGGTATCAGACGGCAATTCTCGCTGAATTAGCAAAAGAAGTCTACAGCATAGAGCGTTTCCAGGTTTTGGCAAAGAAAGCGGATGACACGATAAAAAGCCTGGGTTACGCCAATATCCGGATAAATGTCGGCGATGGCACGCTGGGCTGGCCGGAAGAAGCGCCTTTTGACAGGATCATAGTCACTGCCGCCAGTCCCGTAGTACCCGGACCTTTGCTTGAACAGCTTAAGGCCCAAGGCAGGCTGATTTTACCTTTAGGAGAAAATTTCAGCCAGGTCCTGACTTTGATTGAGAAAAAGGAGACTGATTTCGAATATACCGATATTTGCGCGTGTGTATTTGTGCCCCTCGTTGGCAGATACAGTGCATGAGCATCCGTAAGTGAAAGAGTTTGCAAGCGGGAAAAAAAGTGCTATACTTGTGCTTAGAATAAATACAGGGGAGGTGTATATGTTTGAGAAAGCTACTGCCAGACACGGTTTTATAGGGATGTTCTTGATTTTGTTCTTATTGGTTTTCTGCGGGAGGGGATTCGCCATTGATGCCCCTGTCAATCTAAAGACTACCGTCAGTTGTCACGGCAATAATGGGACAGTGATATTGAACTGGTCGCCTGTTTCAACACCCGCCGGGCACAGCGTTTTATACAGCGTTTATAACAGTTCTTCAAGCAAATCAGGGCCATGGAACCTGGCCCAGCAGGTAAATTCTCCCTCGTACACGTTTTCGGGAGATTGTTCGGCGGACCTGTATTTTAAAGTCAGGGCTTTTGAAGTCGACGCCTCCGGTTACCAGCTTGCAGAATCAGTCGATTCCGAAGTGGTCGTCGCGCACTCTTCCGGTTCGGATATCCCGCCTCCCCTAATGAATCCGCGCGGGTGCAATCTCATCCCGCCGGTATTGACGGTGACTGTTGACCAGGTCGATCCTTACAGCAAAATAAACTTAAGCTGGACAAATATTTCCTGCGGCGTCGCGCGGTTCGATATCATCCGTTCGGATGGATGGAATACTATCGTAAGCAAAGATAAGACGACATACCAAGACACAGCGCTTCCCTCCGGGACGACGTATCGCTATCAGGTGCGTGCCAGGAATAACACAGGACAATACGTGACTTCTAACTGGGCTTCCGCCAGCACCCGTTAACACTGATGTCCGTAAGACAATAATATAATGATACAGGTATATACCGGCAACGGAAAAGGAAAAACTACGGCCGCGTTAGGCTTGAGTTTACGGGCGGCGGGCGCCGGCCTAAAGGTCTATATCGGGCAGTTTATCAAGAAAGGCGATTACTGCGAATTAAAAGCCCTGAAAAAGATAAAAAATATACGGGCGGAGCAATTCGGCAGAGGATGTTTTATCAGGAAATCTCCGACTAAAGCTGACAGGGAACTGGCGCAGAAAGGCTTTAGGCGGATAAAAAAGATCATTGAAGGCAAGAATTACGACGTAGTCATACTTGATGAGGTGAATGTCGCCCTGAAAGTCGGATTGCTTGATTTAAGGGATTTGCTTAAACTTTTGCACAGCTCGCCAAAAAATACCGAATTAATCCTCACCGGCCGTTGGGCCCATCCGCAGGTAATAAAAGCCGCTGACCTGGTCAGTGAAATAAAAGAAGTGAAGCACTACTACCGCAAAGGAATCAAATCCAGGATCGGCATTGAGTGTTGATACGTTCCGAAGGCTGTTCATGCCTTCGTTTTATTACTCCTCTCAGCTAAAAAATCCCAAATATTTTCGTTAGATTTTGCCGCCCTTGTCGTCTATTGAAGTAGGAGTCAGTAGCTTGATCTTCCAGAATGGAACATCAAGGTGAATAATAGGTTGACATAATATACCAAATATGGTATATTTTAAATGGAGAACGCATTTTGAAAGGTTTGGATTTTATCGGTTCTTCCCGGGAAGATATAAGAGAGTTCCCCGAAGAAGTAAAAGATGATATTGGATATGCTTTTTTTGAAGCCCAGGAAGGTAAGAAGCCGGCAGCCGCCAAGCCGCTGAAAGGATTCGGTGGCGCAGGCGTATTAGAGATCATCGAAAATTTTTGTGGAGATACTTATCGTGCAGTTTACACCGTAAGCTTTAAGAAGGTGGTATATGTTTTGCATTGTTTTCAGAAGAAATCAAGGCATGGCATTAGAACTTCGCAGCAGGATATAGATTTGATCAGAAAGAGGTTTAAAGCGGCGGTTGAGGATTATAAGGCAAATTATAAGTGAGGTGTATCGATTATGAAGAAGAAAGTCAGGGTTTATAGGGGCAGTGGCAATGTGTTCGCGGATATAGGGGTTATTCATCCGGAAAGGACCCTGGCTCGCGCACAGATAATGTCTCGTATGGCGCAGATTATTAAAGCACTGCATCTTACGCAAAAAGAGGCATCAGAACTGCTCGGTATTCCCCAGTCAAAGGTTTCCTGTCTTGTAAATGGTAAACTTAGCATGTTTTCTCTTGATCATCTCCTGGTATTGTTAAATAGGCTGGGCAAGGATGTAGATATTATTGTAAGACCAAAGACAAAAGAAGAGAAGGTTGCTTCAACACATGTTTTAATCGAGGCTTGAAAAGGGGAGAACGTCCCTATCTGGGCGGTTAGAAAGGTGAGGGAGAGATGAGGAAGGTTAAGGCAGGTTTTGGGTTTATAGAGATTTTGCTGGCCATGGCAATAGTCGCGTTTCTTGCCTTCACGGCATTTAAGATGTATTTTAAGAAGACTTCTCTGGATAAAGAGACACAAAAAATCATATCAGATCAAGGTATAGATACCACAAGCTCTAAATCAATCATAGATACTACCAGAGAGAAGCTAAAGGATATTCAAAGCCACCAAGCTGCGCAGTAAGGATTAATGCCTTCCGATTTTCTCGCTCACCAAGGTTAACGGGTCCTGACGAGGCACATTTTTCGCGGGGGCGCTTGTTTTGCCCCAGCGTGGCAAAACCGCGCTCGGGTCGGCTGCGTCGCTCGTCCTCGCTTTCGCTCGGACACCTTGCCCGCTCCTTGCCGACACGCCCCGCTCAAAATATGCCTCGTCTCCCGTTAACAACAGTTCGCTCGTACCTCGCAGGCTCATTTTGGTTGACAGGCCAAGCACAACAGGTGTAGAATAATTACACAATAAGAAGCAGTTAGAGTATGGAAATGTTGCGCTTTGGGCGACGTCCCAGAAGGGGAGAACATTCCCGTAAAGAGAGTAATTGTTATTTTAAGAAGGAGGATAAGATATGAGAAGAATAGGGATAATTGCACTTTTGACAGTCCTTGTGCTTACAGGAGTATGTTTAGCGGACGAAATCAGGGGGAAGGTCAGTTCTGTGGATAAAGCGAAGAAGACACTGCAGATTTCCGGTGTGTCAATAGAGGCAGCCGATGCATGGATAGAGAACGAACAGGATTATCCGCTTGCGCTTGGCAGTATCGCATCAGGAGATTATATCGAAGTAGACGGAAAATTCAGCGGTTTATCAGATTTAAAAGCAAAAAAGATCGACCGTAAGAAACTCGAATGCGGGGTTGTCAAAGGCAGGATAGCGTCAATAGATACTAAAAAGAGAAAAATTGTCATCAGCGGGATCACCATAAAAGTCCCGGCTGACACCTGGTTGGAAGGCCCCAATCGGGTTAAAATACCGCTTGAGTTATTCGCTTCCGGCTATTCCGTGGAATGCAGAGGGGATTGGACAGGAGCTTCAGAATTAACAGCTTTTAAAGTGACTGTTGATTAGGCAACCGAGAAAAGAATAAGGCGTTTTATATAACTCCTTGGAAAAGAATAAGACGTTTTATATAGCTCTTGTGACTGAAATAAGTACAAAACAAATATTTGTTATCAGGGAAATGGATTTGTTCAGTAACGCCTTGGTAATTAGATAGTTACATAAAGCGTCTTGTTTACTTAGAGGGAACGTCCCCGATTACGCTAAAACTAGAGAAGAAAAGGAGGTTGGGATGGATAATATAATATGTCCAAATCCAAATTGCGGTTATAGGGGTGAGCCTAAAGCAGAAGCCAGGGGGAATGCGCTAATCGGTTGCTTATTATGTTTATTTTTTCTCTTACCAGGCATTTTGTATTTTATGTTTAAAGGCGGTTATCGTTATGTTTGTCCTAAATGTGGGCTACAAATTAAGGTCGATAATTAAATAAATGCAGTTAATTATTATATGAAAAACCTTAAAGATTGTTTGTGCGTAACGGATTAAGGGTATTGAGTTTTGCAAATATACAAACAGAAAGAGACGGTTCTATTTTTCAACAGAGTGTCCCTCTGGGGAACGTCCCCCGTACTCGTCCGAAGGGGAGAACGTCCCCGTAAGCCGCGGTGATGTGTAACCCAGAATACAAAAATAAAAGTGGCTTTGAACGTCGGTGTGACCATCTTCGCAAGCGGATCTTAAATACTACACATGCTTTTGAGCGAGGAAAAGATTCTATTTTTGCCAATCGTTCTGCAAAGAAAGATTTCTATATTTACAAGAAAGAATGCGAAGAGCTCTCTGTGTTGGCTAATGCTGAGAAAGAGAAGGAGCGATTTCAACAGGTTCAAGATTCTCTCGAGCAACTTGAGATACTCATATTTTACTAAGAATAGATATGGGCGTTTCTATTTTTTAACAGGGTGTCCATTTGGGGAACGTCCCCTTATACAGAATTTATAGGAGAAGGATGAAAACTTGAATAATCTATTACTTATAACAGGAGCAGGTGCTTCACACGATGTTATTAACGAAGACATAATTTCTTCAGAAGCTTTCGGAACGTCTTCATTCAGGCCACCGCTAACAAAGAATTTATTTTATCCTCCTTTACCCGATTCTAGAGAGGTGGGATCTCCTAGTGAAGAAAGTGGGTTTATATTGACATGTTTGAGTGAACATCCTTTAGCATATCAGGCCGGCTATGAATTTCATAATCATTTTGGAAAGAATAACGAAGAAGCAAATTTGGAAGAATTTCTTTCCGACTTGAAAAAGAATGATAAACATATTATAAAAAGCCAATTTTGGGCTATTCCTTTATATTTATACGATTTATTCAATAAAATAAGTAATAGTTATTTACCTACTAAATATGGTTTACCCTCAAATTATAAGTCATTAATAGATAAAATTAGCCAAAGTAATTATAACCAAATAATCTGGCTAAATCTAAATTACGACTTACTGGCTGATTATCCTATCAAAATATCAACTAATAATGAGCTAAAAGATTTTAATGACTACATGCAGCTTGAGACTCAAGATGGATTAAAAATTAAATATACAAAGCCACATGGCTCTGTAGATTGGTTTAAAAAAATTAATGACTCAAAAATAGAATGGAAGAATATAAAGTTAGGTAATTTACCTACCGGTTTTGAAAGTAGATTATCAAAAGAAATTTATACATTAAATGCTTTGGAAAATCAAATACTACGGAAGGGGCCAAATGGATTTAGTGCCCTAGTTTTTCCTGAGGGGTGGTATCCAGCTATTACAGCACCTATTGGGGAATATGATTTTGTATATCCGGAACACTTCTTGAATATCTTGCCAGAATTAGAAAATACAGATTCTATTTTATGTATAGGTTTTGGAGCTTTAGATAAAGATATACTCAATTTAATTAAATCAAATATGCCTAAAATAAGGAAGTTGCTAATTGTAGATGGAACTCGTGAAGCGGGAGATCAAGCACACCAGAGAATAATAAATCATTGTAGTAATGTTCAACTTAACTATATAGAGGCAGTTTTTGAAGGCGGTTTCACTCAGTTTGTTAAGAAAGGACTGAATGAGTGGCTCGTTTGATAAAGAGTAAGCCATAGCAAATAAAAGGGCACGGTTCTATTTTTCAGCAGGGTGTCCTTTGGGGAACGTCCCCGTAAGGTTGCTAGATTTATATGGAAAAAATTCTCCATGTAACAGAGACAGAATAC
>Ga0315289_10010064_pt1 | contig 13568 bp, 12 predicted proteins | sample YL17G11_40_MG_FD_203452 | JGI IMG/M metagenome (GOLD analysis project Ga0315289, IMG submission 203452) | Sediment microbial communities from Yellowstone Lake, YNP, Wyoming, USA - YL17G11_40 | ecosystem: Environmental > Aquatic > Freshwater > Lake > Sediment | place: USA: Wyoming | collected...
GCCCATACCTTTACATCAGAGCGCCGATTTTTCCAGAGTTTGACAATAGTCTTTCGTGCATTCGGCGGCATATCCGCAACATCGTCGCTGATCTCCTCAAATTGAACCCACAAATTTTTATATAACTCCGGCTCGTTTGCGGCATGCGCCAGCGCAGCGGCGTGATAGTCCGCGCAGGTCTGGGCGAATTTAGCGATCTGGGAACGATCAAGGTCATCCATGTCATACCTCCCGTCAAGGTTCCGTAAGAAGATGGACGGCCAGCCGGTACGGTTCCGGTTTTCGGGTGCCCCCTATGCCGCCCACTGTCAATAGTTATAGCGTGAACTCGTACTCCGTCGCGGTTTTCCGTGCCGTCAGCATGAGCCGATAGCCGATTGCCTCAAGCGCGTTTTTAATCCTCGGCAATTGCGGCACGCCCTCAGTCCCGGACTCAAGCCGGGAGACGTGGCCTTGCGGAATGCCCGCCGCTTTTGCCCATGCCGATTGTGTCAATCCCTCGCGCTCCCGGATAGTGCGCAGCATCAAACCGATTTTCTCCGCGTCTGAAAGTTCAATAGGTGCCATATCGTTTCTCCTCTCTCAGCCTAATATACAACATTCCGGCGATGAGCGCAAGGGATAATACATGCAATGGGATAATAATATACATATATTTGTATTCATTTAACGGCTAATAGTATACAATATGTCGCATAATAGCTATTATGTATACCTGGCTAGCATGAAACGCTCTAACCCTATACAGCGCATGGGATTAAACGGCATTGACAATAGGCAGCGGTGCCTATGACATGGCGTTTTTCATAGGGAAAAGGCCGTTTAAAGCGTTAAGCCGGTGCGTGTCATCCAAGGACAGCGCCCAAGCCCTCGCCCATGTGTACAGCCGCACGCACGCGCAGGCCGTCCTGCAATTCCGTTGCCGGATGGCCGTTGCCGTCAATCAGGACATCGGCAAAATAGGTGCCATCGCTCCAGATGATCCCCGCCAGCACGCCGCTCTGCTGCCGCACGATCAACCAGCCGTCCCGCACCTCCAGGACATCAAGCTCCTGCCGGTTCGCGCCCTGCCGCCATATCGCAGGCCCGGCGCACGGCTCCGGATCAAGGATACTCCATATCAAGCTGCCGTAGTGACTCAGCGCATGGCTCGTTGTCTGTTCGGCCAGCAAGTCGCCGGTGCCCAAGCGAGTAATGGAAATAGGTTCCGTTTTCATTTTGCCACCTCCCCGCGCCTGCCGAAGGAAAGGCCGTCACGATAACCGCGCCCCCGCTGGTCACGCCACGTATCCGCATCACCTGCCAGTGATAGCCATTTCGCATGCTCCCCAGCCGTGCCAAAGCGTTCCCCATGGTATGCACGCCGTAGACCGCGAATATATCCCTCCCAATAGTGTGCATTATCGCAGTCCGCGAATTTCCGCATGCCGTTCGCGTGCTCCATTGCAGCGCGAAAAGCGGTTGTGCTGATAGCGCCATCGATTGTCGATTGTGTCGTTTCCATTTTTCAGCCCTTCGTTAATGGTGTATCGATAGAGTATCGATAGAGTATCCCGCCCACGCGCGCAGGGACGCATAACCTGCACGTCCTACGGCCTTCAATCACGCGAGGGGTATCCAGATAGCCCCCCGGCCGCTTCCCTCAATCCTGCGCCGTCCTGCATGCGTTTCCAGCGCATCAGAACGGTCGCCGTGCATGCTCGTGATCCCCGGCCCGTTTGTGCGCTTGCGGCCCGGTTAATGGTTTTGAAAATGCCTGCTTGATGAAATGCTATTTAAGTGTACGGTCAAGTGGACGGTTTTTGCGGACAAACGCGCATAATCGGGGGTATTACGGGTTTTTTTCCGGGCGGGGAGTGCTTAACATTCTCAAACAATATTTTTTCGGCATTCCCCTATGAAAAAGTATTGGCGGATTATATATTTTCAGTTCGCGGAGGGGTGGCCGAGTGGCTTAAGGCACAGGTTTGCTAAACCTGCGCAGGGGCAACCCTGTCGGAGGTTCAAATCCTCTCCCCTCCGCCATTTTTTTCCGTCCGATGCTTTCTGCAGCGATCGCTGAAAGTGCTATTCCAGCTTCAGTTTTTCCTTGATTGCCGTGGCTTCTTCGGATTGCGGGCACACTTCAACCACTTTCTTCCACATCAATTCTTTGGCTTTATCCTTTTTTTGTTTTTCATAAATCATACCAAGCTTATACAGTGCCAGGCAGGCGCTTTTCCCCTCCTTATATTCCTTTATATATGCTTTATATGCATTGTCCGCCTCCTCCAGTTTCTGCTGCGCATACCAGCATTCGGCGATCTGATAGGCGGATTCTTCGCATTGCAGCGTGGCCGGAAAACGATTGCGGATGTCTTCAAATCCTTTCATCGCCAGGTCATAGCGCCGCGCCTGAAAATCGTCCTTGGCAAGCTGCAAAAGCTTGTTCATCTCATTGGTGCGCTGGGTTTCCACCAGCGAATCCGCGCGGGCTTTTTCCTCCCAGCTCTGCTTGATCTCCTGCGTCTTGCGGTCAATCTGCGTCAATCGCTGCTGGCTTTCGTTGATGCCGCCTTCGAGCATGTCGATCTGGCGGCCTATTTCGGCAAAACGCACCTGCTGGTCAGCGCGGATAAGCCGCACGATCTCCTGTTGTTCTTTCTGCAAAGCAAGCAGCTGCTGCTGGGTGGAATCGATCCGCGCCCCGAGAGAATCGACGTGCGCCGAGACATCCCGCAGCTCCTGTACGCGCAACACGGTCATATGCGAACATCCGGTTGTCAAAGCAATCAACGTTGCGAACAATCCAAGCCTGGCCATGCGGACTCCTCCATCATGTAGGGATTATTGCACTGCCTTGAACTCGTCGCGCCGGTTCTGCTGATGGCACGATTCATCGCCGCAGCCGGCAATCGCAGGCTGTTCTTTGCCGTAGGACGTCACCTCGACCTGCGCCGGGGAAATGCCGTAATTGGCAAGATAGTCCCTGGCGGCGCGTGCCCGCCGTTCGCCCAGGCCTATGTTATATTCCGAAGAGCCGCGCTCATCACAATGGCCCTGGACCAGGATACGAAGATTGCCGTGGTCTTTGCAGAACCCGGCAATAATGCCAAGGCGCTCAATGGCATCGGCGCGCAGCGAAAAACTGTTGAAATCGAAGTACACCGGCTTGAGCTTTTCCGCGGCTTCGCGCCGGAGCTGCTCATTAAGATCAGCCTCCTGGAAGCTGATTTCCGATGAAGTATCGAATGCGCGCGGCTGCGCGACGGACGCATCGGCTTTCAGCCTGGTTGCGGGTTCGGGCAGCGGTTCGATGTTCGCCGCCTTTTTCGCGCAGCCCGCCAGCATGAGAGAAATGCCGAATGCAAAGATTCCTGCGGATGCCAATATTCTGCGTGCAACCATGGTTCCTCCTGAAAAATCGAAAGCCGGCAATCAGAAATGCGACCAGTCGGCCATTTTTGCCTGGCCGCTTTTCGTGATGCGCCGCAGATCGGTCCCATCGGCGCGTACAACGTAAATATCAATCGCACCGCCACGGCCTGACGAGAACGCGATATGCGACCCGTCGGGCGACCACGTGGGGTATTCATTGTTCCCCGGACATGAGCTTGTCTGCACCGGGTTGGCCCCATCGACGCCAATGGTCCAGATGTCGAACTTCCAGTCCGTTTGCATTTGATAAGCGACGCGGTCGCCTTTGGGCGACCAGACCGGCGAATCGGCGTACTTGCCCTCAAAGGTAAGCCGCTTTACATTGGCGCCATCGGCATCCATGATATAGATTTGCGGGCTGCCGGCCCGGTCGGAGCAGAAAGCCACCTGATAGCCGTTGGGCGACCAGCAGGGCGAGGTGTCGACGGCCTTGTTGAAGGTGATCTGCTTGAGCCCGCTTTTATCGGGTTCACATACGTAAATATCCATGTTGCCGTTGCGCGACGAGGCAAAAACGATGCGTCCGTCCACGGGCGACACCGACGGCGACGTGGTAACATAGCGGCTGTACATGAATATCTCCGATCGGCCCGTGCCGATATTGCCCTTATATAAATCAGGCTTGCCGCGCAGAAACGACGTCCAGATGATAGTTGACGAATCGGCAAATATTGGGAAGATATTAATGCCCGCCGCATTGGTGATGGCGCGCTGGTTCCCGCCGTCGTAATCCATGATCCAGAGATTTTTATTTTTTCCGTCATCGCGCACATACACTATTGTGCTGGTAAAGTAGCCCTTCTCCCCCAGCATTATCTCCACCATTTCGTTGGCAAACCGGTGGGCCATGGTGCGCAGGTGCTTGAGATCGCCCTGATACTTGCGGCCCACGATCTGTTCGCCGGCGGCCGCATCGCGCAGGAAGCAATCGAGGGCAACGGAGTTGCCGGTCACGGCATACTCGCCGTCAATCTGCACGCCTACATTATTGGCCGCGTACGCGGCGGTATCGGGCTTGTCCGTGCGCAGGACGTTGAAGCGGCCCGAAAAAGCGAGGTCGTCGCCGATGACCAGCCACGGCTGGTTCGTATCGAGGGCGGCGACGCCTTTATTGGCAAAGGGCAGGACCGCGATGGGAATGCTGTCGAATTTCGATGCGTAGAGATCGAGATTGAATTTTGCCGCAAAGGCGCCGCTGGCGATGCCGATGGACAGGAGAAGAATTGCCGTCTTTTTCATATGCTCCATTCGTTGCCGGTTGATGCCGCTACCGCCTGACGGGCCTGAAGGTGCAGGTCAGATCGAGCCGGTTTTCCGAATACCCCGGCGGCAGCTTGCCAAAGGGCGCCGCGAGCGCTACCGCCCGTATTGCCAGATTGTCAAGCGTTGAATTCCCCGACGTCTGGCGCACGGTCACGTCCGAAACACCGCCGTCGGAAAAAATAGTGAATGAAACGACCACCGCCAGATCGGGATTGTCGGCAGGCGGGTTCCAGAACCGCTCCGTTTTAAGCCGCACGTTCGTCAGGTACCAGTCATATTTAAAATTCCCCGCGACCGCGAATTGCGTGGCCGGCTGCATATCGCCAAGCAGGTCTTGCAGCTCATCCAGGTTCTCCTCGGGTTTAACTTCTTCCTTCTTTGCCGCGGCCCGCGGGTTCTTCGCCGGCACGGGTTTTGCCGGCGTTGCCGGTTTTGCCTTCGGCTTTGCTGCGGCCTCTTTTTGCGGGGCCGCCAGGGCCTGCGGAAGCCGGACCAGCTGCACCGTGGCCACCGAGGCGAATGTTTCAGGCTTGCGCAACAATTTTATCGTCAGCGGAATGGCGATGAACACGATGATATGAAAGATGATCGAGCCGATGATAAACGCGCCGAACAGATCGTCGGCAGGCCGGCGCAGCATGAAAATCGTGGTTGCCGCCCTCATGAGTCGCCGCCGCCTTTGCCCATGGGCTGGGTAAGAAAACCGAGTTTGACGGCGCCGGCGTTCTGCATTTCCGATATCACGCGCACGACCAGGCCATAGGGCACCCGGCGATCAGCGTTCAAAAAAACAGGTATCGTGGTGCGGCCTGCAAACGTCTGGCCGAACGCGCGCCTGAACTCGACCAGCGAGGTGCGGCGCTGGTCGATGTAGATTTCGTTGTGCGCGTCAATTGACACCTGGATATATTCATTGACCTCGACGTTTTTCGATTCGGTTTTGGGCAGGTCCACCTGCACGCCCTGGGTCATCATGGGCGCGGTGATCATGAATATGATCAGCACCGTCAGGATGACGTCGATCATATTGGTGATATTAAGGTCGCTCATCATCTGGCGGCGCCTCAGTTTGCGGTCAGCCATGCTGCGCCTGCTTCTGATTCCCGGTGCCGCGGCCGCCGTACAGCAACAGGAATATCTCGCGCCGAACGCGACCGCACAGATGGTCCTTGAATTCGTCCATTTCGTCTTCCGCGCGCTGCACCCGGTGCATAAGATAGTTATAAAAGAAAACCGCCGGAATGGCCACCAGAAGCGCGATGGCCGTCATGATCAGCGCTTCGGCAATGCCCGGCGCAACCACCGGCAGACTGGCCGATCCCTGCTGGCCGATTTCGTAAAACGAATCCATAATGCCCCATACCGTGCCTAATAACCCCAGAAACGGCGCGCTGGAGCTGATGATGGCCAGAAAAAATACGCCGCGGTCGAGTTTGGCGGCATGCCCCGAGATCATCGAATCGAGCCGTTCGGCCATGATGGAAAACTGGCTCTGCAGGTAAAAGCTCCACTCCTTGACGCCCGGAAGACCGGCCGCATCGTCCACGATGCGCCGGCTTTCGGCGGCCGCGGCCCGCGAAAGCGACGCCAGTGGAGATCCGGCGAACGACGTTTCGGCATTTTCGCATTCGACAATGCCGACATAGCGCTCGTATTCCTTTTTAAACGCACGGTTCTGCCGGGACGCCATCCGCAGCGACATGATGCGCTGGAACACGATGGCCCACGAAACAACCGACTCGACGGCTAAAAGGACCAGCAGTATCCGCGCCAGCAATCCGGCGCGCTCGATCATTTCAAGAACGGGAATGCCCATGGAAAGCCTTTCATAGTGCGTATGCACTTTAAATTAGTATCATCATATCCGGCGGTTCAAGAAGAACCGGAATTCAAAATCCAACCGGACGCCGGCGATCACGGTCGGACCGTCTCATGAATGGCGTCCCCCGCTCTGAGCCGGTCGCCGGCGCCTGTGACCGCGCGGCTGGCGGCGATCCACGCAGCACACGACGATAGCGCCCGGTCGCACAAAGCCTGCTGCCGGTCATGTTTCCGAAGCCGGCGCGGCGCATTCTCCAGCGGCGGAAACAGCCCGAAATTGATATTCGTGGGAGTAAATCGTTCTTCCGGCGAATGCGCAACATGGTGCAGAAGGGCGCCCAGGGCCGTGGCCAAAGGCGGGGCATCGAGCGTCATGCCTTTCAATTCCGCGAGCAAAAAGAGCGCGGCCAGGTGTCCGGTGGCGATGCTCTCGGTATAGCCTTCGTTGCCGCAGAGCTGTCCGGCCAGGCGCACCCGGGGCATGGCGACAAACGAAAGCCGCGAATCGAGCAGCCGCGGCGAATCAAGATAGGTGTTCCGGTGGATGCTGCCGAAACGGAGGAATTCGGCCTGCGAGAGTGCGGGGATCATGCGAAAAACCCTTTTCTGTTCGGGAATCGTAAGCCGTGTCTGAAACCCCACCAGGTTGAAGCTGCCGCCGGCCGCGTTTTCGCGCCGTAATTGACACACCGCAAACGGCCGTCTTCCGGTTCCCGGATCGGTGATACCCACTGGACGCAGCGGCCCGAAAGCCAGGGCCATTTCACCGCGCCGCGCGATCTCTTCCACGGGCAGGCACGCCTCAAAGAAGCGCAGGGACTCGAATTCGCGCGCGGGCGTTTTTTCGGCCGAGCAGAGGGCCGCCACAAACGCGCGATATTCCTCCTGCAAAAACGGGCAGTTCAGATAGTCGCCGCCGGCGTTGACGCCATCCTCCCAGCGCGATCCGAAAAACGCACGCGACCGGTCGATTGAATCGGCCGCGACAATGGGCGCGATGGCATCATAGAAGAACAGGCGCTCCATCGAAAACGCCGAAGAAAGCCACTGCGCCAGGCCGTCGCTGGTAAGCGGGCCGGTCGCGATGATGCACGGGCGGCCGTCCTCGGGCGGCCGGATGATCTCCTGCCGGAGCAGTGTTATGCCCGGTTCCCCCATGATCCGGTTCAGCACGGCCTGCGAAAAACGTTCCCGGTCCACCGCCAGGGCCGACCCCGCCGGCACGGCGGCGGCGCGCGCGGCCGCAAGAAGCGGGCTGTCAAGCAGCGCAAGCTCGTGCTTGAGCAGGCCGTGCGCGCCCGGGAGTTCGCACGATTTAAATGAATTGCTGCAGACCAGCTCCGCGGGAAGGCCGGTGCGGTGCGCCGGCGTCATGGTGTCCGGCCGCATCTCATACAGCCGAACCGGCACGCCGCGCCGGGCGAGCACCAGGGCGGCCTCGCTGCCGGCCAATCCGGCGCCGATAACATGCACGTGCGCGGTATTCATGCGGGATGTGCGCGTTCGCGCCGCAGGGACGCGCCGGCGCTCCGGGCCTATTCCGCCTCGTCCGGCGCCGGAGGGGTCACCACGAATTCAGCTTTACAACTCGGGCACTTATTATACGTGCCCTTGCGCTTGGTCTCCCGCTGGGTCAGGATGACAAAGCCGCATTTGGGGCACTTCTCATTAATGGGACGGTCCCACGTGGCAAACGTGCACGCCGGATACTTGTTGCATCCGAAAAAGGTCTTGCCTCGGCGCGTGCGCCGCTCGATGAGCATGCCGCCGCATGTCTTGGGGCAGGCCACGCCCGTGGTGAGTGATTTGGTGTTCTTGCATTCCGGATACCGGGAGCATCCCAGAAAACGGCTGCCTTTCATCTCGAGGATCACCATGGGCGCGCCGCATTTGTCGCACACCTCGTTTGACTTCTGCGCCGCGGCCTTTTCGATGGGCTCGGTATAGCGGCATGCCGGAAAACCCTGACAGGCCAGGAATTTTCCGTTGCGGCTCCACTTGACAACCAGCTGGAATTTATTGCAGGTGGGACACGTGCGCCCCGTCGTTTCCTGGTTCTGGGCGCGCAGCGCCTGGATATGCCCCTTGGCGATTTCGAGCTGTTTCTGGAACGGATCATAAAAGTTGCGCAGGGTGTCCACCCAATCGACCTCACCGAGTTCCACTTTGTCCAGCGATCCTTCCATGGAAGCGGTAAAGCCGACGTCGAATATCGCCGGAAACTCCTTTACCAGGATGTTTTTGACCATGACGCCCACCTCGGTTGGGGCGAAACGCTTGTTCTCCGCGGTCACGTATTTCCGGTTTTTCAGCGTATCGATGATCTGCGCGTAGGTCGACGGCCGGCCGATGCCCTTGTCTTCGAGTTCGCGCACCAGCGACGCCTCGGAATAGCGGGGCGGCGGCTGCGTGAAATGCTGCTTGTTCAGCAGCTCCTCCAGCTGCACCGTCATTGCGGGCCGCAGATCGGGCAGCTTGTCGTTTTCATCTTCGGCATTGTCGCCCTTGTCGTCGGTGCTTTCGTCGTACAACACCAGAAACCCGTCGAATTTCATGATGGAACCGTTGGCCCGGAAGATACAGTTGTCGGCTTCGACGTCCACGCGCGTCATATCGAACAGCGCATTGGCCATTTGCGACGCCAGGAATCGTTTCCATATCAGGTCGTACAGACGGTACTGGTCCTTGGAGAGGTGCTTTTTTACCTTGTCGGGAGAGAAATTGCCCTGCAGCTGGGCGGGCCGGATGGCTTCGTGGGCGTCCTGCGCGTTCTTGCTTTTTGCGTAAATGCGCGGCTGTTCGGGCAGGTGCCGCCCGTCGTACAGTTCGGTCACCACCTGGCGTGCGGCGACCAGCGCTTCGTCGGCGATGCGCGTGGAGTCGGTACGCATATAGGTGATAAGCCCGGTGCTGCCCAGATCGCCCAGCTCAAGACCTTCGTACAGCTGCTGCGCGATCATCATGGTTTTGGCAGCGGAAAAACCCAGCTTGCGCGCCGCGTCCTGCTGCAGCGTGCTGGTGATGAATGGAGGATACGGCTTTCGCTCTTTTTCGGTGCGTTGAACCTCTTTGACAACGAACGGCCTGCTTTTCAGCCGCTCGATGATGTCCTTGGACGCCTGCTCATTCGGCACGACCGCTTTGGCGCCGTCAATCAGGTGCAGCTTGGCATGAAAGCCCATGGTGGTGTATTTCAGGCGCGCCTGGATCGACCAGTATTCCTCCTGCCTGAAGGCCTTGATTTCATCTTCGCGTTCGCAGATGAGACGCAATGCCACGGACTGGACGCGGCCGGCGCTCAGCCCGCGGAACACCGTGCGCCACAGATACGGGGAAATCTGATACCCGACGATGCGGTCTAAAATGCGGCGCGCCTGCTGGGCGTTCACTTTGTTCATGTCGATCTGATCGGGCTTTTCAAATGCGCCCAGCACGGCCTTTTTGGTGATTTCGTTCAGGAAAACGCGCTTGACGTTGCTATTGACTTTAGCGATAGACTGCGCCACATGCCAGGCAATGGCCTCTCCTTCGCGGTCCGGATCGGGCGCCAGGTAGATCATGTCGGCCTTGGCGGCCTCGTCCTTCAGCATCTTCAGTATCCGGCGCTTGCCCTTGGAAACGGTATATTTGGGCTTGAAATCGTGGGCGATATCGACACCGAGCTCTTTTTCAGGGAGATCGATGATATGGCCCATGGTCGCCTTGACGCTATATTCCGGGCCCAGGTATTTGGAGATGGTCCGGCACTTGGCCGGCGATTCAACGACTACCAGGTTCTTTCCCATGTCGGATGTATCCTCTCGTTCCAATTCAGTTTACGTATCCGCAAAATGCGCTATCCATATATACGTTTCAGATATGCATGAATTGCCGTATCATAATCGGCGGTATGCGCGAATGCCTTGACGGCAAGATATTTGCGCGTTTCCAGCGACACGCCGCCGCTTTTCCGCAGCTCTCCGGCAACGCGGCCGTAATCGGCACTGTCGACGACCACCGTGACGAAAGCGTGATTTTTCGCCGAGCTCCGGATCATGGCCGGCCCGCCGATATCGATGTTTTCAATGGCCTCCTCGATCGACACGCCTTCGCGGGCCACGGTTTTCTTAAACGGATACAGATTGACCGCAACCAGGTCTATCGGCTCAATCCCGTTCTTCTTCATCTGTTCCAGATGCGCAGGATTCGTGCGCACCGACAAAATACCTCCATGCACTCTGGGATGCAGGGTTTTAACCCGGCCATCCATGATTTCCGGAAACCCGGTATACGAATCAACCGTGCGCACAGCCACGCCTTTTTCCATAAAAAGCCTGGCGGTCCCGCCCGTCGACAGGATCTCGATTCCCAGAGACACCAGGGCCTGCGCGAACTCAACGACGCCGGCCTTGTCCGATACGCTGACCAACGCGCGCTTCACCGGCAAAGGATCCATATTATTGTACTACCTCCATATTTATTTCAACAACAATCCGGATGCCTGATTTTCTGAAAAGACCAGAAAAAATGGTTGATTGCATGGCCTGATGCAAAATTCACGATAAATCCGGCTTCGTACGCAACGTATTTTATGAACATAATGAGAGGCCATAACCCATTGAAAAACCGCCTTTGCGCCCTTGTATGCGCCGCATTCTGCGCATGCCTTTTCGCGCCCGTGTTCGCGGCTGGTCCCGTCCATGCGCAGGTATCGGCCGCATCATCTCAATCCGACAGCCTGGTGCGAACACCGCCGGTCGACACCCTTGCCACGGACAGCATTGCCGCAAAAGGGAAAAAGAAAAGCGACCTTCAGGACACCGTCATCTACCGGGCCGATGTGATCGACTACGACATGAAAAACAAGCTCCTCTATCTGTTCGGCAGGGCGGTCATTGAATATCAGAATATCGTCCTGACCGCCGATTCAATCACCTACTCAATCGACAACAACCGGTTTTTTGCGTATGGAAAGCCCCAGCTGGTGGAAGGGTCCGATACCACCGTTGGCGAAACCATGACCTACAATATCAAAACCCGGCGCGGGAGCGTGGTCCATGCGTCCACGCACATGCAGGACGCCAGCTTCAACGCGCACACGATCGTCAAGGCGGCCGACAACACGTTCTACTCCGACAACGGCGACTATACGACCTGCGAAAACATCGACGACCCGCATTATTATTTTTACGCCCGCGACGTCAAGGTATTGCCGAACGACAAAATCATCGCGCGTCCGGCGGTGTTCAACATCGCCGAAGTCCCCGTGGGCGCGCTCCCCTATTTCATCCTGCCCCTGCAGCGCAACCGGTCCAGCGGCATCCTGACGCCGGCGTTCGGCGGCAATCCCGCCAGCGGCGGGTATCTTGACAACGTCGGATACTACTGGGCCATCAATGACTATGTCGACGCCACCGTGTCCGGCAGAATCCGGGAATTCCAGGATTATCTGGTGGCCGCGTCCAGCCGTTACAACCTGCGCTATGTATTAAGCGGCGACCTGAGCGCGCGCTATTCCCTGGCCGGCGATTACGGCCGTCAATCGCAGCAGTGGGCGCTTAATTATCGCCACGACCAGAACCTGACACCCGACGGGCTTTTCCGGCTTTCGGGCGGCGGCAGCCTGGTGAGCAACCGGAATTTTTACAGCCTGCATTCCGAAAGTACGGCGGAAAAATTGCAGCAGATGACCGATGCCAACCTGACGCTGAACAAGACCTTTCCCTCAATCAACGCCGGAACGAGCGCGACCTGGCAGCGCCATGAAAACCTTACCTCCGGCTCGGTTTCCGAGGATATTCCGTCGATATCGTTCGGTTTGCCATCGCGGCCGCTTATCCCGGAAAAGCCGCGCCAAGCGGGCGCACCGCAACCGCCGGTTCCGGAGGAACCGGCGTGGTACCATAAAATCTATTATTCCTACAATCTGCGCGGCATCAGAAGACATATCAAGCAGCCCCTGGCAATCGTGGAGCCGGAGTACACGCACGCCGGCGCCGAACAATCGGCCGGTCTTTCCTACAATTACAAACTGCTTAAATGGTTTGATATCAGCCCGCATGTAAACGGACGCATGTATGCGCTGGACGCCTACAAGGACACCGTGCCGGACGATACGGCATATCGCTATGACACCCTCTACGACACGGTGAACGCCGTCTATCTGACGCAAACGCAGCGCGCCGACACCCAGATTGTCGACACGATATTCTATACCGACAGCCTCGGGTTTACCGATACCAGCTTCCGGGTTGTTTCTAAAGTCAACAAAGACTCCGCCACGGTGTTCAATCCGACCAATGAATGGAACTACGGCGCCATCTGGGACGCCGGCGTTTCCCTGTCCACGCGGCTCTACGGCCTGTTTCCCATCCGCTTCCTGAATTTCGCGGGAATGCGGCACACCCTGTCCCCATCGGTCAACTTCTCGTATACCCCCAAATCCACGGCGCCGGGACGGCGCTACTACGACATCGGCGTATCGCCGTACACGGCCCGCAAACAGAGCCGGACGGTCAATTTCGGACTGGGCAACAGCTTTGAAGGAAAAACGCTCGATAAGCCGGCCGGCGAAAAGGGCAAGCCCACGGAGAATAAATTTCATATGTTAAGTCTGGATTTCGGCGCCTCGTATGATTTCGACGATCTCAACAACGACGGCCGCAAATGGAGCGACCTGAGCGCCTCCGCCAGCACCTCCAACAGGCTGATCGGCATTTCCGTGGGTTCCGTCTGGTGGCTTTACAACACCAGAAGCGAACTCACCGCGCCGATATTGCGCTCCTACAACGTCGGCTTCAATCCGCAGATCAACTTTTCCGCCGGCGGAACACTGTGGAGCGGCGACCTGGGCGATCTGCAGGCAAACGTGTGGACCGGCGGCGATCCGCGCCGGCAGCCGCAGGCCCTGCCCGGCGCGCAGCAGACCTGGACCGCCTCTCTGCGGCCTTCCTACGGCTTTTCGGGCAGCCGTTCCGCTCCGGGTGAACCATTCGTGACCCAGAAGAACTACAGCCTTTCCGCATCCGCGGGCGTCAATTTTACCAAAATCTGGTCCGCATCCTGGGACAGCTACTATAATTTCATCA
>Ga0315289_10010065_pt1 | contig 13568 bp, 18 predicted proteins | sample YL17G11_40_MG_FD_203452 | JGI IMG/M metagenome (GOLD analysis project Ga0315289, IMG submission 203452) | Sediment microbial communities from Yellowstone Lake, YNP, Wyoming, USA - YL17G11_40 | ecosystem: Environmental > Aquatic > Freshwater > Lake > Sediment | place: USA: Wyoming | collected...
GCAACGAGTGCTGGAGTTTCATGGATAGGGATGGCAAACCCGCCCCGCTAGCCCGATCCCTCATCCCATTCAGAGGGGGGCAGGCCGCCACACTCGGCGACTTTTCGCGGGGCGGGAGAAAGCCTTATGGCTTTTTGCCAATCGAAGAGCAGAGGCACTTGCCAGCATCTGCTCACCCACATGTTAGCACAACTAGACGTTGATGTCAATAGATTCTCAGCCGAAGAGGGACCATTTTCGTGGGGTGTGGTACCCGCGCGTGTTCGACCGGCGGGCGTACCCGGCATGGGTCGAGGCGGGGAGGCCGACGGCGGTCGAGACGGCGCGTGAGATCGCCCGCCAGGCGCTCGCCACGCATACGCCCAGCCCGCTGCCTTCCGCCACGTTGGACACGTTGAGGGGGATCGTCGCGCAGGCGGACGCGCGCGCCGGCCTGCCGCGGCAGGACAGTCAGTCCGACCACAGGATTGGCGCGACAAATCGGGGTTGACTTTTCCGAGAGACGTGGTACAATTATGTATGCACGAACGAAAAGATACGCCTCATTGATGACGTGAGCGTGGGGCACCGGCCAAGGCAACGCAGACGCTCCAGGAGATAAACATCGCAGGGCCACGTAACCCGCTCACCCGCTGTGAGGTGTGGCGGGTGTTTTGTAATGACAATGCTGTTTTGACTTCAACACGGGTTTATCTTGCACGGTAATTTATCAAGACTGCCATGATTCCATGGGGCGATGGTGTAATGGAAATACACTCACGTTGTGAGAGTCTGTAATTGACCCCAAAAACTAGACCACATGTAAGGTGAAGAAATCAGCATATAATACCAAGCATGGAGGTCATCAAATGTCACAAAGAAAGCGGCGTAGCGCCCAGTTCAAGTTCAAAGTGGCCCTGGAAGCAGCCAAAGAGGCCGAAACGCTCAACCAGTTGTCGTGCATCCCAGTCAGATCAGTGAATGGAAGCACCACCTGCTCGACGAGGGTCCCAGTCTATTCGGCGTCACGACACCACGGCAGCAGCAAGAGCAGGAAGCGCTCTGTTTTACCTATTTTCGCCGTTTCGTGGTCTAGTGAATGGGGTCAACCTCATGCGAGGCTACATCTCGTTTATGATCGAGCTTGAGATGATGAATGAGCATGATGAAAACTGCTTCTTTTGCCAAGCGAATCGCCAATCAATTGCTCTGACTCCATCTCCTCAAATCTGGGAGACAGCACATTGGCGAGTTGAACACGCCCGAAACACGTCAATACTGGGATGGGTCATTGTGATTTTGAAGCGTCATTGCAATGCCCTGCATATGCTTAGGGCTGAGGAGTGGTTGTCCCTTGCTGAGTTACTGCCGAAGCTATGCCAAGCTATACATACTCTCTTGGGGACAAGAACGGAATACATTTTGCAGCTTGGTGAAGGACAGGGGTATAATCACATTCATTTTCATGTAGTTGCGCGGCTACCTAACTTGCCTAGTTCATTGACAGGACGCAATATACTCAATGCATTCGGTCCAAATACTAGACACAAAGTTTCGTCTGCACTGATGGCCGCTTTCTCAATTGAGCTTAGAGGAGTTTTAAGCGCAGAGTCTAGTGAGGAGTGATAAGGCAATGGATGTGGGAATTGTCGGTGACACGCATGGTTTTTTGAATGCTTGGAGGACGGCGTATGAGGCTTATTTATCTAAGACCGATTTAATTCTGCATGTTGGAGATATCCTGTACTGTAGTCCCGGCTTCAATCCATTAACTGATGAGTTCAAACCAGGTGAATTAGCTGATGCAATTAATACCTCAGACATACCTATCATCTTCTGCAGGGGAGATAACGATTCAGAGGTTGACCAGAAAAAACTGAAGTATCCTATTCTCTCAGATTTTGTCTATCTATATCTTGACGGGTTACACATTATAATGCATCATGGAGAAAAACCTGGCAAGGACTGGCTGTTTAAGAGTAGACTGACACCAGATGAAATGGAGCAGTATGCCCGGAAGATGAAAGCGGACATCTTTATCATGGGCAGGACTCATATTCCCGTTGTACAGGATCGGGGGGGGATTTATTATCTTAACCCTGGTAGCCCCGTCCCCACAGTACATGATAACAATCGACCTTCTATTGCGGTCTTGCGCACAGGCTCTTTGTTGGTTGAAGTTTGGTCCATGATCAACATAGGGGAACTGCTTTTTTCAAGGCAGATCAGCTTAGACAAGCAAAGGAGGCGATTAATGGTTAATCGAGGCTGTGTTCATCCCAGTCATCCCAGGTAGAAAGAAGTGCTCAATGAGGCGTTTTGCGATGGCTTATACCGCGATTTTGCTGCGGTGTATGTTTGTCAACAGGAATGCCATTGTGGCGTTGAAGACAGATATGCTTGTCAAGCGAGGGAAGGATGAAGCAAGTCTTTGTTAACCCTCTCAGAAGTGTGTTGGGTGTGAAAGCATACGATAACTACTTCTCCTATCGAGATCACCGCGGCGTGCTAAATGTTTGGTTTCAACCGCCTCTTGAACTACTAGAGAGTATGTTCAATCCTGTTATGAGTTTGCAGATTCAGCAGGCTACGATAGTGCCTGGTGCAGCACGAGGACATCACTACCACCCATATGAAAAAGCAGTAGATTGCTTCCATCTTGAAGCTGGTAAGATAGCCTTGGGATTCGAAAGTATAAATGGCGAGATTCAAGAGCTTTATAGTTTTGCACCTGGCACAGTTGTGTTCTTCCCTCCCTTTGTTGCTCATACTGCTTGGAATGTAGGTGATACCTTACTCCAATTCACAACATTCAAGACGTGGAACTATGCTATTGATCCCTGTGTTGTCAAGTATCAAATTGAAGTATCATCAGAGTACTTATCTGAATTGAAAGAATCAACTTTCGAGATGCCATCTACTGGCATGTTTGGTTTTGACACTGTAAGTCCCGTACCCAAGCAGGGGGAAAGTGCATGTTACCTGCATTATTGATAGGGCGTGGAGGCAGTCAGCGACTGCCTATGAAAAACGTCCTACCAGTTTTGGGGCGACCTCTGATGGTGTATCCATTGCTGGCTGCATGCAGCTCCGAATACATTGATTGCATATACCTAAGTACGGATTCGCAACAGATACGGAGAATCGGCCAACTATACGGGGCAACGATTCTAGAGCGTCCGCCAGAGTTAGCGACTCACAGTGCGTCGGTCGAAGATGTCATAATGCATGGTTATCAAAAGATTATGGAACAGACCCACTCAATAGAGATATTTGTCTTGTTGTTTTGCAATGCAGCAACACTGACATCAGAATTGCTGGATCGAGGTATTGAATACTTAAGAAGCGACCCATCGCTTGATAGTGTTGTGACGGTGTCTATGTACAATCGATATAGCCCACATAGGGCAATGAAACTCGAGCCCAATGGGTTGTTGAGTCCTTATATGGACTTACCCTCCGTGTTGCATAATGATGACTGCTATTTTTGCAATGGTTCACTTTGGATATTCAGACCAAGATGCCTTGAGAACAAGCCCAAGAAATTTCCATTTCCGTGGGTAGGAGAGAGGGTACGGCCAATGGTACAAGAAGCTATTGGTGATATCAATTATGACTATGAAATCGCCTTGGCCGAATATTGGCTAAGAAAACAGGGCTTCACAGAGACGACATCGCCATACGTTGTTGAATAAAGCCCAGTTTGATACACGGTATTGATCTCCGATTGCTTCTTTGATGAGAAACGGTTGGTGGTAATGCCCACAGAACTCTGGGCGAACTCCCAAGATCCCACAGTGAGGAGGAAAAAATGACAAAGGAAAATCGTTTCAAGAAACTCTGGAAGAGAATATCTCGATTCGTATCTGTTCTTGATCAAACAGCCCGCACTTTATCGGCTTTGGTCTCAATCGTTACATTTTTGGGTTTGGGATCTGTGGTAATCGGATACCTTCAAAATATGCCTACTCTTCTGATCTTCGGGGGGCTTATTCTAGTCCTATCAATTCCAATATTCATCACTCTCTATACCCTCGTCCTTGAAGCTAAGGAAAGGCCTCAGACAAATGGATCGCCACCACTTGATGCTTCTGTTTACCCTCCCCCTACTATAGCCAATGTTGTGGTCTTGCTCAAGGACATAGTCTACGAATATGAGTCAGATCGTCAGACTATGCGCCAACGCAAGCGTTTTCGAGTACGAGCATTGCAGGATGGCGTCACCTCATTTCCCGATAGGTATCGGTGGACTGGTCAGGGCAAGTGCATTGTTGAATCCTGCACCCCAGGATTTAAGATAGTCAATGAACGAAAGGAAGAGTTCTGGGACTATTTTGACGTACAGTTTCCCCATCCGCTTCACAAAGATGAAGAAGTGGAATTCACGATTGAGTGGAAGTTGTTTGATGAGAACAAAAGCGCGGTACCCTTTCTCTCGACAATGATTGATTTTGACACTGAACATTTATCAATGCAGGTCATACTACCCCCAGAGTTGGCACCGAGACGCGCCTACTTCTACGACTTTGCAGACTACATCGACACCCTCCCTATCGAGGCGCAAGAGGTCGAATGGGATTCTATGACTCACTCGATAAGGCGCGAGGTTTACCGACCCAAGAGATATCACAAGTATCTGATTCGGTGGTACTGGGGATGACAACATGGTTAGCAATCCGAGGAAAACGTTTCTTATAGGTGCGGATATAGCCCATCTCATAACTTGGTTTGGTGATCCCGTGCTGCGGTCGAAATGTTCAGCAATTCCAGTTGACGAGATTGATCACCCTGAGATAATGGAACTATCAGCAACGCTAACGAGCACACTGCAACAGATTAGACAGCAAGTCGGGATAGGGAGAGGTCTAGCTGCTCCTCAGATAGGTGTTCTAAAGAGGATGTTTGTGGTTTTCCACGACGACCAGTACCAAGTCCTAATCAATCCTAGGGTCACTTGGTCATCCGAAGAACAAGGCTTGTACATCGAAATGTGTCTGAGTGGATACCCCCTAGCTGCTGAGAAGATTAGACCGTGGAGTGTGGAGATCGAATACTACAATATACACGGCACTGTCCAAAGACTATCTCCTGATCCCATGCTATCCCGAATTATCCAACATGAGTTGGATCACCTTGATGGAGTCCTATTCATTGATGACGTAAAACCACATACTATGAGAATCGTTTCTGATCTTGACAACTTTATGGTTGAGACCAAACTAGTCCGCGTACACCATATGTAGCACACTGACAATAGTCTAGGAGGTAAAGATGTCTCGTCTACCGATAGTTATGCTCAATGAAGGCATTCTGCGGTTAGAAGATGTAGCTCTCAGAAGCAAGTGTAAGGCTGTTGATGTAGAGGATCCGGAGGAGTTGGCATTGGTACAGGGTCTCATACGCGAGATGTTCAGAACAATGTATGCTGACCCTGGGGGCGGAGTTGCTCTAGCGGCTCCCCAGGTAGGAGTTCTCCTTCAAGTGGTTGTTATTGACTACCAAGATAGAGATACAAGCGAACAACATCTGATGGCTTTGATTAACCCAAAGATTGTCAGACGTGCGGATGAATCGGACGAAGCCAAAGAGATATGTCTAAGCGTTCCAAACTTCTCCGGCAAGGTGGCACGCTCTACCAGCGTAGAGGTGGAAGCCTACGATCAACATGGTCAGTCAATAAGTTTCACGGCTGAAGGGTTTCTGGCAAGGGTGGTGCAGCATGAGTTAGATCATTTGAATGGTGTTCTCTATATCGATAGAGTGGATGGAGAATTGAACAAAGTGCCCGACTTCCCGGAGCGGCGAATTGAGCCCACTCTAAGAAAGCTAAAACTATCCGACAAGAGTTGACAGTAGTAGAGAAAGCTCTTGCTAGAGTGAAGTAGGCAAGTCAAAGGCCACCTAACAAACTTGGAGACCTTCGACTTCCAGTTCAACCCCACCATCAATCGCCAGCACATCCTGGCGTTGGCGGCGGGCGACTACGTACGCGAGCATCGCAACGTCCTCGTCTGTGGACCGACGGGCGTAGGGAAGTTCCACCTCGTCCAGGCCCTGGGGCAAGAAGTGTGTCGCCAGGGCTTCCACGTTCTGTTCACCAACACTCACAAGATGCTGCAACACCTCAACGGTGGGCGCGCAGATGGGTCGTGGGAGCGGCGCCTGAACGTCTACCTGCGTCCCAATTTGCTCATCCTGGACGACTTCGGCCTCAAGCCCTCTGTGCTAATATGGGTATTGACTGTTGCGGAAAACAGCAATATAATACGTGCCAGCAGCTTTTCTCATTCATAGCAATCCTGGGGTGCTGACGTACACAACAGAGGATACAAGAATGCTAGAACTGGTCATTGGTGTTAAGGCTAAATCGACGATTCACAATCTGATTTCGGAACTCAGGAGCCTAGACTTGGAAGGAACCCTATACATCGGTTATCCTATCCTGGCCACTCCTGACGAAACGACTTTCATAGATGCTATGCTGGTCAGCGATCAGTATGGCGCTGTAGTCTTTGATCTTGAGCAGAATGATCCCAAGAGTGAGGGTTTCTGGGATGCTCTTGCAGCACGACAAGATAGCATATATTCTGCTGTCTACCAGAAGTTGTTCATGCACGAGGAACTACGTGAGCGCAGAAAGCTGGCGGTAGAAATCAGCATCGTCACCTTTTTACCGTATGATGCCACGCCACCACCTGCCAAACAGGATATTTTGGTTGCTGGCCCACAAGCCCTTGCGGACCTCCTTGCATCGCTCCCCGCAATAGACCGGAAGTACATAAGGCCACTGAACGCTGCTGTTCAGAGGGTGACGATGATCAAACCAAGGAAGAGGCGTTCATCGGTGAAGAGGGATGACTCTCGTGGAGCGGCCCTGAAAAGAATAGAGAGGGAGATTGCGAATCTCGATCGGTGGCAAAACCATGCAGCCATAGAGACTCCCGAAGGGGCTCAACGTATCAGAGGCCTGGCCGGTTCCGGCAAGACTGTAGTTCTAGCCTTAAAGGCGGCGTACTTGCATGTGCAAAACCCTGAATGGCGAATTGCGATTACTTTTCACACCCGCTCACTATACCAGCAGTTTGAGGATTTGGTCAGAAGATTTACCTTTGAGCACACTATGGACGAACCAGACCTGAGCAGGCTTAGAATTCTTCATGCCTGGGGATCGGCTTCAAGAGAAGGGATGTACTTCGAAATTGCTTCAAGGTGTGGCGTTGAGCCAAGAGATTTCGGATATGCTAGGCAAAGGTATGGATGGCAAGGGGCTTTTGCGGGGGTATGCCAAGAGTTGTCAGAAGCCATTGAGAGGCGCGACATTGATCCCATCTATGACATTGTGCTAATTGACGAGGCCCAGGATTTCCCCGGGCCCTTCTTCCGCTTGGTTCATCGAGCTGTGGCTGCCCCGAAACGTATAGTTTGGGCCTATGACGAACTGCAGAACCTTGGCGACTTCAGAATGACCCCGCCCGAAGAGTTGTTCGGGGTTGATAGTCAGAACAGGCCACTGGTTACCCTTCACAACAGGGAGGGGCAAGCACGACAGGATATAATCCTGCCCGTCTGCTACCGAAACACGCCTTGGGCACTAGCAACTGCCCATGCTCTTGGATTCGGCATATACAGGGATAAGGGCATTGTGCAGTACTTTGACGAGCCCCAATTGTGGTACAAGATGGGCTACGAGGTAATAGGTGGAGAGAATGCACCAGGGAAACAGGTGACATTGGCGCGAAGAAGCGATGCGGCTCCTGCGTTCTTTGAGGAATTATTGGATCCATCTGACACAGTTATGTGCCAGGTGTTCGAGGATCGGGGTGAACAGGCTGCCTGGGTTGCCGACAGCATCAAGGATAATCTCACGAAAGATGAGCTGGAATTTAGCGATGTACTGATAATTTTGCCGGATGCTTACTCAGCACAGAGCGAAGCTAAGGTGATAATAGACGCGCTTCGCCAAAGGGGATTGGATGCTCATCTTGCCGGTGTAACGAGCAGCAAGGATGAGTTGTTCTTGGATGACTCAATTGCTATAGCCCATATTCATAGAGCCAAGGGCAACGAAGCACCAATGGTCTACGTACTCAACAGCCAGTACTGTTTTGAGGGACCTGAACTGCACAAAAGGAGAAACATCCTGTTCACAGCGATAACCCGCTCGAGAGCGTGGGTTCGTATTTGTGGTTACGGAGCAGCAATGCAGGACTTGAAGACCGAGATTGATAAGGTCGTGAACGGGGATTTCAGGCTGGAGTTCTGTGTTCCAACACAGGCTGAGCTTGACCAGATTCGACAGATTCATCGCGATATGACAAAGGAAGAGCAAGAAGAAATCAGAAGAATGGAAGCGACATTCGCCAAGTATGTGGCAAGTGTTGAGAGTGGGGATTTGGGAGAGGACGTTCTACCAAGAGAACTGCGCGATAGACTTCGCGAGATACTTGAAGAAAATGACGCCCGATCACATCAGGACCGAAATCGACAGACTAATAGCTGAGCTACTCAGCACTGGGTTAGCTATGGATTCTAACCCCTCAACAGTTGCGTCACCCGAGCGGAACCTGAGAATCGCAACTTGGGTGAGGTATAGACCGACAACTGAGCTGGCTTTCACAACTGTCGAGGAATACCGATGGTTTGTTGAAAACAGGCAATATAACCTGATTCTATTCGACGGCTCTCTCCTGCAGATCACCTACAAGTTCAGAAGACGGGAACTGGTCGAACATCGCTTGTGTTACTACCCATGCCCATTTCATCTCGACCGAGAAGAATGGGAGATGTACCAGGAGATGGGGCTAGGGCTGCTAGACCTGCTTGAGGATTTCAGCCTTGAGGAGTTTCAGGGCCATCTGCGACTACGTTCTCCAATCCGTTTTGACTTTGATTTGCAGAGAGCGGGTGAAAATCATCCGGCATCGCATCTACATCTAGGGCAGCAACACTGTCGCATCCCCGTGTTCGCACCTTTGAGCATTGGCCACTTCATTCGGTTTGTGTTCGGAAATTTCTACCCAGATCAATGGGCAGACTTCCTGCATAAGTGGCCTTGTGAGCGATTGGGCAGAACCATTACAGCTGGTCAAGGGAGACGTCTTCACTTGAACTGCACTTAGCGCCTCAGCAGGGCAGGCTAAAACATTGCTCGTGCGACACGGAGTTGCCTGTGTAGCTGTCGTGCGACCCATTCGCTCGATTGCGACACGAAGTCGCGCTCAAATCTGTTACGGCTGATAACAATCAGGACGTAACCCAATGTTCTGCCATTGGTACCCTACCAAGACGTGCGACGGGAGCAATGCGGTGGTACGAAGCTCTTGGGACAATGTAGCCTCACCCCGACAAGGGTGGTCATCCAACCGTGAGGGGCGATGACGACTGCGAGCACCAAGGCGGTCGGGAGCTAGAGTGGATGGTATGGTTAACACACGTGAACCGCTGAGAAACGTCGTTAACGGAAACAAGCCAAAGGTGCTGACTAGCCGCAAAAGGGCAAATAGGCTTGGGCCAAAAGGCAAGTGGCCAGGTGTAAGAGGTTCGAGTTCTCTTACCGCAGATGACGCGCCACCGGCGAATAGGCGGAACCTAACCCATGCGATGGTTTGAGCGTGGAACGTGGTAAACCCGTACTTCTCCCGTCAGGGAAAGCGACCCGTAAGGGAAGCCGATGGGGGTGCGGGCAGAGGAAGATGGAAAAAGAAGGCCATCTTGTAATGAGATGGATAGGGGTTGAGTTCACACGAACAAGATCACCCCACGCGAAAGCGGGCAGACTTCCATCATGGTCTTTCTTTACGAGAGAACTTGGTAAACCGATCAAGGAGACAATGCAGATGACGGCAGATACACCTGCTGGTGCGGTCGTCCACCGAGAGGTAGACTGGTGCGCCATTGATTGGCGAGCAGTCCACTGCGAAGTGCGTCGGCTCCAGGCGCGTATCGTAAAGGCAATGCAGGAAGTTGGACGTTGCAAAGCCGCGTCTTGAGAGAGGCGTTTGAAAGGCTTGAGCTGCATAAAGCGAAAGTTTTACGTGCAGTTCTTAGGGGGCGGGGAGGCAGTAATGCCTCCCTGCTACCCGGCAACGAGAGTTTGCTGCGGAACGATAGGGGATGAGCGGGGGAGTTCGTCGTTTCAGGGTGCCAAGCTGCTCTGGGTTGGTAGGCTCCCATGAGACATGAGCCGGTCATCTTGACAGAGAACGGCCTCGGCCCACAAAGGCCGGGGGCTTCCGGGATGGTACATTCTGGCCGCACATTGCTGGTACATTTTGGGTGAAAACACCTGGCACAATTTGGGTGATCAGACCTGGTACATTTTAACCCGACTAATGACACCGCCGTGAGAAAGCCCTGCCCTCCGACAAAAGACCCCGCCAGAAGGTAGAGAGTGGACCATAGTGCTTGTGAGAGCGCTGCCCAACACGCACTGCACCCGACCACATCTATTGGCGCTCGTGTATCGGCGGTCGCATGCGCTTGCTGTAGTGAGTGTTCTTTCCCGCACTCGGCGCGGCGGGTGATGCGCGAGCCGTTGGGGCTGCGCGCCGCTTGATCCCAAGTGGATAGCTCTGCAGGTTGTTGTTCATTGAAGGGAGCGGTCTGAAGTGAATGATGCTGGTAAACCGATCGACTCAACACGCGGAGAAACAGCACTTGAAATTGCTGCTATTGCCCTAGAAGCTGTGCCTTATGTTGGCGGAGTTCTGTCGAGCACAGCCAGTTATTTCTTGGAAATACGCAAGAACCGGCGGTTGAACGAGTTCCTAACTGACCTCGCTGAAGACCTGCAATCCGTGAAAGACCGGATAAACAGACATCTCGCTGAGAGCGAGGGGTTTCAGGACTTGACAGAGGATATTCTGAGTAAGGCTGCAGAAACCAGGCAACCTGAAAAGCTTGATGCCCTTCGAGCGATATTCTTGAACACGGTCCTGTCTGATCTGCCTGACTTTGGTGAGGCAGCAGAGATAGCCGATCTGGTCTACAACTGGCAGCCCAGGCACATCATTCTGCTCAAGATTCTCGACAATCCATTGGCCGCTGATGAGCAGATGGGGAATGTTGTTGGCCCTGGAGGAGGACTTGTAACTAGCATCGGTCAGATTCTTGAGAAGCTCCTGCCCGAATGGGACGAAGATCAGATTGATCGAACGTGGCAGGAGCTTTACGACAAGCAAATTCACCGAACGCCAGGCACAAGGACCATGATAACTGACCGGGGAATCCGACAGGTTGAGGGTCGTCTCACTGACTTTGGCCAAAAGGTCGCAGGTTACCTCAGGAATCCTGTAAGGCAGTAGGTGTCGTTCTTGCTGTGGATTGCAGGGCGCAGCCCAACCAGCGCATCTGCGATCCGTTTGGGCGCCCGTTTGGGTGTCTGGTCAATGTATCAGTAGGCGCGACCTGTCACCGAGGAGCCCGGCGCGTTGTTCGGCATGCCGGAATATGCGCTGGGGGAGGGCGGGCAATTGTCCTCCATCGTGCTGCTGGGCCGGCTCCTGTATGAACCAACCCTGAGCGGCGTTGCTCGACTATGCAGGAGGTATCCATAATGACAGAGATGATCGCCTATTGTGGCTACAACTGCCACTTGTGCGCGGCGCGGTCTGATGACCCAGCCGTCAGGCAGAGACTGGTCGAGGGTTGGAGGAAGATCTTTGGCCACGAGCATTACACTGCCGAGAATGTCAAGTGCGCCGGCTGTCTCAGCGATGGCCGGGTGGCAGACCAGCAATGCCAGGCCAGGCCCTGTGCAAAGCAAAAGGGCGTGGAGCAGTGCGCATATTGCGACGAGTTCCCCTGCGACAAGATGAAGCATCTTATGGCAAGTCGCGACGGCATGCTGATATGGTGCCATGCGAGGATGTCCTCTGTTACTGAGGAGGAATACGACCTGTGCGTGAGGCAGTTTGAAAGCATGCCCAATCTGGTGAAGGCGCTTGCCAGTGCAGGAAAACTTCCCTCGTGGGTAGAGATGCTCTGAGGTCGAATGAACACAACCCAGATGCCGGAAACCGTGTGAAGCATCGTATGAACCGAGAGAATCTCGTCGCTCTCCTTCACGCACTCAGCGGCGTAGCGGCCATGGTTGTGAGCCTGTTCACCAAGACAGAGCTCTTGATTTCGGTAGGATTCGTGAAGCTGGCAGGGCTCCTCATCTTTTCCTTGGGAATGCTGCTATTCACATTCGCAGCCGCCTGTCTTGGGAAAGGGTTCTTGGGCAATGTGCAACCCATGTCCGACAAACTGGTAACAAGTGGTCCCTACAGGTTGGTGCGGCATCCCGTCTATCTGGGTATGGCCATCTCTGTGTTTGGGCTTGCGTTGGGCATGAGGAGCGTATGGGGGCTGGTGGCAACCCTGCTGTGGTTTGTTCCAGTAGGGATCTACCGTGCAAGGCTTGAGGAACGGGGGATGGCCCACAAGTTCGGCGCAGCGTGGGAGGAATACGTACGGCGGACGTACTTTATGTTTCCGCCGGTCTGCTGATTTGGCGTTCCAACGCGCCCGCATCATAGCCGGCGGGATGAACTGCCTTTCTGGGAAAAACCATACAGCGAAATAACCCCCTCCATGCGGATTCCTCAGCACCCGGCACAGGCGGAGTTGATGTTTTTGCGTTTCTGTTGTAGACTGTGAGGGTAGATTCGCGGAAGATACCTTTCGTCAAATCAGGGGGAAGCGATGGAAATGCAAGCAACCTATCAGCCCTCAGTACACGAGCAGACGATGCTCAAAATCATGCGCAGATTGCCGCCTGAACGTGTCCTGCAACTCGTTGATTTTGCGCGATTTCTCGAGTTCCAGACGACCGAGAGATACGACGACTGGCTGAGCGAAGAGGAAACTGAGACTGAAGAGGAAATCCGTGCCAGTGAAGAACAGTGGGATGCGCTGTTCGCCAAACCGGAAGCCAAGCGCGTGATGCGTGAGATGGCGCGCGAAGCGCTCGAGGACTATCGCGCCGGCCGGACGACCGACATAGCCGTCACCGAAGACGAACGACTGGCGCCGGCATGAAATCACGAGCAACTCCCAAGTTCTGGAAGTTCTATGCGCGCCTTCCCCGTAGGGTACAGCGACATGCACGAAAGGTTTATCAAACCTGGAAGGCGAGTCCTGACCATCCGAGTTTGCATTTCAAGCGCGTAGATGACGAAGAACCGATCTATTCTGTGCGTGTGAGTGACGATTATCGGGCTCTCGGCTCCCTTGAAGGGGATACGGTGATCTGGTTTTGGATTGGCCGTCACGACGAATACGAGCGCCTGTTGAAGTAGCCTGAACGCTTACGGCTCTTTCCCCCTCCCCCACCGGCTCTTTAGGTCGGTGCCGGTTCTTCCGGGCCGGCCGCGCCGCCGTAAACAGGCAGCGCTGGGACACTCCCTCCCCACCACCGGCTCTTTCAGGCCGGTGGTGGGGGGGCCTGCCCCGTCCGACGGTTGACTTACGCCAATTCGGTATTATCATGCCAGCGGGCGGTCAGGATTTCGGTCGCCGCCCTACACCCTTGTTCGAAGGAGAACCCTCATGCTTCCAACGAAAATCGTCGTAATTGGCGCGGGTAGCGCGAGTTTTGGGCTCAA
>Ga0315289_10010066_pt1 | contig 13568 bp, 12 predicted proteins | sample YL17G11_40_MG_FD_203452 | JGI IMG/M metagenome (GOLD analysis project Ga0315289, IMG submission 203452) | Sediment microbial communities from Yellowstone Lake, YNP, Wyoming, USA - YL17G11_40 | ecosystem: Environmental > Aquatic > Freshwater > Lake > Sediment | place: USA: Wyoming | collected...
GTTGGAGGATGCTCCGCTCCGGGCGGCGCAGCACCTGCTCCTCCAGATCGCCCAGGGTGTCGTCCATGGCATCCACGCAGGGAAGGTAGTCGTCCACCAGAGCATCCAGCAGGCCGTGTAGCAGCCAGTCCGCGGAATGGCTCAGCATGAACTCGTCACTCGCGCAGCGCTCCTGAAAGTGTTCGATGGCAGCCACGCGCTCTCGATGGCAGGACACGACGTAGTTGGGGCCGAGGTAGAAGTCGGTCTCCACGGATGCCAGTTCACAGTCGCGCTGGTATTCGCCCAGGGCTTGAACGACGACGAAGATATAGTCGCCGTGGTCGTCGATCTTGGCAGGGTCCACAGCGGGGGACAGGCAGTCCTCTATGGTAAGGGGGTGAAAGTGGAACACTTCACGGAGGATCGCTCCATCCCGATCGTTGTCGGTGACCTGAATGTCGGCCCACAACAGGCCGCTGGGGTCGGCCAATGCGGAGCGCAGCACATCGACGTCGTCGGTGCGGATCGTGGCGCCATCCCCGCGGCGGTAGAAGGCTGTGAGCACGGTGGTTCCCCCTCTGGAGGATTCTAGCGCCCCATAGGAGTTCGCGCAAAGTCGTGCCATTTGTCCGCGCACCATTCACACCACATCTGCTATAATCGAGCGCGGTGCGCTCTGAGGACAGCGTGGCGCACGAACATGGTGGGAGGTCAACATGAAGACTTGGCTCATCGCACTTGTCCTTGCTTTCGTCCTGGCCCCGACAGTCGTTGCGGTTGGCTGCGGCGGCGGAGGTGACGAGGAAGGATCGTCCGTTCCGACCGACAGGCCAACGCTGGAGGCCACGCTCAGGAGCATAGCCCCGACACTGGACGATTTGCCTTCTGGCTTCGCTATCCAGGCGCCGGGAGAGGTATTCACCGATAACGAAGAGGCCGCCGAAACCGATCCAGACGGAAAGCAAGCGGCTCTTGACCGCTTCACTGAGTGGGGGCGCCTCCTGGGATACAGGGCTACCTACATGACGAACGACCCTGTGGGTACCTTCATGAAGGGGGGCACCGCTACGGTCACTGTCGTGCTAAGCCTCTTCCGGACCCCTGAGGGAGCTATGGCCGCTATGGAATGGGGCAGGGGAGTAGCTACTGACACCAGCCGGAACATGGCCCTGACCCCCGGCGTGATCTCAATGGAGGCGGAGCCGATGTCCTTCACCAGCGTCGGCGAGGAGACGCTGGCGGCTCGTTTCACGGGCAAGATTCGGCCGCAGAACATGGCCGTTCAGGTGGACGTCGACTTCATATCTCACATGGTCGCCATCAGGCAAGGGCGAGCCACTGCTTACATAATCGTGAGTGCCATAGGCGGCGCCGAACCCGGCCCGGAAGTGGAGGCCCTCATCCGCATTCTGGATGCACGGCTGGTCCAGGCACTCCAATAGAAGGCGGCTTTGCCGCCATTACTCGTGGTGTAGAGCCTCTATGGGGTTGAGGCGAGAGGCGTTGTAGGCGGGATAGATGCCAAAGAAGAGGCCGATGACCGCAGACACGCCAAAGGCCAGGATGATGGCCACCGCTGAGACGTCCGCCCGGACGCTCTGCTCCAGGATGGTGCGGCCGTTCGCCAGCGTGGAGAGGGTTACGCCGAGAACAACCCCGATGCCTCCACCGGCCATCGTGACCATCAGAGCTTCAACCAGGAACTGCCTGAGAATGTCGCCCCGCGTCGCCCCCATAGCCTTGCGGATGCCTATCTCGCGGGTTCGCTCCGTGACCGAGACCAGCATGATGTTCATGATGCCGATGCCGCCGACCGCAAGAGAGATGCCGGCGATGGCCGCCATCGCCGCCCACAGCGTCTGGGATATCTCGGTCTCGGCGGCCTTCAAGCTGGCCACCTCGGTCTGGCTGAGAATCACAAAGTCATCCTTGTCCACGTTGTGACGCTCGCGGAGCAAGGCTGCTATCTCCTTCTCCGCTCGGGCGAAGTCGCTCCTGTCCCTCACCTTTACTGAGATCTGGAACACGTTGCTGAGCCCCTGAGGATTCCTCAGGATGGGAATACGGGCCTGCATCGTCGGCAGGGGTATGAACATCAGGTCATCCTCATCGCCGGTGGTCGTGGCTCCTTTCGGCTCCATGACGCCGATCACCCGGAAGTTGAAGGTGATCATGCCGCCAGGGCCTACCGCGAGGCGCACCGACTTGCCGACCGGGTCGCTGTCACCGAAGAGCGTCTCGGCCACCCTGTGCCCCAGGACAGCCACAAGGCCTTTGCGGGCAATGTCGTCATCACTGAGGAACTGGCCTCTCCCCACATAGAAGTCGCGCACATACTGGTAGTCGGCCGTGGTGCCGATGACGGTGGTGCGCGTGCTCTCGGCACCGGCGATCACTGCGGCCTCGAAGTCGACCTGCGGCGCCACGCCCTCCACATAGGGAAACCTCTCCGGGTCATTGATGGCGTAGGCATCGGTGTCTACCAGGGTCAGCGACTGACCCCCATATACCGCCGCTTGGACATTCGATGCCTGAGACGGACCAGGCCTGATGAAGAGAAGATTGCTGCCCAGCCCTCGAATACTCTCCGCGACGCCCTTTTGAGAACCTTGGCCCACCGCCATGAGGCTGATGACGGCGCTCACCCCGATGATGATGCCGAGCATGGTCAGCGACGAGCGCAGCTTGTTGGCAGTCAGAGCGGCGACGGCAGTACGGATGGTATCGATGATGCTCATGGCGTCGAAGCCTCACTGCCAGCGCCACCGCCGACCGACGGTTCGGCCGCTGTTGACAACCGGTTCGCCGATGAGTTCGCCTCATCGCTGACGATTTGCCCATCCTGAAGGTGAACGGTCCTGTGAGCGTAGGCGGCGACATCGTGTTCGTGCGTCACAAGGGCAATGGTAATGCCCCGTTCCACGTTCAGCCGCTCGAAGATTCGCATTATGTCATGGCCGGTCCGGGTGTCCAGCGCGCCCGTCGGCTCGTCAGCCAGGACCAGCGCGGGGCTCGTCACAAGGCAACGGGCGATGGCCACCCGCTGCTGCTCACCACCAGAAAGCTGAACGGGGCGGTGCGTCAGGCGGTCGGCCAGCCCCATGTCGACAAGCGCCTGATGCGCCAGGTGCCGCCGGTTGTCCACCTTGCGATAGAGCAGGGGCAGCTCCACCTGCTCTATCGCGGGCAGTCGGCGCAGGAGGTTGAAGCTCTGGAAGACGAAGCCGATCTTGTGATTGCGGAGCACTGCCAACTGCTCCTCATCGAAGGCGCTGACCGTCAGGCCATCGAGCTCGTAGGTGCCTGAGGTGGGTTTGTCCAGGCAGCCGAGGATATTCAGGAGCGTGGACTTGCCGGACCCCGAAGGCCCCATGATGGCCAGGAACTCGCCCTTCTGTATCCGCAGGTTGATTCCCCGCAGGGCGGGCACAGGCACGTCGCCAGCTAGGTAAACCTTGGTGATGTTGGTCAGCTTGACCACGGTGCGAACTACTGCCTAGCGAATGCCGCCAGGAAGTTCCTCCCCTTGCCCCGTTGTCTCCTCAGCCGCAGTGCCGCCTGGGACCACTACCATTTCGCCTTCCTTCAAACCGCTGAGGACCTCCGTCTTCTCCCCGTCAGTAATGCCTGTCCGGATGGTCCTTGTCTCGAGCTTGCCGTTGACCATCACTTCGACGATCTGGTCCTGTCCCTGACGTTTGATGGCCCGGTTGGGCACGGCCAAGACGCCGGCCTTTTCCTGGGTAGCAATGACCGCTGACCCGCTCATGCCTGGAGCCGGCCGAACGTCAGCATTGGGGTCGAAGTTCGCAAGCTGGGCTTTGGCAAGATAGGTGACCACACCCTGCTGGATCGTGGGAGCGAGGCCTACCTCCGTTACCGTCAACTGATAAGCCTGCTCCTGAATGGCGTCGAAAATGATGACCCCCTGTTGGCCTACCTTCACGCTGGGCAGATCCGTCTCGCCAAGGGTCAGGTCTACCTCCAGGGCGTTGGGGGTGAGCAGAGTGATGGCTGGGGTGGCCGGGGTGACCAGATCCCCGACGCTGATAGCAATGGCGGCGACAGTGCCATCGAAAGGCGCCACCAGCGTCGCGTCCTCCAGGTTGTGGCGAGCCTGCTCCACTGCCACCTCAGCGACTCGCACCTGCTGGACCTGCAAGTCGATGTCCTCCTGGCTGGCGCCGGCAAGCAGATCATCCCTGGCCGCTGTGCCCGCGGCCAAATTGGCGCGGGCGGTGTCGACGGCGCCCTGAGCGGCGGCAATGGCGGACTCCGTCGCTCCCTCGCGAAGATCGTCCAGTTGCAGTTGGGCCGCCTTCAGCGCCTGCTCGGCCGCTGTCACCGCTGCCTCCGCCGCAGCAACATCCTCTGGATCAGGCTCTTCTTCCAGCGCATCGAGGGTCTGCTGGGCGGATGCGAGGGCGGCCTCGGCAGCGCTGACCGCTGCCCCGGCGTCCTTTTGGGCTGTCAGTGCCTTGGTGTAGGCGGAGTTGGCTTGGACGAGAGCGTTGGTCGCCGCAACGAGGGCCGGCTCCGCAGAGTCGTCGTCGTCCTCGCCCAGACTGACGGAATCGTTGAGGTCGCTGATTTGCTTGTCGCTGAGGGGCATGGAGAAATCGTCGCAGATGCCGTCGATGCGGTTCTCGGTGTCGCAGTAGGTCGTGGCGGCGCCTTGGAGAACTACCTGCGCCGACTGCAAGCCCGCCTTGGCGCTCGTTTGGAGGCTCTTGGCGCTCGTCAGGTTCGCCTCGGCGCTTGCCACATTCGCCTCGGCGGCTGCCAGGTCGGCCTCCGAAGGGCCCTCCTGTAGCTTCCTCAGGTTGTTCTGGGCGGCAAGGAGCGCTGACTGGGCGCTCTTTACTCTCTCCTCCCCCGCAGCCAACTCGGCATCAGAGGCGCCCTCCAGCAAGTCCTTCTGGTTATTCAGGGCTGTGTCAAGTGCCACCTGGGCGGTCACCACCGCCTTCTCGGCAGCCGCCTTGTCGGCGTCGGAAGCGCCTTCCTGGATCTGCTGAAGGCGGATGCGCGCCGACAGAAGATTTGCCTCGGCTGTAGCCAGTTGATTCTTGAGGGCGTCCGATTCCAGGCTGGCCAGCTTCTGGTCCGCCTTGACCTCATCGCTCAGCTTCACTTCGACGGAGCTCACCCGCCCCGCTATGCCGAAGCTAAGCACCGACTGATCCACCGCCTTCGCCTCGCCTGAGGTAGTGACGCTGAAGCGAATGGTGGCCGTGGTCACCCTCTCGGTGCTGATGGTCGCCTCGTCCGAGCCGCCTTCAGCGAACCAGAAGTGGTAGACGAAGAAACCGCCCACCGCAGCGGCAATGAGCAGAGCCAGGACCACAAGCCAGCGAGGCCTTCTTCTCCTCCCGATCGTCCCCATAAGCACTCAGCTCCTTGCCTGTGAAGGCAGTGCAAGCCTGCTGTAGATCAGCACAGCCCAGATTCGGGTAACTATATGATCGCTTCTGGGCGACATAGTGTCAATTGAGGACGCTAACGCCAGGCAGATGAGGGTCGCAGCAAAGGTCTCCAAGCACACGTTCCACCAATTCCCGCGCTGCCTTCTCGACCTCCGGAGAGAGCCCTAGCCCCGCCTCAAAGGTTCTCCCTTCAATGCCATAGACTATCAGACGCGGCGGAAGCTGGCCGAGCACTCGTGCCAACTCAATGGCCTCAGCAACGCCGAAGGCGTGGGTGGAGTAGTGGAAGAACCTTGTCGGGATGGGCTCCCTGTGGGCATCGAGCCGGCGAACGGTCCCCGGCTTTGCCCCGGAATCGAGCGCATCGATCAGGATGACAGTGTCAGCACCCTGCCACGACTCCATCAATGCCGTGCCCTCGCCGCTCTCTTCCAGAACGCGAACATGCGCGGGTGCTGCTTCCTTCAGACGTCGAGCTGCGACGAGTCCCGCTGCATCATCGCGCCGGTACTGATTGCCCAGGCCGATGATGAGCATGCCCCCTTTGCCGGGCGGCATCGCGATTCTCTCAGTCCCGTTCGATGTGGAGCTTCAAGAAGTGCGTGGCGCAAGAGATGCAGGGGTCGTAGTTGCGTATCACCTGCTCACACCGCCACGTGAGTTCCTCAGTTGGCAGATCGATGTGCTTCGGGACGAACTGCCAGAGGTCGCTTTCGATGCACTTCTGATTCTGAGAGGTCGGCGCAACGATCTTCGCGTCGAGAATCACTCCCTGAGCATCGAGCCGGTAGCGATGGTACAAGATGCCGCGCGGCGCCTCGGTGCAGCCGTGGCCCGTGGCAGCGCGCGGCTGAACCTCCACTGCCGGCTTCTCCGGCATCTCGTATTGGTCGATGATGCGCAGCGCCTCATCACACGCGTATACCGTTTCCACACTGCGCACGATGATGCTCTTGAACGGATTGCGACAGACGGGCCCGAAGCCGACATCGCGTGCAGCCTGTTGCGCCAGCGGGGAGAGCTTATCGAAGTTCACGTTGTACCGCGCCAGGGGACCGACATGGTAGGCGCCGCGCCCCTTGTGCGTGGAGCGCAACGCATTGGCGTACTGCGTGTGCTCTTCGACGAAGTGGTCATCGTATTCACTAATGGCGATGTCCAATCCCTTGTTGGAAACGAGGCGGCCTTCGGTGATGGCATATTCGTCGGGGTGGCGCAGGGCGACGAACTCGTAGTCCTGTTCAAAGTCCGGGAAGGGCAGCGTGGCCGTCCAGCGCACAGTCTCAAGAGCGGCATCCCGCGCCCATTTCAGCTTCTCTATGAAGGGGGCGAGCTCCTGCTTGGTCGGCACCTTGTAGAACCCCCCCACGCGTATGTTGATGGGATGGATCTCCCTGCCGCCAAGGAAGGCCATGAGGTCATTGCCCACCTTCTTCAACTGCAGTCCCCGCTGGACGATCTCGGGATGGTCTTGCGCCGCCTGGATGGCATTCTCGTAGCCCAGGAAGTCGGGGGCATGAAGCAGGTACACATGCAGGGGATGGCTCTCGATCCACTCACCGCAGTAGATCAGCCGGCGGAGGGCACGGACCTGGGGATCAACAGCTACGCCAAAGGCAGTCTCCATCGCATGGGCCGAGCTCATCTGGTAGGCGATGGGGCATATGCCACAGATGCGGGCCGTGATGTCAGGGGCCTCGCTGTAGTTGCGACCACGCAGGAAGGCCTCGAAGAGACGTGGCGGCTCCCAAATCTTGAACTTGACGTCAGTCACCTTGTTGTCGCTGATCTTCACATACAGGGCGCCCTCGCCCTCGACGCGGGCGAGGTAGTCCACCTTTATTGTCCTACTCTTCATGGGCTAGACTCTCCTCGCGAAACGCTTCAGCCCACGCATTGAATGTCCGGAATGCGCGCACCAGGTCTTGTTCCTTCACTCCGAGGTGGCTCCACCACTTGCTCAACGAACCCGTATTCGGCGTCTCCTTCGGCCCGAAGCACGCGTAGCAGCCACGATCATACGCCGGGCAGATGGCGCCACACCCGGTTTGGGTTACGGGCCCGAGGCAAGGCGTGCCGTGCGCAACCATCACACAGACGGTTCCACGTCTCTTGCACTCCATGCAGACGCTATACGGCGGTAAGTTCGGTTTGCGCCCATAGAGATAGGCGCTGACGAGCTCAAGGAGCTGCTCCTTGCTGATGGGGCAGCCGCGTAGCTCAAAATCAACCTGGACGTGGTCGGCAATGGCCGTCGATTTGTCCAACGTCTTGATGTACTCCGGCGAGGCGTATACGGCGGAGACGAACTCTTGCACGTCCTTGAAGTTGCGCAGCGCTTGGATTCCGCCAGCGGTGGCACAGGCGCCGATGGTAATTAGGCACTTCGACGTGCGCCGCACCTGTTGAATCAGCTCAATATCATGGGGCGTCGTAACGGAACCCTCAACCAGCGAAAGCTCGTAGGGGCCCTTCGCCATGACCCGCGACGCCTCAGGAAAGAATGCGATCTCGACCTTGCCAGCAATGGCCAGCAGTTCGTCTTCGCAGTCGAGAAGGCTCAACTGACAGCCGTCGCAGGAGGCGAATTTCCAGACGGCAAGTTTCGGTTTGCGTGCTTGGGTCACCATCAAATCTCTCGCTTTGCAAAAAGCGCCTGAACCTGGTCGTAGCGGAACACCGGGCCATCCTTACAGACGAAAGTTGGTCCAAACTGACAGTGCCCGCAAAAACCGATGGCGCATTTCATGTTGCGCTCCAACGAGATGAAGATGTTTTCGCGTCCTATACCGCGACCTTCGAGCTCGCGCACCGTGAAGCGCATCATCACCTCGGGACCGCAGACCATAGCCACTGCTTGCGCGGGGTCAAACTGGGCTCTCGGTATGAGCGTTGTCACAACCCCCACATTGCCGCGCCAACCGGCTGTGGCAGTATCCACAGTGACTCCTACTTCAAGGTCAAACTGCCCGCGCCATTTCTCCAGCTCAGACGTGTAGAGCAGGTCTTGGCGCGTCCGCGCACCATAGAGAAGGGCGATTTTGCCATACTTCTCCCGGTTCGCCAGGAGATAGTACAGTGCCGGGCGCAGCGGCGCCAGCCCGATTCCGCCCGCCACGATCACCACGTCACTTCCCGCCGCTTCCTCCGCGGGCCAGTGGCTTCCGAACGGGCCGCGCACTCCCAGCACATCCCCACGCTTGCTTTTGCATATTGCCTGCGTCACTGCCCCGACCGAGCGCACCGTGTGCACGAGTGTTTGGGGTTTGGCGGGATCGCCGCTGATAGAGATCGGCACCTCACCTACCCCAACCGCATAGAGCATGTTGAGCTGCCCGGGGGCAAATGGAAGTCCGGCAGCACCATTTGCCGGTTCGAGCTCAAGGGTGAACGTATCGTATGTTTCCTTCCGCACCCCTCGAACGCAAAACGGGCTTGGCACCATCGGATCGGAGAGACGTGCCATTATCACCTACCTTATGAAGAGCGACTGCCGCCGTAGACGTCCAGAAGCTGCAGTCGCGTTGCCTCAACCAGCTTCTCCATGACGTGGGAAACGCGCTTCATGAGCTCGTAGCCGAGGTTGTGATCCTCTTCGCACTTGCCACGAAGGCACTCCCCATCGAGGGCAATGGCCCGTGTCAACTCGACCGCCCGACCGTCGAAACGCCAGCGGTACGGCGCGACGAGCCACGACCAGCCCAGAACTTCGCCCTCTCCGAGGGTTTGAACGATGATAGGGCCGCGGCTGGGAGCGAACGTCTCCACTGCCACCTTGCCCTGGCGAATGAGATAGAACTGGTTGGCCTGCTCACCCTCTCGGAAGACAACCTCTCCGGCGTTGAAACGCACGTTGGATGCACATCCGACGAGCAGTTGAAGGTAAGGCTCTTCCAGCCCCTTAAAGAAGGGGTGCTCTGCCAGGATACGCTCAAGGGTCTCCATGGCGATCAGTCCTCCCCCTTTCTGTCAGCTCTTATGTTCACTTTGACGAATTGCGCTCGCTTCCTCTGTTATGTCGATCGCAACCGGGCACCAGGTGATGCAGCGCCCACACCCCACGCAGCCCGATGTGCCAAACTGGTCGATCCAAGTTGCCAGCTTATGCGTCATCCACTGGCGGTAGCGGGCCATCGTCGAGGCTCGGATGCTGCCGCCGTGGATGTACGAGAAGTCCATGGTGAAGCAAGAGTCCCACTTGCGCCAGCGTTCGGCGTGCTCGCCTGTCAGGTCGGTGAGATCCTCCACGGTGACACAGAAGCAGGTCGGACATACCATCGTGCAGTTGCCGCATGTCAGGCAACGCTTAGCGACATCGTCCCAGCGCGGGTTCTCATAGTTGCGGTAGAGCAATTCCTTGATGCCCGTCGTGTCCATGGTCCGCCCCATTTGGCTGGCAGTCTTCGCCACAATCCGTTCGGCCGTCGCATTTTCCCCTTCACTTGCCGCTTTATGGGGAACCTCACGCAGAACCTCTGCGCCCAGCTCGCTGCCGACCTCCACCACAAAGTAATGGCGACCAGCCTCCAGCACTTCCGTCAGGGCAAGGTCGAAGCCGAACGTGGCTTTCGGACCGGTGTTCATGGAGGCACAAAAACAGGTGCCGGCAGCCCGCCCGCAGTTGACGGCGACTATGAAGAGACCCTGGCGCCGTGCTTTGTAGAAGGGGTCGCTGTATTCCCCGTTCAAGAAGACCTTGTCCTGAACAGCGATGGCGTGGATCTCGCACGACCGGGCGCCGATAAACGCCGACTTGGGTGCTCCCCCGTCCTCCTGCATGACCTGAAAGCCGCCTCTGCCGGTCTTGGCTTGCCACAAGCGCACAACCGGCGGGTGGAGGAACTTCTTCCAGGAGTGGGGGCCGACGACGTAGCTGAAGAGCGCTCCGTCGTTGCCCTTCTTGAGACGGTAGGTGCCGCCGTCCTGCTCGTCCGTCCATCCGATGGGCGCATCCGCAAGGGAGGTTAAGTCGTCATACACAATGGCACAGTCGCGAACCGTTGGCCCCAGAACCCGGTAGCCCCTCTTGCCGAGAACATCAAGCAGCCGTTGGAGATGGTCACGTTCCAGAACGACTGACTCCCTGCCCTGTAACGAACTCCCTTTCATGTCACCTCTCCTGGGCCACTATATCATAACGTGTGTAACAGTCCACCACCTGCGTACGCTTCCTCCCTTCTGCTTAACGTAAAGCGTCAGGAGAGACCAGAGTGCAGGCAGACACCGCCCGCGCTGCCTCAGGCCGCCCGCTCTTCGGGGCCAGCGACCCCTGCCAATCGAGCGAGAATGTCAGCGGGCCGCCAGGGAGCGCGAGGCCGCCCGAAGTGTCGATTAGAGAAGGGGCGAAGAGGTCCAAGAATGCGACGACATCCAGCGATCTCTCTTCGCCCCCCGCTATTCTATTTCTTGACCGGGCCCAGGGGCAGCAGGTCGCGGCCCCAGGTCTCGTTAATGATGTGCGCCGCCGAGGTGTACAGCGCCGAGAGGGCACAGAAGATGCCTTCCCAACCAGCGATCTTCAGCACCGTCTCGTTGTGCTGGCCCCAGGCCAGCAACGCGAACAGGATGGTCAGGGTGGTGAACACCACCAGGAGGGCGCGCGATATCTTCACGGTGCAGATGGTCAAGTAGGCGGCGAACAGGCCCCAGGCGCCAAGGAAGACGCTCATGCCTGCCTTGGGCACCGGCGCTATCACCTCCGTTTTCTCCAGGATGACCATGAGCGCCAGCGCCATCCAGAAGGCGGCGAAGGAGGAGAAGGCCGTGACGCCGAAGGTGTTGTTCTTCTTCATCTCCCACATGCCGGCGAGAAGCTGGGCCAGCCCTCCGTAGAAGAGGCCCACCGGCAGCACCATGCCGATGCTGTCCTTGGCGACCAGGTCAGCGTTGACGATGTTGAGGAGAAGGGTGGTCAGGCCGAAGGCAGCCAGGCCGAGGGGGGCAGGGTTAGCCAGTTTCTCCACCACCGCGACGCCGCCGCTCTTGATTTGATCGAGCTCCCTCTGCATCTTCTCCAGTCGCTGGCGAAGATCTTCCGCGGATAGACTCATTGTCGGTTCCTCCTCTCATAACGGGGAAAGGGCATGCGCTCGCGGCAGGTATCCGCCCCAACGCCCATTACGCCATGGCTCAAGGACTTCGTGGCGACAGGAAAGGCCCGCCTGCAAGAGACACCACCCCACTGCCACCCAGGCTGAGGTTCTTCGGAGCCAGCGAACCCTACCATTCAGGAGCGAATCTCACCGGGCTGTCAGTGAGCGCGAGGCCGCCCGAAGTGCCGATTAGAGAAGGGGCGAAGAGATCCAAGAATGCTGACGGCATCCAGCGATCCCTCTTCGCCCCCCGCTATTCTACTTCTTGACCAGACCCAGGGGCAGCAGATACTCGCCCCAGGTCTCGTTGATCACCTGCGCCGCCGAGGCGTAGAGCGCTGTGAACGCACAGAAGATGCCCTCCCAACCGGCGATCTTCATCACCGTCTCGTTGTGTTCGCCACAGGCCAGTAGGAAGAACAGGATGGTCAGGGTGGCGAACACCACCTGGAGGGCTCGCGATATCTTCAGGGTGCCGATGGTCATGTAGGCGGTGAACAGACCCCAGGCGCCGAGCAAGACGCTCATGCCGCTCTTGGGCACCGGCGCTATCACCTCCGCGTCCTCCAGGATGACCATGATCGCCAGCGCCATCCAGAAGGCGCCGAAGGAGGAGAAGGCAGTGAAGCCGAAGGTGTTGTTCTTCTTCATCTCCCACATGCCGGCCATGAACTGGGCCAGCCCTCCGTAGAAGAGGCCCACCGGCAGCACCATGCCGATGCCCGCCTTGCTGATCAGGTCGGCGTTGACGATGTTGAGGATGAGGGTGGTTAAGCCGAAGCCGGCCAGGCCGAGGGGGGCAGGGTTGGCCAGCTTCTCCACCACCGCGACGCCGCCGCTCTTGATTTGATCCAGTTCCCGCCGCATCTCCTCCAGTCGCTGGCGGAGATCTTCCGGGGATAGGCTCATAGTCGGTTCCTCCTCTCTAACATAGGTGGATGTTGCGACCGATCATAGCGGCGATCTGCCGCTCGTGCAAGCCGTGTGGTGTTTCAGGAAATGCGACACAAGAAGAAGGTGAAGGGAGGTCGGGCCCCGCTGTGGCCGCCGGCTGACTGGCCTGGCCCCCTGGGGCCGCGCACCCTTCGACGGGCTCAGGCTGAGCGGCCCCAGGGCGGCTGACACCATTCGGGCTGCTACGCCTTCTGCTCGGTGATCTGTGACCTCATCTGCCGCCAGGCCTCGCGCGCTTCTTCCACTGAGCCCTCGTCCTCGATGGTCGAGATGTCATCGAGGTCCCTGCCTGAGACCACTGCTTTCAGGACCCGCCGCATGATCTTGCCGCTGCGTGTCTTCGGCAGCATTTCAACGAAATTCAACTCCCCGATAACGGCCAGGGCACCAAGCTCCTGCCGCACAGTCTGCAGCAACTCCTGCCTCAGTTGCTCGGACGGCTGGTGCCCCTGTCTCAGCACCAAGAAAGCCGATATGACCTCGCCCCGGAGCTCGTCCGGTCGGCCGGTTACGCCAGCCTCAGCGACGGCCGGGTGCTGAAGGAAAGCAGTCTCCACCTCGATGGTGCCGATGCGATGGGCAGCTATCTTGATGATCTCGTCGGCCCGGCCACTGAACCAGACATAGCCGTCTTCGTCTATTGAGGCAGCGTCGCCCGTGGTGTAGACGTTGGCGTTGGGAATTCGGTCCCAATAGTCCGGCCCATAGCGCTCCGGCTCACCCCAGAGCGTCGGCGTCAGTCCGGGGAACGGCCGCCTGATGACGAACATGCCCTTCTCGCCCGGCTCGCACGGCTGCCCCTCGGTCGTCATGATGGCAGCCTCGATCCCGGGCAGGGGGATGCCTGCTGAGCCAGGCTTGATCGGCAGCAGCGCAACCCCGTAGGGATTGCCCACCACTGGGCCGCTTGTCTCCGTCGCCCACATGTGGTCAACGACCGGTATCCGATTTTGGAAGACCTGCTTCTGGAACCATTCCCAGGCTGGTGCGTTCAGCACCTCACCGGCGCACACCACCCGCTCGACCGAGCTCAGGTCGACGCGGCGGGCGGCCTCTTCGCCGTAGCGCATCATGAGCCGCACCAGCGTCGGCGAGGTGAAGATACCGCTGACCC